>Ga0209591_10000509_pt1 | contig 50045 bp, 50 predicted proteins | sample MAT01_FD_187207 | JGI IMG/M metagenome (GOLD analysis project Ga0209591, IMG submission 187207) | Freshwater microbial communities from Lake Fryxell liftoff mats and glacier meltwater in Antarctica - MAT-01 (SPAdes) (version 2) | ecosystem: Environmental > Aquatic > Freshwater > Ice > Liftoff...
CAAATAAATCTTGCCCTACCGACGACTTACAAATAAAAAAAGCGAACAGAAGTAGTATATTCTGTTCGCCTGTTCAAACTGTGTCCAGGACGTTCAAAACCTGTAAATCCTTTGACCTGAGAGTTTCGGAAACTGCATCAACAGTCCTTGCCCCTTCGGTGATCTATCGCTGAATTTCGATAGACACTCTCTTTACAGATTGTTTATTGCGTCGAATTGTAGCTTGATCGTACTGCCCGCGCAAGGCATGTTGAACAATTTGCTCATTCCAGCATACCAACCAGATTTCACCTATTCTCGTAGAAGGTGATGCACACCCCCGCTAGGTCGCGCACCGCGAATTCTCGCGTCCCCCAAGGTGTAGAGCCAAGTTCACCCAGACCGCCAGCGTCGTTCTGATGGAATGGCGCTATCGACTTGGCTTGATATTCGCTGTAGAGCGCATCAATCCCCGTTAGCTGAATTCGGAAACTGGTTTCTGAGGCGGTACGCGGGTCGTCATTGTTGAGTAATATAATTTCGGCTACGCCGCGCCGCACTATCACCATACTTAAATCGTCCGCTTTGTAAGTCGGTGTAAAACCCAGTTTCTGCTCATAAAATGCGAGCGCCGTTTTTATGTCTTTGCCTGCCGGTATCATGGGAGTAAGCTGACCAAGTACAGGGATAGGATTGGACATCACTTGAATTCCTTTCAATTTTCATAGATCAGACATTCTAATTGTACGCACCTTGTCAGGCGGATACAACCCTATCCCCTGTTTTTAAATGAGCTAGACATCCGGCGCATTTTCGGCTTCACTAATCGGCAGCCAATCAAACACGCGCTGCCGGACTTCAGTGGTTAACGTAAGATTAAAGCAAAAATGTCCAGTCGCATCGGCCACAATCGTGGGACGCATAATCAACGCGCCATCTTCCTGCAACCCAAGCGCGAGATAGGCTTGACCTGTTCCGACCTGCCGCGTGGTTTGTAAACCTTGCACCGGACGCAGCCGCGCCAAAGTTCGCCCTAACTCAACAAAACGCGGACGCATCGCAATCTCTAACGGGCCATAACTGGCGGAAATCGACACATAACCCCCTTCGCGGCGCATCGATACACGCGGACGCATCCCGTTTTCTTCCTGTGCCGATAACGAAATAACGCCTGTTGCCACGTCGATATGTACTTGGTCGAGTGTTTGGAAATTCCGCATAGTTGTAAGCCTTAATTGACGCTGAACACTATAAAAATAGATGAGCAAAAGTATAACATAAAACTTCTTTCATCACCTTTTAAGGGACTTCTGCTATCATCTCCTCTTTTAACTAAAAAGGTCACTTATGACAGAAGTTTCTCCAACCTCAACCTCCACAAATGTACCCCACCATACCAACACCGGGACGATTATTCTCGCTGTCATGCTTATCCTTCCGCTGCTCGTATTGGGCGCATTTCTCATTTTGCGCGGGAGTAGTGATGAGGCAGAAGCATCCACTATACAGATGCCCGTCACCAGCGTAAATACTATTCCGGTTGATCCGCCCTTAGACCTTCTTGATTTCACCTTCACCGCAAATAACGGTGAAGCCCTCAGTTTAAGCGATTTACGCGGCAAGTATGTGCTGCTTTATTTTGGCTTTACACGCTGTCCCGATTTCTGCCCGACGACGTTGACCACCTATAAACGCATCAAAGCGGAGCTTGGGGCGGAAGCAGAAAACGTAGCTTTTATGTTTATCAGCGTGGATGGTGAACGGGACACGCCCAACTTGTTGGATGAGTATATCCGGCGTTACGACTCAACTTTTATCGCGCTCCAAGGTGATGAAACCGAACTTGCCCGCATGGGTGGGGATTACAATCTAGTCTATGAATTTGTACCGCTGGATAATGGGGATTACACCGTTGATCACACAGTTTTCAAATTTTTGATTGATCCTGAAGGCCGACTGATTCGCATTTATGACTTCAATGAAACTGCTGATGTGATTGCAGAAGATTTGCGCCAAATTATGGGTGGATGAGTTACAGCCGCTTCACGAATAGCACACGCGGCTGGCCTGCGCCGTCATAATTGGCTTTGACTGAAAGTCCATCTATGAGGGTGTCACCGGGTTCAACCTCGAAACCTAAGCGGGTGTGAAAAGCAATTGAGCCTTTATTCACGGGTGAGGTCACACAGCGCACCATATCGCAGCCCTGCGCCCGGACTGTTTCAAAGAACAGCTCGTAAAGCTGTGCGCCAATGCCGAATGAACGATATTCGGGATGCACACCAACAAAGTGGATATAGGCTTCTTTAGGACGTGTCTGAGAGTAAAAGCCAATCAGGAAACCGACCATCTGATCATTGTCTTCGACGACAAAACTTGTCTGTTGAAAATGGGCGAAGAACAAACGCGGCAGCATATCCGCCATCTGCCGCCCACCCCACCAACTATCAACAACAGCGATAACGCTGTGATAATCGACCTCTCGCACATTACGCATATTCATCGGTAGCTACCTTCGAGGAATGCGGGGCAGGATTGAACACAACACTTCATAATTATTGGTTCCAATCCGGGCGGCGATTTCTTCCGCGGTGATATGCTCATTTCCCTGCCGTCCGAGCAAAACGACTTCATCGCCAACAGAAATATCCGGGATAGAATCGACGTTAACAATCGTTTTCTCCATGCTCACGCGCCCAATAATGGGTACACGCCGCCCACGAATTAGCACTTGTCCCCAATGTTCCGGCGCACGGCGGAAGCCATCGCCATAGCCAACAGGCAGCACAGCAATGCGTTCTTCGCCGCGTGTTTCATAGGTTTTTCCGTAGCCAACAGGATGTTGCGGCGGCAGTGTTTTGACCTGTGCCACGACGGTTTTCCACGTCAGCGCAGGTTTAAACCCATCTGGAAGCCGCACCGTTTCTGACGGTTGCAGCCCATATATCGCCAGTCCAACCCGTACCATGTTGAAGTGAGATTCAGGATGCGCTAAGGTTGCGGCGCTGTTGGCGGCATGGCTGTATTTAAAGCGCCAACCTGTAGTCGCTTGCAAGGGACGAATAACGTCACGGAAAACCTTAAGCTGGTGTGCGGTATATTCGGGGTCATCGTCGGCTGACGAAAAATGCGTAAAAATACCTTCGACTTCTAGGCTTTTTAGCGCGGTGATATGCCGGAAGAAGGCCACGGCGTTCACAGGCATCACACCCAATCGCCCCATGCCAGTATCAATTTTCAAGTGGACTTTCAGCCGTCCGCCGATTTCACGCGCAGCACGATCATAAGCCCGCGCCATATCCAAATCGTAGAGCGTCAGTGTGATATTTTGTTGGCTGGCCTGCCGCGCCAGGTAAACCGGCGTGTAATTCATCGCCAAAATCGGCGCTTCGATCCCAGCGTCACGCAGTTCCAGCGCCTCCGCTAAGGACGATACACCGAGATAGGTTGCGCCATTAAGAAGTGCCGTCTGGCTGGTGACGACTGCGCCATGCCCATAAGCATCAGCCTTGACAACGGCCATCAACGCCACATCACGCCCAATGAGGGCTTTAAGTGCGCGGACATTTGCAGCAAGCGCTGCTGTATCCACCTCAACCCATGTGGGGCGAGTCGGCTGAAAGAGAAAGTTTGCGTCCCAATCTTGCTGCTGACGTGGCAATCGTTGGCGATCATCCGCGTCTTTTAAAAGCGCCTGCGTTACCAATTCCATGCGCGAACTCGGCCCCCCTTTAATAAGGAGTGTATCGTCAGCAGTCATCCCATAATGCTGCTCTAAAGTCGTAATCGCGTCTTGCGTATTGTAAGTAATATGGACATGCTCGGCTTCCATCCCTTGATCGAGCGCCGCCCGTGCTGCGAGTGCCGCTTCTTTACCTTGCGTGATGAACACATCAGCTACTTGCGCCGCCCGCTGCCCAATCATGCGATGTCCCACCCGGCTCAGATCACCCAGATGTTCCATATCGCCCAAAACAAAAAAGGAACGGCCTTGACCATCTTTAACGGCTGCTAACCAGTCCAGAGCCGCCAATGCTGATTGCGGGGTCGCCGTTTGGGTATCGTCAATCAAGAGAGAATTATCACGCCCGACAAACGGACTCATCCGCCCCGCCAGCGGTTTAAGATTACGCAGTACACGCAGCCCTTCATCAATAGGAACACCATAATGCAAGCCTATCGTCAGTGCTGTCATGATCGTATAAAGCTGGTGCTTACCAAGCAGCGGTGTCCACCGCCCCACGTAACGATCACTCCCAATTTGCAAATCGAAACCGGTGCCTTCTGGCCCGACGACGATGTTAAAGGCCATCATATCCGCGCCATAACCCTCTAACCCGATGGTTCGCACCTGAGCGCGTGTTCGGTTTCCCATCGCACGGACGCGATCATCGTTATAGTTCAGTACGGCTAAACCAGCGGGTGAAAGATAATCGACCAAAATACTCTGCTCACTGGCAACCTGTTCGGGGGATTTAAACCGATCCGTATGAACAGTGCTGACTTGAGTCACCACGCCCACTTCGGGCTGAACTGATTGCACCATCGTCGCCATTTCGCCGGGTTGGGCGGTTGCCATCTTCAGGACGACAAAACGCTGTCCACCACCAAGTTTCGCCAAAGAAAGCGGAACGCCGAGCCGACCTTGCCCCTCAGCAATCTGAACATGCACCGGATGTCGCACTGCTAACACGGTTCCAATGGCTTCTACCGTCACGGATTTACCCGCAGAACCAGTTACCCCGATGACCTTCGCACCTGTCTTGCCGAGGATGTAATGTGTCCAAGCTAACAGCGCTTCGGTAGTATCGCGCACCAGTACAACAGACACGCCTTCGGTACTGCAATCAGGCGGACGCATACAAATAACACCGGATACGCCATTTTGGATGGCTTCCGCGATATACGCATGAGAATCTCCATGATCGGTTCGCAGCGCAAGAAAAAGCAAATCTGGAGCGGCTTTATCGGCTTCCAAACAAAAATCGGTAAATATCTGTGCGGCAGGTTCGCCGAATAGCTGACCATTAGAGGCTTCGAGTATGTCATAAAGGCTTATCATGGACGAAAGTATAACATCCTGAGGGATAGTCTGCTACAAAAATCGTGGTAAGTTAGCGATAATTGCAGCAAACTTAGCGTCTTCTGTGGGGTACCCCGTTTACACGAACAGCCTAACTATCCTCCCGATACATATCATCGGCATTCATTTACCATTACAATTTTAACTCTCACCTACAGTTAGAATTGTGCCAGAACAGCAGGAACTTGAACCTCGATAGCGTTTTTGATACTTTGTTCGCGCATTTCTGGCGTAATATCCATTAAATAGGCATTAATGAAATGGATATCCGTAATGCCACAAAAACCGAATATTCCTTTTAGATAGGGTTCGTGAAAATCAAGATAACTCATTGGAGGTTCGGCATAGTTGCTGCCAGAGGTTTTGACAACTACCATTTTGCCATTTGCTAATCCTACAGGGGTTCTATCTGGCAGATATTTAAAGAGATAAGTAGGTTGCACAATCGTATCAATATAGTATTTCAAAGCGTAGGGAATAGTGGAATTCCACATTAGCGCACTAATCAAATACATATCTGCACGCATAAAACCTGCAATCTGGCTTTCAACATCAGACCATGTAGCCGTCATAGACGGTTTCATCTCGCCACCCTGCATAATTAGATATTTCGTCTCGATTTTATCGCCTGCCATAGCCGGCACCTCATGATGAAATAAATCTATCGTTGTTACTATCAAATCAGGGTATTTATCCGTCAGTCCCTCAATTAAGGCATTCGAAATTCGCAGCGTGTTCGAACCATTAGTGCGTGGTGTTGCCTCTAAATGAAGTAATTCCACAATAATCCCCCCTAAAAAATACAGATTACCAAAGGCTTAATCTCGTAAATAAATGTAATTTCCAATCAGCCAAGGTTTCAGCCTAACCTTTAGGAAACACAAACTATAACGAATCATAATCAATTATGAAATAATTTATATAATTATAGTAATTATGCCAAAACTCATTTTGATATAATAAGATCCTCAAAAATGCGCTGACGATCACCCTAAATTCGCTCAAGACTTGCACAGCGATTTACAACATTCATGCTATAATAGCGCCGCTGTGTCTATTCTAAGGTTTATTTGTGACATTTACGTTTGAACTCCTCGCAACCGATGGTAAGGCGCGTGCTGGCATCTTTCATACACCGCACGGGTCTATTCCGACTCCAGTCTTTGCCCCCGTAGGTACATTAGCGACGGTCAAGGCGATTCCCCCGCGTGACCTACATGAGATGAACGCCTCGCTCATCCTCGCCAACACCTATCATCTTCACCTACGCCCCAGCGATGATATCATCCGCGATCTTGGCGGTTTGCATCGTTTTATGGCGTGGCCTGGCCCCATCCTGACAGATTCCGGTGGTTTTCAGGTTTTCAGCCTCACGGAAATCAACAAAATTGATGATGATGGGGTGACGTTTCGCAATCATATCGACGGCAGCAAACTGCGTTTTACGCCTGAAGTGTCGATGCGGATTCAAGAAAATTTGGGCGCAGACATTATCATGTGTTTCGATCAATGCCCAACCCCGACAGACCGTACTATTGTTGAACAAGCCGTCCGCCGCACTCATGACTGGGCGGTCTTATGCCGTCAAGCCCATCCTGATGACAGTGTTCAGGCGTTGTTCGGGATTGTACAAGGCGGTATCTTTCCAGACTTGCGTGAACAATCAGCCACTTTTTTGCAAACACTCGGATTTCCCGGCTATGCTATTGGCGGTTTAGCTGTGGGTGAGACAAAACAAGCCATGTATGACACACTCGATATCACACTGCCTGCTCTGCCGGATGACAAACCCCGTTATCTGATGGGCGTAGGTGAAGCCGATGATCTAGCTGAAGCCATTCTGCGCGGCGTGGATATTTTCGATTGTGTCATGCCGACACGAGTTGCCCGTCATGGTGCGGCGCTCACCCCTGACGGACGCATCAATATGCGGAATCTCATTTATGCCCGAGATGACTCGCCCCTCCAAGTCGATTGTACCTGCTACTGCTGCCAGAATTTTTCAAAGGCGTATTTACGCCACCTCGTGCGTTCCAAAGAACTCCTCGCTCATTACCTCCTCAGCCTTCATAATATCCACTTCCTTATCCACCATACACAGCAGATGCGTCAAGCAATTTTTGAGGGGACATTGCAATCTTACGTTGATCGTTTTCTTCAGCGTTATCTCCAACTTGCCTGAGTTTCTTTTATGCACCCTAGCAAGCGCACCCTCGCCATCGTCGCCCTCACGACCACTCTGATGAGTTGCAGCGCACAGATGACCCCCGCCAGCACCCCAACCGCGCCTACGATGGCACTCCGCCTGTATGCCACCACCGCAACACTCCCCCTCGTTACAGATTTAACCACCGCCTATAGCGAAACACACCCCAATATCCTTTTTGACATCCGCAGCGGCAGCTATCAAACGATGCTTGACCATCTCTTAATCGGAGAAACCCCTTTTTTCCTCAGCAACCACCTCCCCGCTGATAGCACCCTATGGGCTGCTCCCCTCGGTCAAGATGGGATCGCCATTATCGGTCACTCCAGCCTTGATGTACAAGAATTAACGCTTGAGCAGTTACGCGCTATTTATCAGGGACATATTACGAATTGGGACTCAGTGGGAGGTGCCTCTCAAGAAATCATTGTGATGAGTCGGGAAGATGGATCGGGGACACGCGCCGAGTTTGAGCGTCTAGTAATGGGGCAACGTTCAACAACAGCAAATTCACGCCTCGCCACCTCCAGTATAAGTATGATAGAAAGTGTCGCTGCTCTGCCCGGCAGCATCGGTTACGTGTCGATGAGCTATTTAGATGACCGAGTCCATGCGCTGACGATAGAGGATGTTGCGCCTACCCTCGCCAATGTCAGCACAAATCGTTATCCATTAAGGGCAACTTTATATATTGTCGGGCTAACTGCCCCAGAAAATGCTTACTTAGATTTAATTGGCTGGATGCAAGCCCCTAAAGGACAAGCCATTCTCTCTCGCTATTATGCCCCTTTAGACATCCCGTTTGTCATCCCAACAGCACCTTAGCTGAAATCAGGGCAAAATCATTGGGTACGAAAACAACACCGAAAACAGCAAAATAATCACGAGAAGCCACATCATCATAATTGAAATATCGCGGTAAAAACGAAGCTGAGATCGACGTTTTTCCATTCGCATTTCATCTTCGCGCATCCGATACAATGCACCAGAGGCATATAAATTACCGGGATTCACCCTTAATACATTATCTAAACAGATCGAACTTTGATCGAGTGAATCTACAGCCACGCTCATCCATAACCACGCGTCTTCAAAATCATTGTTTTCACGAATAAGCTCGCGCAGCACAGAACGTGCTTCTTCGCGCTTATCCTCTTTTACGAATTCGATGGCATCCATCAAGCGATCAATCCGTGATGGATCAGCTTCCTGAGTACTCATCAATGGTTACCTTTAGGACCTATCTGCCACAACCGCTTCATCCAATTTTACACCAGTGAACAGATCGTCTTCATCAACGACATCGCGGGCAGGTTTAGGATGAATCCGCGTAAAACTTTGCCGAACACCCAACACGCGCCGCATCCACCGAGGCACGAAACCACCCCGACCACCACCCTGGCTGGCATGGCAAGCACTAGCACGATCCCAATCATCCAGATACGCACCGACATTGACTTTGGCATGTGATGGCTCAACATTATCCAGAATCATCAACAAGTCGATGTCTTGATTACGCCCAAGTTTTCGTGGGTCTTTACCCGCTAGGCGCGTCCGCCAAATGCCTATTTTTATAAAAAAAGTTGGGATGTTGTTGTAATACAATTTTTGTGGCTGATAAATCGGCTGTCCAATGGTGAGATAATGGTCATCCCCCGATAAAGAAAACGCCTCAGTAGTCGCCCGCTGAATAGCAATATGATCTGGATGCCCATATCCGCCATATTTATTGAAGGTGATAATGACTTGCGGTTGGATTTCTCTAATCACCTCAACGACGCGCCGTGTGACTTCCGCATGATTGTTTAACCCGTTCCACCAGAGACATTCGGGATCATCATTGGTAGGATCGCCCATCATGCCACTGTCTTTAAAACCTAGCTTAAACACTTTTTTAAAGCCCAGAATTTTGGAAGCACAATCCAATTCTGCTAAACGCAGTTCTTTAATTGAATTATAGCCTTGCAGCATTTCCGGCGATACGGTGCCAACCTCGCCATTAGTGGCGCACACATAATAAACATCTACACCTTTCGCAACGGAACGGGCGATAAAAGCACCCAACCCAAAACTTTCATCATCAGGATGCGCGAAAGCGATCAATAAACGATGGTTTGACATACTCTATTCCTTGTTGTAATAACGCGATGATAACGCAAACTATAGACGCGGCAAAACGCCCCAATCTGACGGTTGCCCTACGATCAAAAATTTAACCGTGACAAATCACCCCTACAGACGCGATAATGAACCTGTTTTGGGCTGATGAGTCCTTGCAACCGTTTCATAATGTAAGAGAAGAAGGAGTAACTAACGTATGAACGCTCGTTGGATGAAATTTTCCACCCCGCTCACTTTACTTGGAGCAGCTTTAATGTTTATGATCCCAGTTGGCGCACAAGGATCAGCTTCTGTCCCCACCGAATATGACCCGTCCGTCTGTGAAAACGACATTACAGGCGATCCGCTTTCCGCTGAATGTGCGGCGATGATCGAAGCCTTTCCAGAACCGTTGGTCGAGGCCATTGAGCAAGATCGTACCACCCTCGGCAGCTATAGTTTTTGGCGCGTAGGGCCAGCGGCAACGCCCACCTACAGCGCCCCCGGCGGCGCGGTTAGCAGCGAAATTCCCGCTGGCTTTAATTTCGTCACCGCGATTGACCTCAGCGTCGATGGTTGGTTACAAATCAGCGGCGGACAGTGGGTTAGCCAAGACACAGCGACCTATCGTGAAGCGTCTTACTTCACCGGAGTCACCTTAACAAACGGCTTGGAGCATCCTTTTGCATTTGTGCTGGATTTAAGCATGATCTACACATCAGAATACCCCGGCGGTCCCGCTTCAACTGCTACCGGACGGTTTTTGCAGCGCTATGAAACGGTCAATATTTTTTCCGTCGCCGTCGATGATGAAGGCTGGGAATGGTATATGATCGGCCCCAACCAATGGGTAAAGCAGACATTTGTCGCTAAAGTAAAACCGACTGAACGCTCCGAAGAAGTGACTGGGCGCTGGACGGCAGTTGATCTATATGAACAAACGCTCGTCGCCTACGAAGACGATACCCCTGTTTTTGCTACCATCGTCGCTTCGGGTATCCCGCCTTATGACACCAATGAGGGCTTGTTCAGCGTATGGGCGCGGCTGCCTGCCGATGCGATGGCAGGGGCGACAGGCGCACCAGAAGCCTACGCGCTGCAAACCGTTCCTTGGGTGATGTACTTCGATGGCGGAATCAGCCTACATGGGACGTATTGGCATGATCTGTTCGGCTATCGTCAGAGTCACGGTTGTGTCAATTTAACGGTGAGTGATGCTCGCTGGGTGTACGAATGGTTTTTGGGCGCTGAACCCAATGAAGACGACGAAATTGTGAATTACGTGCTTGTCTATAGCAGCGGAGAATACGGCGCGGGTGTTATCCGCGAGAATAACGGTTAACTGCGTTTCGAATAATGGGCGTAGACGTTTCTGCGCCCTACGCCCACACTATTCTCCCTGTGCAATCCTTCACTAAGGTCGTATACTCCCGTCTGTTTTGCCCAATGACAAGTTTTGAGGATCGTCATGCGACGTTTGTTTGTACTTTCTTCCCTAATTTTGATGATGATCGCTGTTCTAGCGACAATTCCTGCCGCTGCGAATGATGTCCCCACCATCGAACAGGTCAGCTTTAACACCAATACACCGCAGCCTGCGCCCGTGCGCTTCTATACCAATACACCGAATGGCCCAAGCGCCACACCAACAATCACGCCATCGCCGACATTAACGCTTACTTCGACGGCAACTGCGACATTGACACCCACACCGACCAATACATCCACACCGACACCCACTTTTACACCGACCTTTACCCCCACCAACACGCCAACACCGACAAGTACACCAACCCCTACGCCCACACCTAACGGCCCCTTTAGTTATCCCGAAGGCGTAAATTCGCTCACAGGCTTGGTATTCCCAGATGAGGCCGCCCGTGAACGCCGTGCCTTAATCGTGAAAATTTCCAACTATCCGCCGATTGTTCGTCCCCAAACTGGACTAAATCTGGCAGATGTGGTGTTTGAATATGAGGTCGAAGGCGGGGTAACGCGCTTCGCCGCCATTTTCCGCAGCAACACGCCTGATCGTGTCGGCAGTGTTCGCAGCGCCCGACTATTCGATACCGAATTGCTCGTAATGTATAACGCGCTGCTGGCCTATTCCGGTACAAGCGAGCCGATACAAAATATTATTTTGGGCGCTGAATGGGTGTTCCAAGCCTTCTCGCCGTTGAAAGGTGATAACTGCGATAATGCCGGTTTCTGTCGCGATCAAGCCTTGCTTGATGCAGGCCGTCCTTTAGAACACACCCTCTTTTTGGATACAACAGTCCTGTATGACCTCGCTACACGCCGTAACGTCAACGTAGGCTATCCAGCACGAGGCTTTGCCTTTGCAGACCGTCCAGACCCTAATGGCGAACCTGCCGTTGATATTGATATTGCATGGTACGGTCAGGGTGAAGCACGTTGGCAATACGATGATGAAACGGGTCATTATGTGCGCTTTACCGACGGCATTCCACACATGGACGCAGGCGATGGGCAGCAGCTTTGGGCGGATAATCTCGTCATTATCGAAGTAGCCCATGATGACCAACCCGATATTTTCCCAGAAGGCGCGAGTTATTTATCTACTGATATTCAGCTTCGGGCATTAGAGGGTGAAGAATTTGGGCAAGGACGCGCTTATGTCATCCGTGACGGAGTCTGGTATCAAGGCTACTGGCGGCGGCAAAATAACGAACCCGGCAGCGCACTCCAACTTCTCTACGGTAACAATGTTCCGATCATGATGAAACCGGGACGCACATGGGTCACAGTTGTGCGTTGGTTGGGGGATGCTGTCATTGCAGAAGAACAAGCGGATATGGCCGCAACAGCAACCGCCATCGCGGGTACGCCCACACAAACACCGTTGGCAATCACCAGCGACCCCAACGATTAGTATCTAAAACACTTCAAAATAAGGGGCGCATTGATGCGCCCCTTAAAAAACAATTTCGGCCTCAATGTGTATAGAAAATATGCGAAAAGGAAACCTGTTTTATATAGTCGGCAGTTTTGGCTTTCACAGGCTGCAGCACCGAAAATAGCAGTACTGCAATTGCAACAATCAACATACAAAATTTGCGTAACATATACCCTTTACATTGATTAAGGTCTTGCAACATAGCGCACCAAAAGTTAATTCAACAACTGATTTATACAATTATTTTAATTCTAAATCACGCCTAAAACCCTTAAGGTATCTTTTGCTAAAATTGATAAGAGCATTTTTACCATTACGAAATCGTAATTAGTGATTACGAAATCGTAATCTATCCTTGATTTGATTTTCCAATTCACAGTACACTATAAAAAATTTAAGTGAAAGTAAGTGTGTTTTTAACAGTGATTTTCTTCCACCCATCAGCAAAAATCCAAACTAAAGCGAAGCGCGTATCACTAGATAACGAGATACGCAGCCGCTAATTTGTTTCCTTAAAATGAGGGTCTTAAAAACAATGGTCAGTGTTAAGGAATTAAGTGTGGACAAGGCGGCAATCTGGTCAATGGGTGCAGACACCATTAAAGCCCTTTTCCCTATCTATCGGCTGGCGCTCCAAGCTGTCTTAAGAGAGTCCGGTATCGAAAAAGAATGGATTATCCTCTTCCATGCACGGGGCAGTGAACCCGAACCTTTTTCCGCAGCCCGTCTCCTCCGTCTATGGCCTTATACCTCAGAGAAGACCCGCACCGACAGCCTCCAAGCACTCCTTAAAAAAAATTATATCGCGCTAACAGGTCATGACCACTATCACTTAACGGCTCAAGGATACCGTGCGAGCGATCATATTATTCGGATGGTGCAGCGGGAATTGGGCAAGTCACGCCTAATGAATAGTGCCGATTCCAAATATCTGGCGAATCTACTTTGGCGCTTGGTGCAGGCCGTTCACCACACGCATGAGCCAAACGACAAACGCGCATTCTCATGCAGCCGATGGACAGACTTAGGCGTAAATGCGCCGCCCATTACTCGTATCGACCAATATCTCACCGATCTGGGACGATTTCGGGATGACTGCCATCTTTCCGCATGGCAGCAGCATCACATTGAGGGCTATGTTTGGGATGCTCTGACTTGCATCTGGCGTGGTGAAGCCTTTACAGCTTCTGCTCTCGCGACAACACTTGCCTATCGCGGTATCAGCACCGAAACATATGCCACCGCCCTAAATCATTTGATTGAGTATGGTTGGGTAGAGGCGGATGCTAACCCTGATTTGGTACGTATCACCCATGAAGGCTGTATTATCCGGCAGCAAGCGGAAGCAAGAACAAACACGCTGTTCTTCACACCCTGGTCTGCGCTTTCCAACAATGAAATAGCAGATTTGAATGATTTACTCACACACTTGCTCGCCACACTTAAGCAAACCAAGTAATCTCCAGATTCTACAATCTCTCATCCGCTTTCAATCCTGCATTGATTCAAATGCGGTAACTTTTGCCTGTTGATCTTCAATCGAACAATCTTTATAATTCAGAACACTTGTCCGTCTTCCATCATCTATCAATCGAACAAAGTAGAGACCTAAAATGCAGGATAAAATCGTCGTCCGGGGTGCGCGTGAGCATAACCTGAAGAACATCGACGTGGAAATCCCACGCAATCAGTTGGTTGTCATCAGCGGCTTATCCGGTTCTGGAAAGTCGTCGCTGGCGTTTGATACGATCTTCGCCGAGGGGCAGCGTCGCTATGTCGAAAGCCTGAGCGCTTATGCCCGCCAATTCCTTGGTCAGATGGAAAAACCAGATGTCGATCAGATCGAAGGTCTCAGCCCTGCGGTCTCCATCGACCAAAAAGGGGTAAGCCAGAATCCGCGTTCGACAGTCGGTACGGTCACGGAAATTTATGACTATTTACGTCTGCTCTATGCCAGAATTGGCATTCCACATTGTACGGTTTGCGGGGTAGAGTTACTCGCTCAAAGCGCACAGCAAATTGTGGACGAGGTGAAGGCACTGGCGAATCAACTGCCTGCTGACGATGAATCAGGAGTGCGGGTACAGATTCTCGCGCCGATTATCCGCGACAAAAAAGGCACACACGAAAAAGTCTTTGACGAAATCCGCAAAGGCGGCTTTGTCCGTGTGCGCGTTGATGGCGAAGTTCGGATGCTTGAAGAAGAGATCAAAGTTGATCGCTACGTCATCCACAATATCGAGGTCATGATTGATCGCCTCGTCATTCGCCGCTACGACGATCCTGAATCCGAAGATGCCCGCAGCGCAGACACACGCCTCACCGATTCCATCGAAACCGCGCTCGAATTGGGCGATGGCGTGGTCATCATCAATAACTTGAATGAGCCTGACGCAGCCAAAGCCGATTTGCTCTTTAGCGAACATCTGGCTTGCCCACTCGGACATGGTAGCTTTCCAGAAATCGAACCGAGCAGCTTCAGTTTTAATACGCCGCGTGGCGCTTGCCCCGATTGTCAGGGGTTGGGCTTCCGGCTGGAATTCGACCCCGACTTGATTATCCCGAATCCTGATTTAAGCCTCGCACAAGGCGCGATTGATGCCAACGGCTGGAATTTTGATGATGGAGGGACGTGGGGTGCCACTATTATTCAGGCGGTATCGCAGCAGTTTGGCTTTGCGATGGAAACCCCTTGGCGCGACATGAGCGACCAACAAAAACAGGTTATCTTGCACGGCACGGGTAAAGACAAGATCAAAATCAACTATACCAACCGCTTCGGTGATACGCGCTCGCATACCGTAGTTTTCGAGGGTGTCATCACCAATCTTGCGCGGCGCTATCGCGAGACAACATCGGATTATATTCGTGAAAAGCTCGAAGAATATATGCGCCAATTCCCCTGCCATACCTGTAATGGCAACCGCCTCCGTCCCGAAGCATTAGCCGTCACAGTGGCGAATCGGGCGATCAACGAAATTACGTCGATTCCCGTCTTAGAGCTTATTCATTGGGTCGATGGCCTGCGTGGCGCTCCTGTCCCCCATAACGGTGCATCCAAAAACGGCGCGGGGCTTTCCCTTTCCGAGCGCGACCAACAAATTGCCTATCAAATTCTAAAAGAGATCGAAGCGCGGGTTCGGTTCTTAAATGATGTCGGTCTCGGTTATCTCAATCTCTCCCGTTCAGCCGGGACACTCTCCGGCGGTGAAGCGCAGCGCATCCGGCTTGCCACCCAAATCGGCAGCCGCCTCACCGGGGTGCTTTATGTACTGGATGAACCCTCAATCGGGCTGCATCAGCGCGATAACGCCCGTTTGATCCATACCCTCGAAGGACTGCGCGACCTCGGTAATACGGTGCTGGTCGTGGAGCATGATGAAGAAACGATGCGGGCTGCCGATCATCTAATTGATCTGGGACCCGGCGCGGGTGAATTCGGCGGGCGGATTGTCGCGCAAGGCACACCTGACGAAGTGATGACCTTTGAAGAAAGCCCAACGGGAAATTATCTCTCCGGGCGTTTTCAAATCCCAGTGCCTACCCTACGCCGCGACGGTAATGGTCAGTTTATTACCATTCGCGGCGCGACGGAAAATAACCTCAAAAATGTCGATGCCGATATTCCACTTGGTAAGATGGTCTGCGTGACGGGCGTGAGTGGCAGCGGCAAAAGCTCGCTGATTGTGGACATCCTCTATACCCGTTTGGCGCAGATGATTAATGGCAGCAAAGACCGCCCCGGTGTGCATCGCAGTATCGACGGTGTGGATCAGATCGACAAAATCATCAATATCGACCAGAGTCCCATCGGGCGTACCCCGCGCAGCAATCCTGGCACCTATACCAAGATGTTTGATGCCATGCGCGGGCTGTTCGCGGAACTAGCAGAAAGCAAGATTCGCGGTTACGATGCCGGACGCTTCAGCTTTAATGTCAAGGGTGGGCGCTGCGAGAACTGCCAAGGGCAGGGGCAAATCAAGATCGAGATGCAGTTCCTCCCCGATATTTATATCGACTGCGAGGTCTGTAAAGGTACCCGCTACAACCGTGAAACGCTGCAAGTCCATTACAAAGGCAAAAGCATCGCCGACGTGTTGAGCATGACCGTCAGCGAAGGGCTGGAATTCTTTACTAATATCCCGACGATTCAGCGCATTCTCGAAACATTAGAATCCGTCGGACTCGGCTATATCCGAATCGGTCAGCCCGCCACAACTTTAAGCGGCGGCGAGGCACAGCGCATCAAACTTAGCCGCGAACTGAGCAAACGCGCTACGGGTAAGACCTTATATATTTTGGATGAGCCTTCCACAGGGCTTCATGCTTACGACGTGAAGCGGTTGATTGATGTACTTCAGCAGCTCGTCAATAACGGTAACACTGTCGTCATCATTGAGCATAATCTGGACATCATCAAAGTCGCGGATTGGTTAATCGATATGGGGCCGGAAGGCGGCGATGCAGGTGGACGGGTGCTTGCCATCGGCACACCGGAAGATATCGCCCAAGTCGAGGCCAGCTATACCGGGCAGTATCTCCGCCCTTATCTCATGCAAGCTCAGCCTCAAGCCTAAGCATCATTCCATCTTCTATCACCGCGCTGGGACTAATAAACCCGGCGTTTTTGTTTTACAGCGTCGGTAAGCGTTAAGCGCTGCTGAGTACAGCCCCAATCGCCTCTTTGAGCGTGTTTAAATTGACTGGCTTGAGAAGATACCCCTCACAGCCTGCCGCATGAATCCACTCCTCATCCCCCTGCCTGCGGTGCGCTGTCGTCAGAATAACCGGAATATGTGTGGTCGCGGGGTCTTGCTTGAGGGCTTGCGTGGCTTCTAAACCGTCCATCCCGCCCGGCAGTCGCCAATCCATCAAGATCAATTCAGGGAGGTGCTTTCGCGCCAAATCAACCCCCTTCTGTCCCGTTATCGCAGTGATGACCTCATAATCTACAAGCGATAGAAAACTCTTGAGCAATTCAAGATTTAGCAGATCGTCTTCGACCACAAGAATAGTCGGCAAGGATATTCCCTTTATGCCTATTATTGTTGCTCTCAGCCCATGGGAGCAGATGCTTAAAGGCAGCATATTTGAAAGTAATTTCGCATGCGAGTATTAATCATAGCTAAAGTCTTTTAAGATAGCAAAATCCAGACAAATAACTTCAGATTTGCGCGATATTGAGCACTTTAAAATTGAACCTCTTTTAGAGATATTTAATGTTATTATACAAACACTTGACTTATGCACAACGCACAATAAAATAAGACTTATAGTTATGGATTTTGCATAAAAATTCATAAAACCTTATTTTATTTGGATGAAATTGTGCATTATACTGATAGCAAATATTTCGGTTATGTATGCGCCGGCACTTCCCGGCAAGGAGAATCCGCATAATGGCGGTAGCACTCAATATCCCAGTTTTTGAAAGAACTAATCCTTCCGCTTACGAAACAGCCATTTCTCAATATAATCGCGCAATCAGCTATTTGAATCTTGATGAGGGTTTGATCGAATTTATGCGCTATCCGCGCCGCGAATTCACAGTGAATTTTCCGGTGCGGCGCGATGACGGTAGCATGGAAATGTTTACCGGCTACCGAGTCCATCACAGCACCGTTCTCGGTCCCTCGAAAGGCGGTATACGCTACAGCTTGCACGTCGATATTGATGAAGTCCGGGCGCTGGCAATGTGGATGACATGGAAATGCGCCTTGATGAATCTGCCTTATGGCGGTGCAAAAGGTGGCGTAGTGGTTGATCCCCACACCCTCAGCATCGGTGAATTAGAACGCTTGACCCGCCGTTATGCCTCTGAATTAATCCCGTTGATTAGCCCACAATCTGACATTCCCGCGCCGGATATGGGGACGACCCCACAAATGATGGCATGGATTATGGATACCTACAGTATGACCGTCGGCTATTCCGTCCCAGCAGTCGTCACAGGCAAGCCCATCGGAATCGGCGGCAGCGAAGGCCGTACCGTCGCCACCGGACGCGGTGTCATTATCTGCATGATGGAAGCACTCAAACGCAGTGGCGTTAATGATGCTGCCAATACCCGTGTTATTGTACAAGGCTTCGGCAACGTCGGCTCCAACGCAGCAGATTACGCACAAGATATGGGCTTTAATGTGGTTGGGGTCAGCGATGTTAACGGGGGCATCTATAACGCTAACGGGTTGGACATTAATGCCGTCCGCCGATACATAGAGAGAACAGGCGGTTTAGCAGGTTATCCCAACGCGGAGCAAGTCAACAATAATGAACTACTTACCCTACCTTGCGATGTCCTCATTCCCGCCGCGATGGAAGGCCAACTGACTGCTTACAATGCCAATCAAGTCCAGGCCAGCCTCATCGTGGAAGGCGCAAACGGTCCCACCACCCCCGATGCAGATGATATTTTCGCTGATCGTGGCATTACCGTCGTACCCGATATTCTCGCAAACGCAGGTGGCGTAGTCGTGTCTTACTTCGAATGGGTTCAGGATTTGCAATCGTTCTTCTGGGATGAAGATGAGGTCTTTCGTCAATTACAGCGCATTATGGTGCGCGGATATGATTTCACCAGCACAACCGCCGAACAGCACGGCGTGACCCTACGGAATGCGGCGCAGCTTGCCGCCATCAAACGCGTCGCCGATGCCCTCAAGACACGCGGCTTCTACCCCTGATCTTCTCCCAAAACTTATACTTATTTTTGTCGGGGCGCACCTCATCGTGCGCCCTTTCCATTTCCATCCAATGGCATTATCCTTTTCGCAACCATCATCGCGCTTTTTGCGTTATCTTATTACGTTGTGTCAGATCGCCCGTATTTTCTTGATGTATAGACTAAATCACCCTAAAAACGCCATTTTGTGATTAATCGAGTTATTTCCCATGAATATTTTTGAACGAATTAGCGGCTGGCTCAAAGCCGAAGCCAATGCCCCATTACGCCCTGAATTAGAAGATTTACGCGCCGCAATTGAACACGCTCGCCGTCTTAAGCGCCATGAAAATTACGCCGAGTCGCTTTTGGCTTTAGATCAAGCCGCACTACTTGCCCGTCGTGTGATCGATACAAGTGCTGGTGTAGCCATTGCGCTCCATCGCGCTGATGTACTGATTCGAGTCAAAGATTATGATGAGGCTGAATCGCTGCTTAATGAGCTAAAATTGAACGCCGAGGATGCCAATCAACGGAATCATCTCGCCTATATTTTTAGCACGTTAGGGATGTTGGCGCAGGCACAAGCCGATTGGTCAAGCGCCCGCGACTACTATGAACAAGCGCTTAAAGCTGCACAAGCAGCCTATTCACCAGGGGCCGAAGGTCGCGCTCAAGGGCATCTCGCAGACACTTATCTTCAAGAAAATAACGCGAGCTATGGCGTTTACTTACTGCGAGAAGCACTGCCCAAGCTCAACACAGGCGGCGATATCGAACTCAGCAGCTATTTCGTCGGGCGATTGGGGGAAGCTCTGATTGCAACCGGGCAGGAAATCGAAGGGCGCAATCTGATTGGTCGCGCGCTTAAGCTGGCGGAACACATGGAATACCGCATCTATGAACGCGAATGGCGAATCGTCTTGGCTGGACAAGCTATGGTGACACAGCAATACGACGAAGCACGTAAGTTATATGAGGCCGCGCTCAAGATCACCGATACGAGCCAGCCCACGCCGCAAGCCGTCCTTTTACTCTGTCAGATGAGTAAATGTGCGCTGCGCCAATTCGAGTATGAAACCGCGCTGGATTATGCGCGTCGTGCCGTCGCCTTGTGTGAAAATCAGACCGAAGCCGACGACACTTACATCATGGCGCAAGGCACGCTTGGTATCGCGCTCCGTTCAATGGATAAAAACAGCGAAGCCCTTGCCTCGCTGGAAATCGCCGCCCAGCATTATAATCGCTTAAAAACCCTCGAAGCCGATCATAATCAGATCGACATCCTTCGTAATCTAGCGGCAGCCCAAGCTGAAACCGCCGATTCTGAAACGGCTTTTGCTACTTATCAAACAGCGCTCGAAATAGCACGGACGCAAGACTCGCGGTCAGAGATCGCCGGGACGCAACGCGACATCGGCATTCTACAAGCGCGGCGGAGTCAACCACAAGAAGCGATCAAAAGTTGGACGAGCGCCCTAGACATCTACGAGGGTGAGCGCCAATTCGGGAGGGTGGCTCGGCTGTACTGCGACATCGCTAATTTACGGAAGTCACTTGGTCAAAGCAAACGCGCCATGCAGGATTATGAACGGGCGCTCATGGCGCTTTCTTCGGTGGATGACCCCGAAACACGCGGCGTAGTGCTTTCTAACGCGGCAACGGCCTATGTCGATCAAGGCGACATCGAAACCGCCGAGTCGTTTTTCGTCGAGGCCATCAAACTGGCGCAAAAATCAGAAGATCGCCGCGCAGAAGCCACCCGACGCGGCAATTATGCTTGGTTCTTGCTTTCCACCGGACGTTCACAACGTGCTATCGCCGCCCTTGACTATGCGCGGCGGCAAAGCCAAGATTTAGGACTCGCGCTGCCGTATGCCGTCCAGACCGATAATTTGGGATTAGCCTACGATGAAGCCGGCAATTACGAAAACGGACTGACTTATCATCGACAAGCCTTGACGCTAATCGAACCGCTGCATAATCCGCATTGGGAGGCGGTCATCCGTGCCAATTTAGGCCATACGCTGATCTCGCTTAATCAAAGTGATGAAGCTGCGCCCTATTTTGAAGCCGCGCTAGAAATCGCCCGTCCCACCGAAGATGTCGAAGTCATCGCCCACGCTTTGAACGGACAAGCCCGCCTCGCGCTTCGGGAGGAAGATGTAAATATCGCCGGAACAGGCATTGCAGAAGCCGTCACTACTGCCCGACGTTCCGGCAGCCGCCGCCTAATCGCGGATGCGCTCGCCCTCCAAAGTGAATATCAGGCAAAAAACAGTCAATCCACCGAAGCCGCTGCTTCTTGGGACGAAGCCAAAAAACTCTATAGCATTTTAGGCTTGTCGCTGGCACAGCATACGCCAGATTGGTTGGAATTGGGAAGCTAAACGCACAGAAATATGGGCATAGCTATTCATATAACCGTCGGACACTGTCTGCTGCCCTTATTGTACTAATGCCTATATTGGATAAAACCCGTAAGCACTACTTTTTCCTTTGCTTACCCTTGCGTTCTCAGCACCTTTGCGTTTAATCTTCTTTATCTCTTTCTAACAGCTAACTGCTGAAAGCTGACTGCTGATGACTCAATTCTGGTTTATCTCTGCACCGCTCTACAGCCATACGGATTGGGGCGGGTTCATCAAGACCGCGCAGGAACTCCAATCACGCGGGCATGATGTCCTGTGGATCAGTGGCGCGGCGATTCAAGGCGCAGTCGAAGGAGCTGGAATTCAATTTCGTGCGATTCGTGAAACAGGCTGGTTATGGCCTCCGCCGCCCGTGCCAGATTTATCGACAATTCTGCCGCAAGAAGCGGTGATGCTGCGCTACAAACGGGCGCTCGATACCTGGTTGAGCGAGGATATTGTAGGGGATGCAGTGCAAGCACTAATCGACCTCGCCGCCGAAATCGGTAAACCGAATGTAATCTTGACGGATCCGTTTCTGAGTGCCTCAGCACTGGCAGCGGAAAAATTGGATGTGCCGCTGGTCGTGTGCGGCTGGCCTGCTCAAGGTGATCTGAACGAAACCTTCTTATTCCCGGTACAGCGCACTTTAGGCACCGATAGTCAGCAGCGGCTAGCCCGTTTATGTGAGCGTTTCGGCTTGCAGGGCGTGAACTTCTCACATGGCCCCACGCCATCGATCATCAGCCCTCATCTGCATATCTGTTATTTCACACGCGGTTGGTATATTGCGGATGAGATGACGCTATTGCCCCAAAATTTATTTGTTGGCGGCATCTCTACGCCTCCCAAAGATGCGCCTCCCGACTGGTTGACCGCAATCCCAGAAAGTGCGCCGATTGCGCTGATTACGCTCGGCAGCGTCTTCACAGGCGATCTCGGATTTTTTAGCTGGAGCGCCCAAGCTGCCGCCCGTGAAGGTTTTATTCCATTAGTCGTCATCGGCTGGAATCCCGTCGAACCAGACAAGAAAGCACAACTCGTCGCCGCGCTGCCGAAAACGACACGCTTGCTTAATTGGGTGCCGTTTGACCATGTGCTGCCGCGCACCAAGCTCATGATTCATCACGGCGGGATGGGGACAACCCATGCTGCTGTTTTACACGGCCTCCCACAAATTGCCGTACCACACGCTGCCGATCAACGGGTGCAGGCACGTCGTCTTTCGCAAGCGAGAGTTGGTCTCAATCTGACGGCACACGATGTCCGTCATGGGATGTTATGGGAAGGGGTAAAAGCACTGTCGAAAGATACTAAAGTCCAGCAAACCGCCTATGATCTCAGGGCAGAGATGGCTTCGCTTGGAGGCGTGGCACGAGCGGCGGACGCATTGGAAAAGATGAAAATTCCTAAATAATTTTCCAAAATTTTCCAACTCCGCTTGTGTCGCGTTTAACTGTCAAGTAAGATAAGGACTTTCCCCACCACTTATTGCTTTTGTGTAACGTAATTCATTACGCGAAATAGTGACCTTTCATTATATTCTGGAATTTTGCTTTATCGGGGAGTTAGGCGCTTTGAATCATCGGCTTATTTCATTTCATACAGTATCCCATCAACGTTTTATCAGTATTCTTCTACTTGTGACTATAATTTCGTCATCTTTGTTCATGATGACTTATCAAGCGCAAGCCGCTACTACCGACCCAAATTGTACGCAGCAAATTGTTCTCCCCGGCACCAACACCCCCGGTTGGCTGCAAATGCCTTCGCTCGCACCTGCCTTTCATGTGGAAGGTGCAAATGCCGCCATCGACGGGAAATTCTACCTTTTTACGGGGTTTGATTCTAATGCGCTGACGGCGGGAAATCGCGTGGATGTTTATAATCCAGCCACAGATGTCTGGGAAACCGTCGCTAACCCGCGCAACCCCATGCCCTTCGCGGCCAGCCATATCCATGCGGTTTCGGATGGCCTATACGTTTGGATAGCAGGTGGTTTTTATGGCAACCATCCCAGCATAACGCCGTCGAATCAGGTTTGGCGTTATGATGTCTTCAATGATCTGTGGACGACAAGTCCACTTTGGAATATGCCAGAAGCGCGTGCCAGCGGCGCACTTGTCCGTAACGGACGCAGCTTGCACTTTATCGCAGGCTTAAGCGATACGGCTATCCCACGCAATACTGATCGCGCCGATCATTGGATTCTCAATTTGGATAATCCCGATGCAGGCTGGTCAGTGGGAGCAGTTCTGCCTATCAATCGCAATCATTTAAATGGCATGGCGATTGACGGCATTATATACGCCCTCGGCGGTCAGTTCCGGCATGATACTAATCCACTCGATATTAACGTCGCACACGCCTACAATCCCGCAACTGATACTTGGGCAGCGATTGCCCCTCTTGGCAGACCACGCTCACACTTTGAGCCAGGCACATTCGTACTTAATGATCGCATCATCATTGTGGGCGGGCGCGATAACAACACCTTAGCCATTCGCAATGTGAGCGAATACAATCCTCAAACTAACGCATGGACGGAGCTTACCCCACTGCCCGTCCCCCTTATTGCACCTGCGGCAAAAGCCTTTGGCAACTACATCGTCGTGACCGAAGGCGGCAGACGCTTTGATGATGCTCAAAATAATACGTGGATTGGGGAAGTGCTGACAGATTGCGTCGTTGTACCCCTCCTGCCTGCTGCGACCCCAATTCCTCAAGGGATTAATGGAACGGGTGCATCCAATCTAGCTACTGGCGATGTCAACATCAGCAAAAGCGGTGCGCTGCAATCCGGCGGCGCAGGTCTCCCCGGTGAAACGATCACTTGGACGATGAACATGACCAACACTAGCACGACCAATCAGAATATCACTATGACCGATGTCATACCTTCATCACTGGCTGTTGAATCTGTCCAAATCAGTCGGGGAACATCCACCGTATCGGGTCAGGTTGTAATGGTCATCGTTCCGTTTGTCACCCCAGGCGAAAATATCAGCGTTATCATCAACACGACCATTCGGGAACGCATCATCTCAGGCATCGTAACTAATACCGCCGCCCTTGATAGCGGACAGAGCGCGACGGCTGAAGTGCGTGTTGTCCCATCCGTGACCCAACTTCCCGCTACCGGTGAAAGCCCCTACAGCCGATCACTCTTCGGGGCGCTGTTGCTCGGCCTCGTTGCTGGATGTGGCTTCGGCGCACTTCTACTTTTTCCTCGAAAAGCGAGATAGTAGATAAACAGGGCGATTCGCTAGGGATCGCCCTAAATATTGCACTTATAAATTATGCTTGTTTCTTCCCCGAAATGAGGATGTAATTATGGTTAAAAGCCGCGTCGGGTGTTCCCGCATACTTCGGCTTCATCCATGCGGCGACTGCTTCTGGTGCTTGCGCCAGCATAATTTGCAGGCGCTCAATCACATCCGGTGAGCATCCCTGCCGTTCCGCCCAAACAACCATTTTCCCGCCGGATTTACTGACAATTTCCACCCGTTCCACACTTAATCCAGCATCCAAGTACATCCCGCGCCATTCATATTCCGCAAATGCGCGGTTGTGGCTGGGATCGCGCAGTTTTTCAAACGCATCAATATAGCGCCCAGCGGCCTCTTCTTCTGGATGAACGTGATCTTGAATCACCAGCAGACCACCGGTTTTTAAGATACGGGCGCACTCCTGCACAAAACGGAAACAGTCGGGGAAGTGATGCGGCGCGATACGGCACGTCACCAGATCAAACGTTGCATTAGCGAAAGCCATATTTTCGGCATCTGTCGCCATATACGTGACATTATCGGCTTGCGGCTGGATGAACTCCCGCGCCGCTTCCAGCATCAAGGGCGTTAAATCCCCCGCGACCATCCGCGCAACATACGGCGCGATCATTAAGGCCGTATGTCCGCCGCCCGTAGCGATGTCTAGGGCAAGCCATTCTGGCTGGGGTGCTGCCATTTCTAGCAGCAGATTCAGATCATCGCCGCTTGCATGAGATTTGCTGGTGACGTAGCCTTGCGCGAACTGCCCGAAACGCTGCTGTGAGAGTGCTTTAGTATCTTCTGTCGTCATGAGTCGTATCCTGTGTTATCGTCGGATAGATTTTTTCAGTATCCCACCAAACGAGAATAGTTTCAAAAGCCCATTTCAGACCATAATAAGGATAATAGATGGATAGCAAAACAAATGGCTTTTTCAACAGATCGACTCAAGACACGCGCCCTCGAACTAGGGTTTAACATGATCGGCATTATTCCCGCTGCTCCATCACCCATGCTGGAGGCGTATTTGCGTTGGATTGATGCCGAGATGCACGGCAAAATGGGTTATCTGGCGCGGCCTGACCGAATTGCTCGCCGCCGCGATTTAAATGTCATTTTACCCGGTGTGCAGTCGATGATCGTGGTCGGGCTGGATTATGGCGCGGTAATCCCACCGGAAATTCTGGAAAATCCTTCTCGCGGACGCATCGCCACTTATGCGTGGGGCTTGGATTATCACGACGTGATGACTCCGCGCCTCGACCAATTAGCAGCATGGCTGAAGGCCGAAGCAACCCTAGACTTTCAACATCGCGCTTATGTCGATACAGGCGCAATTTTGGAGCGCAGCCACGCCCAGCAAGCCGGATTGGGTTTCGTGGGCAAAAATACCATGCTCATCCACCCACGCCGGGGCAGCACTTTTTTCCTCGGCGAAATTTTGACTGATCTGGAGTTTGATGCTTACGATACGCCCCATCGCACGACGATGTGCGGAAGCTGCACCCGCTGCCTAACGGCCTGCCCCACCAATGCTTTCCCCCGCCCGTATGTGCTGGATTCGCGACGCTGCATCAGCTACTTAACGATTGAGTATAAGGATTGGATTGATCCGACGCTGCGCCCATTGATGGGCAACTGGATTTATGGCTGCGATGTGTGTCAGGATGTTTGCCCCTGGCAGCGCTTTAGCCATCCGACCCAAGAAATAGATTTCTTACTCGCAGATGTAGAACGCGCCGCGCCGCCATTAGTAGAGATTCTGATGCTGGATGAAGCAGCATTTCAAGCCCGATTCGCAGGTTCAGCGATCACGCGTATTGGACACAACCGCATCGTACGCAACGCCTGCATAGCCGCCGGAAACTGGGGAGATGAGATCATCATTCCGGCGCTTATTCAGTTATTAGACGCTAGTAGTCCGCTGGTGCGCGGTCATGCAGCCTGGGCATTGGGGCGCATTTTAACGACGCAAGCCCGTGCTGCCCTCCACAGAAGATTAGTCGAAGAAGATGACGCACAAGTTCAAGAGGAAATTAGGCAAGCTCTGACCCTTTAGTGTGGCGATCTATCAAAAATTGATGGGCTGCTTCCGGCGTACTCATCACATGAATATCAACAAGTAAATATGCGCTTTTGCTATGCCACATAAACGCTCCGTAGACGGCATAAATTGGCCCCGTCCGACCAATAATGATCGCGCCATCTAAATTCGCCGGACACCAAGCCGGCAGCAAGTCCGCATTTTGTGTATATTCATCCGAGCGCAGGAGACATTCCCGTAAATCAATGATAAGATCAACCCGATGCGGCAGTGAAGCAATGCCCTGCCACAATGTTTTTAAAGTCGTATAAAATTTCGACTGATCCCAATTCCCATTCAAACCGTAATACAAGATAGTCTTATCTTGGTCAATCCATCGGATGGTCGCGCCCATTGGCTCTTTCTCCTTACTGCAATTTAGTGCAATCCCACCTTAGAACAACACCGTCAGAGAGGGCGTGATGTTACGGTTGTTACAATTCTCTACCCGTTTTAATTACCGTTACCTACCTGTCCAACTTGGGATTATGGCAACTTTTGCTTGTATGCCGTTCTGGCTGCGGATGCCTTATGCTGCTTTTACGTATGATCCGCTTTATGGCATGGGCTTCCTGATAACCCTGCCCATCATCTGGACGATTTTGACTTGGCTGCTTGCCGGGATGCCCGGATTCGCGCATATTATGAACAATGTGGTGCGTTTCGTATTTACTGTCGCCATCATCGCCTTAGCCGCATGGATGTGGTTGTCAGTACGTTGGTCATTTATGACAGGCCATGACCAACCGAATGTCGCACAAAGTGCCGCCTTGCAATTTAGCATGATCGCGTTGTGGGTGGTTGCTGTCGCCAGCGCAGCCCCACCACCGCGCTTTATCGCTAGTATATTGGTGTTCAACGGAATCTGGAACAGTGCCATTGCAATCCTTCAAGTCGCCAATAAAGGGGCAATAGGCTTAAGTTTTCTTGGCGAATTCAAGATCGCCGTCGATGCTTCGAATGCCAACGTCCTCCTTTCAAATGGCGTACGTTGGCTGCGTCCATCAGGCTTGTTACCACATCCGAATACGCTGGCGGGAATTTTGCTGGTTGGTCTTCTGGCAACTACTGTATTCATCCTCTCAGAAAAAGGCCTTTTGCGCCGGATCGGGATCGCAGCGGCTGTTTTTATCCTATGGGGATTTTTACTGACGTTCTCGCGTGCGGGCATTTTGGGCTTTGCTGCGGGCGCATTCGCGTTACTGCCCTTTATCATCCCCTACTTGCGTATCAAAGCCGTGCGCCGGGCAATTTTCATCGCCATCACCGCATTAATCTTCACTAGCGGCCTCTTCTTCTCAAGTTATCGTCAGTTAATCCTGACACGAGCGGGCGTAGGAACAGAGTCGGTGGAACTCCGCTCAATCGCTGATCGGTTGATCTTTTCGTTATTCGCTTATCGTGCGGTGACTGAATCAAATCAGAATCTGTTTTTTGGGGTGGGCGCGGGCAACTTTCCTTGGCGCAGCAGTTATTATCTCGTCGAGACGGATTATGATTTGCGCGGCAACAACGTTCATCATGTATTTTTATCCGCATGGGTAGAGACAGGTTTGGTCGGTTATACTCTGTTTGTAATCGCTTTGTTTATGGGTTTCCAAGCAGGTTTACAAAGTGTAACCCCAAGAACACAAAAACATAGAGAGGCCAATGCGCTTGCTAAGGACGATCAAATCGCCCGTGCCGCATTTTTAGCAGGTGTAGTCGCGCTAGGGATTGTGGGGTTATTCGATCATTATCCTTGGACGATGATTCAATTTCAGGCATTATGGTGGGGATTGCTTGCTACAGCGTCTGTTCAAGTTATAGCCAGCAAACCCCCTTCAGAAATTAAGGAATAGTGACTATCGCCGAACCCGTCGTCAGCCATTCCAAAATAAGCTGCTCCCCCACTTTCATGTAAAGGCGCAGCTCACTTCAACGCGATATAAAACGATTGGATTTATTGTAGCAGAGTTCGCCCTTTACAGTTTTGGCGATGTGCTACAAGTCCAGATATAATTTAGCCTCAGTATTGGATAGCGCACTTTGATTAACTTTTATGATGTCCTCATCCCCCCACCCCTTCTCCATTGCATGGCGAAGGGGAGAAAAACAGTTCACAATGGTTCTTTAAGTCCCCTCCCCACTTCGTAGAGAGGGGATCTAGGGGTGGGGATAGAATGAAAACACTATCCGAAACTCAGGTTAATTTAGCCACCGTCTTCTTCGTCACCTTCCTCTTCGGGAGAAGACTCGGTATCAGGTTGGGATTCGCCCTCGCTGCTGCTTTCCCCTTCGCCCTCATCCTCAACAGGAACACCATTGATTCGGTAATCTTCCAGTGCGGCGGCGATTTCGTCTTCCGTCAGCGACAGCGGTACTTCGACCTCACGATCAAGTAATTCAACAGGAAGGCTCGCCATTTTGTCGTTATTATAGGGTTGAGGTGAGTTAGGCGGCCCATCAGCAATACCGTCTTCATCTGTCGGCACCGTAATCCACGCACCGGACGGGATATACTGTACAAAGCCATCTACTTCCGCAATACCCGATCCTTCAATCAAACTTAAGCCAATTTGATTTTCTGGCCGAGTGCGAATATAGGCGGTTGAACCGAGATTTAAATCAATCCCATTGACGTTGACCGTTATACGTCCTGCGCCTTCCGGCGTTTGGATCATAACGCCGCTTTCGGGTGCTTCCGCACACGCCGAGTCACTGATGCCGCTGCGGAAATAAAAGGCTTGCATTGGGCCAAAAACAGGTTCGCCCGGTTCGCCCACGACCAGCATAGCAAGATCGCCATCGGCTGCGACTTGCGCCGTCTCTAGCCAACCTGTGCCACCTTCCGGCAGACGCACCCGCAGCCATAAGCCGTCCGCCAACTGCCCATCCGCCACAACCGTCATGCCAGCATCAAGGACTGAAAGCAGCGCTCCATCTACAGCAGGCATTTCCACCACATTGACCGAACCGTTGGCGGTGAGCGTCACCGTCGGCAAATCTTGCGCCGCATTTTCGATCTCAACATCGCCAAACAGCACAAAGGTGACATTCTGACCAGGCATCGTATCCGGCAGGTTAGCCTGTACTTTCATAATCGCCACGCCCCAAGCATTATCCGCGACATTCATGCCGCTTAAGGCTAAGGATTGCAGCGATGCCACGTCTACGATATCCCCCGCCGACTGAAAAGCGAAATCACTGACATCCGGGCGCGGTGTCGCGCTGATCGAGACGTTGCCATAACACACTTGATTCCGTCCGGCGGATTCGCAGATCGCATCCGCCGCTTCTAAAGCGGTGTTGACCAAAGCCGGACAGCCGTTATCCTGTGCCGAAAGCGCCATTGGCACAATGCACAGCAGCAGCAGGGGCATAAACCATAATCTTCTGGAAATTCGCATCTGAGTGTCCTCCAACGTTACAAATTCGTTACATAACGATCTTTAAAGATCGAATGCCTAAAGGCAATAGCAAGAAGTCATTTATTTCAGGGTTTCGCTCAAAGAGCCAGCAGAGCGTTTTTATATTAGTAAACACAGCATATTATTTTTAATAAGATGGTATGGCGTAGGGCGCAGCATACTGCGCCCCTACAAAAACATATCTGACCTTACTTCTAGTGGACCGACGTAAGTAAATGGAAAAGATTTAACCACTGAGGACTCAGAGAACACAGAGATTTAAGTTCAAATTCTTGGTGTTCTTGGTGCCTTGGTGGTTCAAAAAATTCCAATTATTTATCGAGGATTACTTTCTGTGCTTTTAATTTTCTATTTTTCTTTGCGTCCTGCTTCACCTGCTTACTCAAGTCCTTGGCACGTTTGGCAAATTTGTCCGATGTACGCTGTTCGCCTATCGCCCGATATAAGCCCGCGATGTTGGTTAAAGCCGTCACTAAAGCAAGTTTATCCTCACCTGTTTCCAGAATTACCAGCGATTGCTCAAAAATCGTCAAGGCTTTGCGTTTTTCGCCCATCTCGGAATAGATACCTGCGATATTGCTTAAGGTCGTCGCCTCACCTTCTTTATCAGCAACTTCGAGGCGCATTGCTAAGGCTTGTTCGAGGATAGCTAACGCCCCCGCCCGATCCCCCATATATCCCTGCATTTTGCCGATATTGTTCAACATGGCAGCTTCGCCGCTTTTATCCTCGATTTCGCTGTAAAGCGTTTTGGCTTGTTGATACTGCAATAGAGCTTGATCTTTTTCATCCAGGGCAGAATAAGTTGCGCCGAGTGCGCTCAAAGCCAACCCTTGCCCGTTTTTATCGTTGCTCTGCTGGAATAAGGCCAGCGCCTCTCGATGGGTATCGAGTGCCTCTTTAAATTTGCCTGCTTTTTGCTGGCTTAATCCCAACTCATAAAGCTGATTTGCGTCCATTAGTCTGCCTTTCTTGAACCTAACTTAAGCGCTGCGTTTTCATCGCCTGTCTATAACTATACCCTAGCGCTCAAATCTCAGTCTTTTCCGGCAGTTCATACAATTCCAACAGTACGCCACCTGTGCTTTTCGGATGGACAAAAATGTATTTTGTACCGTCTGGGCGCACCTTCGGCGCATCATTTATCAATTCCGCGCCCTTTTCTTGCAGGCTTTCTACCGCTGTCGCAATCGACTCCACCTCAATGCAAATGTGATGGAGTCCTGCCCCTTTTTTCGCCAGATAGCGTCCCACTCCGCTCTCGTCTGTAATCGGCGCGATCAACTCGATTTCGCTTTCCCCAACTGGCAAAAATGCGATCTCGACCCCTTCTTCTTGGTTCGTTTCTCGATGGTGCAGCGGCAGCCCAAACATATCACGCCAAAATTCCAGCGCCGCATCCACATGCTCTACGACTATAGCAATATGGTTAACCTTAATCGGCATCATTGGTTTATATTCCATTCTAAGTAGAACCAAAATATCAGAGAACTAACGAAAGTTAGGGTTAAACGCGTCTATTTCGTCGGGTTGCCAGCCATGCCTTGCACAAGCTGGATCAATTCCATGCCACTCGGCAGTTCTTCGCGCCAGAGTAAATCGGGATCAAGCGCGAAACCGGGTAGTAGATGCGAAATCACACGTCCTTCCCCATCGAGCGCCCCGCGATGATAAAGGTCGCCCTCACCGCGCACATAAATGTCCACCAATTTGCGGAGTGGATCAAAACGCCAGTATTCCCTTACGCCGACGGCTTCATACTGCTGAAACTTCGCGCCATAATCGCGCTCTACGCTTTCTGGCGAGACAATTTCGATCACAATATCAGCAGCGCTATCGAGATAGGTTGTTTTAATCCGCTCACGATGGTCATTCAAAACGATCATCAAGTCTGGTTCGCGGGAAGGCCATTCATCGCCTGTGTACATAGCAACGCCTGCCAGCAGGACTTTTCCGACTTTCACAAATCCTAAGTAGAGATTTAAAACACTTAGCAAAAATCCGAGAACCTCGTTATGTAGAACATTGCTGCTCTTAAGCAGTTCCACTTGTCCCTTGTACCATTCTGCCCGAAACCCATCATATTGCTTGAGAAAATCATAGAAACTGATATAAGGCTGCTCTAGCACAACAGTTGTCTCATCTGGCTTGATTGCATTTTCTTGTACTGCTTCCATCTCACTCATTTCCTTATTTCGGCTTTACAGCGAATGCTGATAGCTGAAAGCGAACTACTTAAGCGTTATAATCAAATGTACAGTAAATTTCTATTTTTAGGAGACTTTATAAAAATGGTTATCGCAGATCAACACGATCAAGAATTATTGATTAGTATGACCCCCGAACACGAAGACTTAGTGCGTGTCGTCCGCAGCTTCGCACAAAAAGAGATCCTCCCTATCGCAGCGGAATTTGACGAAAGCGGCGAATTTCCGCTGGAGACTGTCCGCAAAATGGGCGCGATGGGCTTAATGGGCATCGAAGTCCCGGAAGATTATGGCGGTGCGGGGATGGATACACTGGCTTACGTGCTGACGATGATCGAAATCGCTAAAGCAGATGCCAGCCACAGCACGATTTTGAGCGTAAATAATTCACTTTATTGTCACGGTATTATGGCGTTTGGGACGGAAGAACAAAAACGCCAATTCGTCACCCCTGTCGCTACGGGAGAAAAAATCGGCGCTTACAGTTTAACAGAGCCGATGTCCGGCAGTGATGCGGCAACGATGGCAAGCCGCGCCGTCCTCAATGATGCTGGTACGCATTACATCATCAACGGGCGCAAAAGCTGGGTAACAAGCGGCCCCGTCGCGGATTTATTGGTGCTATTTACGATGACAGACCCCGAAAAAGGCAACAAAGGCGTGACAGCCTTCTTGATTAATGCTGACCAACCCGGCTTTATTCGCGGCAAGAAAGAACCCAAGCTCGGTATCCGTGCGAGCGCCACCAGCGAAATTGTGTATGAAGATTACGCCGTTCCGTTGGAAAATATGCTCGGAAAGCGCGGCGATGGCTTTAAAATTGCGATGACGGTCTTGGATGCAGGCCGAATCGGCATTGCGTCCCAAGCACTTGGCATCGCGGAAGCCGCTTACGAAGCCTCCATTGAGTATGCCAAAACACGCCAAGCCTTCGGCGGCCCCATCGGACAGTTTCAGATGATTCAGCAGAAGATCGCCGACATGAAAACCCGAATCGAAGCCGCCCGTTTGCTTATTTACAATGCGGTACAGGCCAAATCACGCAGCAAAATAACCGGACAGCGCTACACGATGGAAGCGAGCATGGCAAAACTTTTCGCCAGCGAAACCGCCATGTTCGTGACAGATGAGGCCGTACAGATTCACGGCGGCATGGGCTATAGCAAAGAAATGCCCGTTGAGCGTTATTATCGTGATGCCCGTATCACCCGCATTTACGAAGGCACCAGCGAAGTGCAGCGCATGGTTATTGCCCGTAACGAATTGGGGCTGCGTTAATGAAAGCAGCAGTTTTTACAGAACATGGCGATCTTGAAGGGCTAAAAGTGATTCATGATTTACCTGTGCCTGTTCCGGGCGCAGGTGAAGTCCGCCTGAAGATGCAAGCCGCTGCGCTCAATCGGCTCGATCTATGGGTGCGCGTTGGTTGGCCTGGTCTTAAGCTGGATTTACCCCATATTACGTGTGGGGATGGCGCGGGAATAGTCGAGAGCGTTGGCGCTGGTGTGACGACATTTGCGCCTGGTGATCGCGTGTGCATCGACCCGACTCTTGTTCCGGCGAATAGTCCAGCCCTGATGACAGGGTTAGAGAATCAGTCGCGCATTCATATTTTAGGGGAAGGTGCGCCCGGTGTGGCAGCAGAGTATGTTGTCCTCCCGGCGCGTAATCTGCTTAAGATGCCCGATCATATCTCGTTTGAACAGGCAGCAGCAGCAGGCTTGGTGTATGTAACGGCGTGGCATTCACTCATTACACGCGGTCAGCTTCGCCCCGGCGAGACGGTTTTGATCGTCGGCGCAGGCGGTGGGGTTAACAGTGCAAGCATCCAGATCGCTAAACTCACAGGCGCGAAAGTGTACGTCATCGGCAGCGATGCGGGTAAATGCGAAAAAGCTAAAGAATTAGGCGCGGATGTGACTATCAATCGTCAAGAAACCCCACAGTGGTCGAAGGCGATTTATCAACTGACCGAAAAACGTGGTGTCGATGTTGTGATTGATAATGTTGGGCAATCGACCTTTAACGACAGTATCCGCTGCTTACGTATTGGAGGGCGAATTTTAGTCGTCGGCAACACTAGCGGGCCATTTGTGGAGTTGGACTTGCGGCAGGTCTTCGCCCGTCAGATTAGCATCATCGGCAGCACGATGGGGCCGCATCAGGATTACGTCCGCGTGATGAATCTGGTGTTTGACGGGGCGCTGAAGCCTGTAATCGGCGCAGTCATGCCGATGGATGCGATTAAAGAAGCACAGCGTCAACTTGCAGATTTTGAAGTGTTCGGCAAAATCGTTCTGAAAATTGAATAAATGAGTTAACTTAACACAAAAGCACAACGTGGGCAGGAATTGGCAAAGAAAACAGTTTACACTGCTTTGTCTGTCTCAGTACGCTTTGCGCCTTTGCGGTTTGATAAGCCTATGGAACACTACGCCACTATTTTGCGCGATATTGTAGAGCGCATTGGCCTCCCGCCGCTGAAAGAGGTCGCGGCACGTCCCGGCGTGAATGCTGCCTACCGTATTACCCTGCATTACTTCGATTTCCGCGCCAGCGATTGTGTCGTGACGCTCAAAACTATGCGTCCTGCTGACACAATTTCCGAAGCCGTCTATGCGGGTCATTTTAATCATAAGCCGATTACGCGAACCGTTTCTGTAATTGACTATGAGAATTTTTCTCGTGTCATCCAGACCATCAATTTCGATAAACTGCCCGACCAACAAAATGTGCCAATGTACAGCGTTGATTTATGTATGGTGGAACGGGCATCAGGATCGTTTACACACGGCATTATCTTCGCGCCACAAAAAGCCGATGGCGTGTATCACACCTTACTTGCCGCCCTACGAACCTATCTTCCCGAAATTTTCCGAGAGGTAAAATGAGCGACCAAAATTCAGAAACCGAAGTCAAGTTTTACGCCACTGATCTACAAGCTGTCGCACAAACGTTGGAGACCATCGGCGCACAACTGACTGCGCCGCGTGTGTATGAACGCAATGTGCGCTACGAAGATGCAACCAACACGCTCTCTAAGAGGGGCATCGTCGTCCGACTCCGCGAGGATTCCCGCGTCCGGCTAACCTACAAAGAACCGCCAGAATCGCCTTCTGCTTCATCAGACTTGAGTTATCGTTACGAAGCCGAAGTCGAGGTCAGCGACTTTGCGACAATGGAACTCATTCTTGGCAAACTCGGCTATCATCCTTATCTCGTCTATGAAAAATATCGCACAACCTACGAACTTGATGAAGCCGAAATCGTATTAGACGAAATGCCTTATGGTAATTTCATCGAAATCGAGGGCGCTCCCGATGCGATTGAGCAAGTCATTATTAAACTCGACCTTCAAGATAAAAAGCGCTATGTGACCAATTACATCCGCCTGTTTGAAAATGTACAACATCATCTTGGCCTCAAGCTATCCGATTTAACCTTCGCCAATTTTGAAGAGATTACAGTGCCAGAAAAGGCATTTGAACCTGTTTCGGGTATAATTGTCGAGTAACACAAATACCCTCAAACTTATAGAACATCGCCGAAACCAATTATCTCGGAAGGACAATTTATGCAGTACAAAACATTAGGACGCACTGGCCTGATCGTCTCTGATCTTTGCTTGGGAACGATGATTTTTGGCGAAGAAGGTGCGCGTCATGTTACGCCAGAAGAATCGACCCGCATTATTCATCACTTTCTGGATGCAGGCGGAAACCATATCGACACCGCCAACGTTTATGGCAGCGGCGGACGCTCGGAAGAAATTGTTGGGCAGGCCATTAAGCGCAATCGTGACCAAATCGTATTAGCGACCAAACTCCGCTTCTCAATGGGCAGCGGACTAAATGATGCCGGACTTTCCCGCCACAACATCATCAATGCGACCAACGCCAGCCTGCGCCGTCTCGATACCGATTACATCGATCTGATGTACTTTCACTGTTGGGATCCGATTACGCCGCTGGAAGAATCGATGCGAGCAATCGATGATTTAGTCACGGCAGGCAAAATCCGTTATATCGGGGTCTCCAATTTCAAAGCATGGCAGTTGATGAAAGCCCTAGCAATCAGCGATGCCAACGGCTATGCCCGTTTCGTCGCCGCACAATATCAATACAGCCTCGTCAAGCGCGACATCGAATATGAATTTACTGATTTGTGCCTCACAGAAGGGGTGGGAATTACCCCTTGGTCGCCGCTAGGTGGTGGATTCCTTTCAGGCAAATACACCCGCGATCAACGTCCCCAAAAGCCCGAAGAAGGCCGAATCGCCGTACAAAGTGATGACTCAGAAGAAGCATGGGATCGGCGCAACACCGAGCAAAACTGGAACATCTTGAGTGTTATGGGTGAAATTGCTGAGGAACACCATGCCACCTATTCGCAAATCGCGCTGGCGTGGGTACGAGCGCAGCCAGGTGTCTCCAGCGTGATTATCGGCGTGAGCAAGATGTCGCAGTTAGAAGATAATCTCGGCGCGGCGGATTTAAACCTCACGGCAGACGAAATCACCCGTTTGAATGCCGCTAGCGCCCCACGGGAAATGTATCCCTATCGCTTTATCGAAGGCTACGGCGCACGTCCTCTGAATTAATACAAAAGCGAGGTAGAACATCATCTACCTCGCTTTTTATCATTGACAAAAAAGAACATTTATTCTAAAATAGAAAGCAATGATCTCTCAACGCAAAGGAGCAGGTTTCATGACAATCACCCTCGGCACAGTATCACTTTTTGTAGAAGATCAGGATCGCGCAAAAGATTTCTACACCAACATCCTCGGCTTTGAACTCCTTAGAGATCAACCAATTTACCCCGGCGCGACCAACCGCTGGGTGGCAGTGGCACCCGCAGGCGGTCAGACACATATTATCCTCTATAAGGCGGATGAAAATTGGGATCATTATAAGCAGGTTGTGGGGAAATCGCAGGCGGTCACATTTAATGTCTCCGACATGATGACGCTTTATGCCGATTTGAAGGCAAAAGGGGCTCAATTTGCCACCGAACCAGACCCGCAGCCTTGGGGGACATCGGCCTTCATTATCGATTCCGAAGGCAACCATATCCTCTTTGTGCAACCTGCAACCTAACTCGCCATCGATCAACCCAAAATTCACCCATCTAAAAGGCCGCAACCGATTGCGGCTTTTTGATTCTTATCCACATTCGCCATCAATCTCTGTAAGACGCTATAATTCTCGTATTCTGCTCACCCCTGATCTAAAAGGTTCTTCATGTCCGACCAGCGCAAGCCCGAATTTAAAACGTCGTCCGGGATTCCCCTTAAGCAAACGTACACCGCTGCCGATTTACCGCCCAACATTAAAACCGAACTCGGTACACCAGGCGATTATCCCTACACACGCGGGGTACAAGCGACGATGTATCGCAGTCGTTTGTGGACGATGCGGCAATATGCCGGATTCGCTACTGCTGAAGAGTCAAATGCCCGTTACAAATACCTGATCGCGCAAGGCAGCATGGGCTTATCCGTCGCGTTTGATCTGCCCACACAGATTGGCTATGACGCGGATGATCCGATGGCGCTAGGCGAAGTCGGCAAAGTGGGGGTGAGCATCAGCAGTGTGCATGATATAGCGCGGTTGTTCGAGGATATCCCTCTGGATAAAGTCTCCACCAGTATGACGATCAATGCCCCCGCTGCGATTTTGTTAGCGATGTACATTGCCGTCGGCAAGCGTCAAGGCGTAGAAGAAAATAAATTGCGCGGCACCATCCAAAATGATATTTTGAAAGAATATATCGCACGCGGGACGTATATTTATCCGCCTGAACCGTCAATGCGGCTGATTACGGATATTTTCGCCTATTGCAAAGTCAATGTGCCGCAGTGGAATACGATCAGCATCAGCGGTTATCACATCCGTGAAGCAGGCAGCACCGCCGTTCAGGAAGTCGCTTTTACACTGGCGAATGGTATCGCTTATGTGCAAGCTGCGATTGATGTCGGACTCGATGTGGATGAATTCGCGCCTCAGCTTTCATTTTTCTTCAACGCGCACAACCAATTTTTAGAGGAAATCGCCAAGTTCCGCGCCGCCCGTAAGCTGTGGGCAAAAATTATGCGTGAGCGCTTTAACGCCAAGAATCCTAAAAGCTGGATGCTGCGTTTTCACACTCAGACGGGTGGCAGCACCCTTACTGCCCAACAACCAGAAAACAATATCGTGCGTGTCGCGCTGCAAGCCTTAGCCGCCGTCATGGGCGGGACGCAATCGCTCCATACCAACAGCATGGATGAAGCGCTCGCCCTCCCCACCGAAAAGGCGGTGCAGATCGCGCTTCGCACTCAGCAAATCATCGCGCATGAATCGGGCGTGGCGGATTCGGTTGACCCGTTGGCAGGCAGTTACTTGATCGAAGCGCTGACCGATGAAATTTTCAACCAAGCCGAGTCTTATATCCAGCGCATCGACGATATGGGCGGTGCATTAAAAGCCATCGAGCGCGGGTTTATCAATCACGAAATCGAGAATGCCGCTTATGATTATCAACGTGCCGTCGAGAAGGGCGAAGAAATCATCGTTGGTGTGAATAAATTCGCGGCAGACGACGGAACACATCCCGATTTGCTTAAAGTCGATCCCGCGATTGAAGCCAATCAGCGGCAAAAATTGGTGCAGCTTCGCGCCACCCGCAACAACGGTAAGGTCAACGAACTGCGGCATCGGCTGGATACCGCCGCCCGTACCAGCGAGAATCTGATGCCTTTGATTATCACATGTGTAGAAAACGATGTTACGCTTGGAGAAATCGCCCATACTTTACGCGGCGTGTTCGGGGAATATCGCCCCAATATCACAGTATAATAAATGTATCGCAATTATGGAGAGACAAATCATGAGCATCCCAACATCGGAACGGCTCGTTATTGAAGCCGTACAAGCACAACATAATTTCGATGATCTGTTTCAGCGGGCTTCGCAAGGCGAATTGGTCATCGTGGAAAAAGAAGGATCACCTGCTGTTGCTATGATCTCGATTGCTGAGTACGAAACGCTGATTCAACGGCGTGAACAAGCGGAACAAGAAGAACGGTTACGTAGGTTTGAACAAGCTGCCCGTGCTATCGGCGAAGAAGTTGAACGACTTGGCATTACAGAAGAACAGATGATGGAAGAATTAGAAAAAACCAGAGAAGAAGTCTATCGGGAGTTTTATGGAAACAAAGGATAAAACAAAACTCCGAATCATGGTTGATGCCAACATCCTCGTCGCAGGGACAGGCTGGCCTCGCTTTCCCTATGAAGTAATGCGCCACGCAACTAAAGGTGATTTTCAGCTTATGCTTTCATCCTATATCATCTTGGAAGCTCGACAACACATCATTCGTATGATGCCGGAAAAACTTGCCGATTTCGAGATATTTCTCAAGGAGAGCAGCTATGAAGATGTGCCAACACCCACGCTTGAGGAGGTCTCAGCTAACACCGACTTGGTACGCGATGTAAAAGATATTTCTATCGCTCTCGCGGCTATCAACGCAAAAGTGGACTTTTTCATCTCGCAAGATAAAGACCTCACAGCACAGGATGAAACCACCGAAAAATTGCGCCAACAACTCAATATCCTCCTTCCAGGCACATTCCTGCGAGAACAGATGGGTTGGGCAAGCGAACACCTTGAAGCCATCCGTAGCCGCAAGTGGAAAGAATTAACCTAAGCCGGGCTGAGGTGATAAAAAATGCCCATACACTCCGATAAAAATCTGTATCCCGGCGTTAACGCGCATCTGAACAGCTACCTACAAAATGAAACAGGAAAATGGGCAGGATTCCATAATGAGCATGTGACCGATATTGCGCGACATCTTAAAGAGGTTTTGCCATCGGGCTACTTTGCCGTGTCGGAAACATCATTACAAATACTCGGCTATGATCCCGAAATAGACATCGAAAAAAAGTCGTATTCCCGACCTGATGCAACCGTCTATCAAATAAATCCTATGCCTTTGGTTCGCAGTTCAACACCCACTTTTGCAGAAGCCACCCAACCTGTTTTATCACCACGTATCCTCGAAACATTGATTGATCCTGAACCGATGACTGGATTAGTCATCTACCAAGCAGGCGAGGGGGGCATATTAGGCAGGCCGATTACGCGGATTGAACTGCTCTCACCGTCAAACATGCCGAGCGGATCTCACAATGAACAATATTTACTCAAACGCATGGAAACATTAAAGAGTGGTCTACGATTGGTAGAGATTGATTATCTCCACCAACTGCCCCCTATTGTCAAAGGTATTGCAAGTTATCCTAAGCGCGAGATAAAAAGTTTCCCCTACCTATTTCTCGTCACAGACCCGCGCCCCACCCTAGAACAAGGTCGCACGGATGTTTATGGCATCGAAATTATGGAACGGTTGCCCGTAATTAACATCCCCCTAGCAGGTGCAGATTTTGCTGAATTCGATTTCGGGAAAGTCTACGACACTACTTACGAAAGCTCCAGCTTCTTCCGTCTCGTTGTAGATTACGCCCAAGACCCACCTGCGTTTGACAAATATACGCCGGAAGATCAGGAACGCATCAAAGAACTCCTCGAACATATCCGTAAGAACGCCTCACAAGGCGAGAATGAGATAGGAAGTTAACCCCATGCCCGACTTCGACGCTTTTCTGACAAAAATGCTCCAACGTCCCTTACCCAGTAGCGCCATTTCCCGCGTCCGAGTCCTCGCTAAAGAATTAGCGGAAGGCGCAGTTGAGGAAGTTTGGCCTTCTTATCTCTCAGTGAATCGCGCCAACAGCCATCCTGATCCCGAAACTGGACAATATATCATCATTTATGAAATGGACGATCCTAATCTACGCGCTTATTTTAAACAGCGATGGGACGATAATGCGCCTAAACTCTCGTTATTGGTGGATAATGGCTATCTCCAAACAGACATCACCAATCGCTATATTGATGGCTACAAACTCATCAAACCAGCTTTTGATTTATTAGAAGCCGTTGAACCCGCCTCAATTTTTATCTCTTACAAGCGGCGGGAAAGCAGTGCCTTCGCCCTATTGGTGCTGGCAAGATTGAAAGAACACAGCCTGAACGCCTTTGTCGATCTCACCATTCAACCCGGCGACAATTGGCAGACTCACTTCAAAGAACAAATCCAAAAGCGCGATTATTTTGTCCTCCTGCTCAGTAAAACATCACTCGACTCTCAAGTCGTCCATCAGGAAATTCAATGGGCGCTGGAGTCCGGTTCAGCAATCCTTCCAATCTGGCATGGCGGCTTCGTGTACAAATCGGGCGATTTTACTGTCCCGCCGGAAATCGATCATCTACTGAATACCACGCACACCATTCGCGTGTTGGAAGAAAGCGCCTTAGCCTATAACAACGCGATTATCGAACTCCTGAACCGCTTCGGGATTACCCCGTGATTTGACTTGAGAATTGCCATTAAGTCCGTCGGCAAGTATCATACGCTTCCATGAACAGGAGTTCTTAATGTCGCTTCCGGTTAATCAGATCATTTACGGAGATTGCCTTGAACTTATTCAAGAAATTCCCGATAACACAATCAATCTTGTCATTACTTCTCCGCCCTATTTTCAACAGCGTGATTACGGTGCAGGCATCGGAAACGAAGCGTCTCTGGAAGCCTATTTGACACATCTCGTCAACATCATGCGAGAATGTGTCCGCGTAATTAAACCCAACGGGAGCATTTTGTTCAATTTAGGCGATAAATATCAGGAGAGCAGCTTACTCCTTGTCCCTTATCGCTTTGCCCTAGAAGCCTGCGAAATCCCTAATGTCAAATTGGTCAATGCCATTACTTGGGTCAAACTTAACCCAACCCCGCGCCAATTTAAGCGCCGTTTAGTGAGCAGTACCGAGCCCTTTTTTCATTTCGTCAAATCTGCCGATTACTTCTATAATTTGGATGCGTTCCTCTCACAACAAAAAGTAACAAAATCTACTAATGGTATGACCAGCAACATCGGCAAAAGCTACTTTGAACTTATCAATAAATCAGACTTATCGCCTCAGCAAAAACAGCACGCCAAAGAAGCCCTCCAAGCAGTGATTCAAGAGGTCAAATCCGGCCAAATTGAAGGCTTCAGGATGAAGATTCGCGGCTTACACTCTGAACCTTTTGGTGGGCAAGCAGGCGGCAGGCAAATTCAGCTAGACAAAAATGGCTTTACCATCATTCGCATTCATGGCAATCCGCTCAAGAAGGATGCGATTGAAATGGCTGTGGAATCTGTTAAAGGCGGTAAACATCCAGCGATTTATCCAGTTAAACTCGTGACTGAATTTCTTCATTTACTCACAGAAGAGGATGATATTGTGCTTGACCCGTTTATAGGTTCTGGTTCAACTGCCATCGCCTGTAAACTGAATCATCGTCAATACATCGGATTTGAACTTAACCCAGATTATTGCCAACTGGCGGAAGAACGATTAGCACAAGTTCAGCCTTACCCACAAAAATTGTTTTAAGATGCAATCATGACGACTATTCCCACGATACTTGAAGATGCTTTCGCGGCATCCCTTACAGATACAGACAGCATGTCAACCCTATCGCCGCCCCAAGTCGAATGGGTACAAACTATTGCTCAACAGGCAGCATCACAAAAAGGGGTATTCACCGTATTAGTCACCTCATTGGGCAAGAAAATACTATCTCCCGAACAAGATGTACGCTTGCATCAAGATCAAATACCCGGTGGTTATTCAGGCCGAACTTTAGATACAAAATTTGTCACCCCATTTATACGTGAAAATTTTTCACGTCTTGCTATGAGTGAAAGTGGTTGGCTAACGCGTTCGCTTGAGCAACCTCACCCTTACACATTAGGTTATGAAGGGAGAATTAAAAACAAAACCGTCAAAAATGCCTTTCTATACATCCTTAACGATATTGAAGAAAATAACGCTGATGCTCGAATCTATCTGATTGCTTTATTTTCTCAGGTAAGTTTACTTCACAGCACGAACTTAATTTTCGACACAACAACACTATATTCTGGCGTAACAATCGCTAAAATCATTGAGGCACTGCAACAACATTTCTTTACTAGATACCCGGTAAGCGGCGCATCGCGTTTACCCGTGTTAGCCATCTATGCAATCTATAAATGTCTATTGAGTACACCACGGTATGAGGGCAAACAACTTGCACCTCTGAAAAGCCATACAACTTCAGATATAAGATCAGGCAGCGTTGCTGATGTTGAAATATTGAATCTCGATTCGACCTTTTTTGAAGCAGTTGAAGTTAAACATAATTAGGACTTTCGCTCACGCATTTACCCCACCCCTAAATCCCCTCCCCATTGCATGGAGAGGGGACTTCAAGATGCGTTTTTCTCCCCCTCTCCAAGTATTGGAGAGGGGGCCGGGGGGTGAGGTAAGCGAAAGTCCTGATAATATTGCAATTACGCCTGATCTCATTCAAATCGCCCTGAACAAAATCCAAACATCAGGGATAGCGCGTTTCTATCTCTTGACAACACGCGAACCAAATTCAGATCATCCTGAGCAAATACAAGAAATTGTAGACAAAATTCACAAAGACTTTGGCATTGAGATTATTATGAATGGCATCGTCCCCTCTTTAAAGTATTATCTGCGTCTTTTAGATGATCCAAGCATCTTCTTAGGAGAATATAGAGAAATTCTACAAGCAGATTTTGCACTTACAACAGATATTAAACTGGAGCACCTGCAAAGGTGGATAGACCTCACACAAAAATTCACACCCGACGTTGGTTGATATTTACGCTTTTACTGGTGACGGCTTATCAATTGGGCGAAATCCTAAGTGCAACAACATCACCTCTTGATGTACACTTATTATTTTCACCAGCGGCAAGACTCATTGTAGGCATTGTTTGGGCGTTACTTTTTGGTTTAGCCGTTGTTTTAATAATAAGGCGGACTAATCCAGCGCTGCCTTATACGGCGGCTTTGCTAGTTGCGTATTCAGCATACAGTGTGGCGCGTGTGATGATCTTCACGCAGGCGGATTATAACCATGAGCGGTTGCCTTCTTTGATTGGCATAATTTTGATTTTTTTGAGCATTCCTTTTTACCTGAGCATCCGCTTGATGCGGGCGCAAAATAAAGAACTCACACAAACGGAGACATTGACGGATGGCAGTCAACCACAAAATAGCGAATCCTAAATTAGAAGAACTCCGCCAGAAACGGGCAGCGAGCCAAGCTGGTGGCGGCGAGGCACGAATCAAACAGCAGCACGACAAAGGCCGTAATACTGCCCGTGAACGGCTCGATATTCTACTTGACCCCGGCAGCTTCCACGAATTAGATGCGTTTGTCGAACATCGCTCCACCAATTTTGGGCTGGATAAACAGAAATTTTTAGGGGACAGCGTCGTCACTGGATGGGGAACGATTGACGGGCGGCTGGTTTACGTCTATTCACAGGATTTTACTGTGATCGGCGGCAGCTTGAGTGAAGTCCATGCCCAAAAAATCTGCAAAGTGATGGCAATGGCGATGAAAACCGGTGCGCCTCTCATCGGGCTGAATGACAGCGGCGGCGCACGTATCCAAGAAGGTGTTGAAAGTCTTGGTGGTTTTGCGGATATTTTCTTGCAAAATACCCTTGCAAGCGGTGTCATTCCGCAGATCAGCGTCATCATGGGGCCGTGTGCGGGTGGTGCGGTATACAGTCCAGCCCTGACCGATTTCATCTTTATGGTCAAAGACACCAGTTATATGTACATCACCGGGCCGGAAGTCGTGAAGACCGTCACGCATGAAGATGTCGATCATGAAGAACTCGGCGGCGCAGGGGTTCATTCCACCAAAAGCGGTGTGTGTCATGTCGTCGGCGAAAATGAAACCGAAACACTGATGCTCGTGCGTGACATGCTGAATTATATTCCCCAGAACAACATGGAAGACCCGCCTCTTTCCGGCAGCACCGATGATCCTTTACGCGCTGATCCCGAACTGGACGACATCATCCCAGAGAATCCCAACAAGCCTTACGATGTGAAAGACGTTATCGAAAAAATTGTCGATGACGGGCATTTCTTCGAGATTCATGCCGATTATGCCGCCAATATCGTCGTCGGATTCGCTCGGCTCGGCGGTCACAGCGTCGGCATTGTGGCGAATCAGCCGATGGTGCTGGCAGGTGTGTTGGATATTCAGGCCAGCATTAAAGCCGCGCGTTTCATCCGCTTTTGTGACTGCTTCAATATCCCGATTATCACGTTGGTCGATGTCCCCGGCTATATGCCCGGCACCAATCAGGAACACAACGGCATCATTATGTCGGGTGCAAAACTGCTGTTTGCTTATTGCGAAGCCACCGTGCCAAAATTAACCATCACAATGCGGAAATCCTACGGCGGCGCATACTGTGTCATGAGCAGCAAACACATCCGGGGCGATTTGAATCTGGCATGGCCTACCGCCGAAATTGCCGTGATGGGGCCAGAAGCCGCCGTGAGAATCGTCTATAAGCGCGAACTCGATAAAGCGGAAGATCGTGTCGCCCGCGAAAAAGAACTTGCCGACGAATACCGCGAGAAATTCGCCAACCCGTATATCGCCGCAGCACGAGGCTATATCGACGACATCATCGAACCGCGTGAGACTCGCGCTCGATTGATTAATGGGCTGGAAGTTTTCCAGAACAAGCGCGATGAAAATCCGCCGCGTAAACATGGCAACATGCCGCTGTAAATATGCCAACGGTACTGCGTCTAAAGGGCTGCGAATGGCGAATTTATATGGATGACCATCAACCACCACATTGTCATATTAAAGTCGGAGATGGCACGGTTGTTGTGAATTTAGATGCTACAGCTTCTATTAGAAAAACCAGCAATAAGGTCAAAGCATCTGATGTAAAAAAAGCCCAAGATTTGACAATAGATAATCTTGATCTTTTACTTCAAGCATGGTCGAACATCCATGAAACAGATGAGGAATAATCCAATGACGATACAAACAACGACTAAACAGGAAGAAGCATATCATGGACTTTATGCTGATCGGAATGATGCGGTGGAGGTTGAGATAAACGAAAAACACCTAATTATTACGACACGCGACGAGCGTATGATTCATGTGCCGTTGAGTTGGTTTCCTTGGCTGGAAGAAGCAACATCTGAACAACGTACCGATTTTGAAAATAACGAAACGAGCATCCATTGGCGGCAATTGGATGAGGGCGTAAGTATGCAGGTCATCCTACTTGGACGCTATGGGAAGTAAAACGATGGCAGAACCACTAAAAATTCGCATGACGAAAATTTCTTATTACGTTGTCGTGCAATATCTAAAAGCTAATCGCTGAAAGCTAAAAAACAATGACTGGCGACTTAACGACTGCGAAAATCAAAAAAGTGCTGATCGCTAACCGGGGCGAGATCGCTGTGCGCGTCATCCGTGCCTGCCGCGATCTCGGTATTGGGACGGTAGCGGTCTATTCGGAAGCGGATCGGGCAGCCCTGCATGTCCGCTATGCTGACCAAGCGGTACATATCGGCGCACCTGCCCCCCGCGAAAGCTATCTACGTATCGACAAAATTATCGACGCGGCACGTAAAACTGGCGCGGATGCTGTTCATCCTGGCTATGGCTTTTTGGCGGAAAAAGCCGAATTTGCCGCCGCATGTGCGGATGCTGGGATCACCTTTATTGGCCCCTCGCCCTACGCGATTGAAAAAATGGGCGATAAGCAAACGGCTCGCGAAACCGTGAAAAAAGCGGGTGTCCCCCTAATCCCCGGCACAGAACCGGGCTTACATGACGATGACCTAATCGCCATCGCCAACAGCGAAATCGGTTATCCGCTGATGGTCAAAGCCTCCGCAGGCGGCGGTGGTAAAGGAATGCGCGTCGTGCATACGCCGGAGGAATTACCCTCTGCGCTGGCGACTGCCCGACGCGAAGCCGAAAGCGCCTTCGGGGACAGCACCGTTTACATGGAAAAGTTTCTCGTGGGTGGAAGACATATCGAGTTTCAAATCCTCGCCGATCAACACGGCAACACCGTTCACTTAGGCGAGCGCGAATGCAGCATCCAGCGTCGCCATCAAAAACTGTTGGAAGAATCGCCAAGCTTAGCACTTGATGAAGACATGCGCCGCCGCATGGGGGATATGGCAATCGCAGCAGCGCAGGCCGTCGGCTATGTGAACGCTGGCACGATTGAGTGTATGATCGATAAGGATAAGAATTTTTACTTCCTAGAGATGAACACGCGCCTACAGGTCGAACATCCAGTGACGGAACTCGTTACCGGAATTGATCTTGTCAAAGAACAGATTCGTATCGCACGCGGACGGCGCATGGGGCCGATGGAAAGTGTCCTTAAGCCGCATGGATGGGCGATGGAGTGCCGCATTAATGCAGAAGACCCCTATAATAACTTTATCCCGTCCGTCGGCAAGATCAGCACCTTGATTACGCCGACAGGCCCCGGTGTACGTGTGGACAGCGGCGTTTACAGCGGTTATGAAATCACGCCCTATTACGACAGCATGATCGCCAAGTTGATCTGCTGGGGCGATACACGCTCGGAAGTGCTACTGCGGATGCGGCGGGCGCTTTCGGAATTTACTATTATGGGGTTGAAGCATAATATTCCCTTCCATCTGAATTTGCTGAACAGCTTCAGCTTTATCGCCGGACAGATCGACACCAAATTTGTGGAAGAACGCTTCAGCATGGATACCTATTACGCGCCGCCGACAGACGAAGAATTAGAAGCCGCTGCCATCGCCGCGACCTTAGTAGCAGATCGCAACCGCCGATTGACGGGGCAAATCGTCAGCGGTGGCAAGCGCGACACCAGCAATTGGAAATGGATGACTCGCTACGAAAGAATGCGCCGCTAAATGAAATATACGACGACCATCAACGACAAAAAATTTGAGATTGAAATTACCAACGATGGAAAACTGCTCGTCAATGGGCAGCCGCGCGAGGTTGATTTTCTCCATTTGGACGAATCACTGTATTCGCTCATCATGCAAAATAACTCGCATGAAGTGGTGGTGGAACAGCGCGACGGTGATTATGAGGTCTTAGTCGGTGGACATTTATTCACCGGGCGGGTGCTGGATGAACGCGCTCAATTGATGGCCTCACGGCGCGGCGGCGGGTTTACCGAAACAGGCGAAATTACGATCCGTGCGCCCATGCCGGGGCTAATCGTCGCCATCACAGTCAAGGAAGGCGATGAAATTAAAGCAGGGCAGACCGTCGTGATTCTTGAGTCTATGAAGATGCAAAACGAACTCAAAGCCCCACGCGATGGTACGGTACAGCGCATCAGTGTTGAAGCCGGGCAAACTGTCGAGCAGAAAAAGATTCTGGTGACGATTACCTAATCTCCATAGCAAATCTGAAACCAGAAGCGGATTATAATGTTCCGTAACAACTTTTCGGAAATTTAACGGGAGTAGGCGACATGCGTGTTAGGGTTAAGCTATGGGTTTTACTGCTCGTCTTATGTTTTTTGCTGCCCCTCGCACTGACATTTGCCCCTGCTGGTTTTCCCGACATGCTTAAAGTGTTCCAGCCGTTGCTTTGTGAGAACGACGAAACGTTGATTACAACTCAGAACGCCTATGCCGATTTTCGCGGGCGCGGCACATCTTTCAACTATTACTGCCGCGATTTGGAAGATCAGACAAAGGATGTGACGGGTCAATATGTGAGGCTCATCTTGGGCATAGGTTTGATCCCGTTTGTGCTTGTTATTATCTTGGGTGCGATTATGGCACGCCGTTTTACAAAATCCTTCTTTGATCTTGCCCAGCCAGCGGGGTTTTACAGCGGTACTTCCCCTAACGTCATTATGCAAACACAAACTTACGACCTCAACGATCCACAGTTGAAGCAAAAGATCGCGCAGATGAAAACCAATTTTGGTACGGGGAATGTGAATACTACTGATTTGATGGAAACCCTAAGCGCGGTCAGTTCGGCCTTTGCTAAAGGTGATTTTCAAACTAGCGACATGACATCTGACTCATTAACAGAAAAGCTGCGCGAACTTAAAGATGCGCTCGATTCCAGTTTAATTACTCAGTCGGAATATGACCGCAAGCGGCAAGATATTCTGGACAGCTTTAAATAATGTCTCAAAAACAACCGAATATGAGTGAGTTTCATTTTCACAGCCGACTATACGTTGGAATTCCGACTAAACGAGGGTTTTTAGCCCCTGGCAGATTTAATCAAACCGAGCACATGGCCTTCTGCATCAGCAAAACTCTCATGCAGTGAAACGCGTTTTTGCTGGCGAGTTAACTTAAAAACCGCACCCATCAGGATTCGCAGCGGAAGAGACTTAACATAGATGGCGATATGAAGGAGGTTCTGATTATAGATGACGCTTTCTCGGACTCTATCCCACATGCCTTCTGGTACGCTTGGATGTACCTCGCTAGCGTCTACGAGCAAATATTTTGTAGAACCTTCGTTTAAATGTAGTTCTTGTGGATTATTAATAATATCATCGCTTTCGATATTGCCGTAATATCGTAGAATGATAATATCTTGGTGCTTACCTGTGGAGATTGCATGTGGCATGACCTTTACCCCTTAATATCTTAGGACTTTCGCTCACGCATTTACCCCACCCCTAAATCCCCTCCCCATTGCATGGAGAGGGGACTTCAAGATGCGTTTTTCTCCCCCTCTCCAAGTATTGGCTATGCATTACCCACAAAT
>Ga0209591_10000510_pt1 | contig 50037 bp, 35 predicted proteins | sample MAT01_FD_187207 | JGI IMG/M metagenome (GOLD analysis project Ga0209591, IMG submission 187207) | Freshwater microbial communities from Lake Fryxell liftoff mats and glacier meltwater in Antarctica - MAT-01 (SPAdes) (version 2) | ecosystem: Environmental > Aquatic > Freshwater > Ice > Liftoff...
TAGGTTGGACTTCTCCGACATCGCGGTTGCTATTCACTCCCCACCAAATTAATCCAACAGTACCAGCTACTACCGCCGCCACTAGGAAGGTTTTTGTTGGTGTCCACCAGGAGGGAGGGGGGGGAGGGGGGGGAGATGAGGAAAATGAGGAAAATGAGGGGGATGGGGGAGGTGGAGAGACGGCGACAGTGGCGGATGTGGGTTGTGGTGCTGTGGGGTATTGAGTTGGGGGAAAGTTAGCTGGGGGCGGGTTGATAGCTTGGAGTACTTGACGGGCTGATTGATAGCGATCGCTTGGTCTGGCAGATAACATTTTATCTAATACCTGTGCCAAAATCGGACTCAGGCTTACTTCCCGTCGCCACTGCCAGGTGAGGTTGTAGGTATCAATTAATTCTTGGGGTTGTTTCCCTGTCAGTAAAACCAACATTGTTGCTGCTAAAGCATACAAGTCGCTGTGGGGAGATACTAACCCAGTTTGCATCTGTTCTGGGGGCGCAAATCCTATCTTACCCAATAGGGTTGGTGATGGGGAAGATGCAACTACGCCGGGTTGATAATATTGGGAAGCTACGGTTGCTACTACTTGTTTGACACCGCCAAAATCAATTAAAACTGGCAGTTTGTCAACAGTGCGAAGCATTAAGTTATCTGGAGAAATATCTCGGTGAATTACTCCTAGTGAGTGGATGTATTCCAACACTGGCAAAATTGAAAGCAACAATTGGCGCACTTCCGCTTCTGTAAAGCGTAAACCCTGCTGTAACCGGGTATTCAACAAAGAATTGTAAGTTTCCCCTTCTACATAATCTTGCACTAAAAACAGATATTCTTTACCCCCTAAGTTCATGCGAAGCAGTTCCCGGAATCGGGGAATTTGGGGATGTTGCAGTTTATAAAGAACACTCGCTTCTCTCTCAAACAGTTCTTCTGCTTTTTGGACAACGTAGGCGGTTTGAACTTGGGGGGAAAATTCTTTTAAAACACAAAGTTCGCGGAAACGATTGACATCTTCAGCTAAATAAGTGCGTCCGAAACCACCCTGGCCAATTTGACGCACAATTACATAGCGATCGCCTAAAGTTAGTCCCGGTTGGATACTATTATAACTCATGGGCGTATCCAACAACTTTTCACCACATTGGAGACAAAAGCGACTACCTGGGGAATTTTCATGTCCTTGAGAACAATATATTTTATTCATTAGTTATTTGTCATTTGTCATTTGTAATTAGTTACTTTTCCCCAGTCCCTAGTCACCTTACTTGGCAGATTGTACTTTACTGACTTGATCGGCTGCGATCGCATACCAAATTTGACCGAAAGTTTGTTGATTGAGTTTCCCACGCTCCTGATCAGGAAACAACCGATCAAATTTTTCATTTGTATCTTTGGTGAGCTGATCAATTGTATAGTTCCCAAACTGCCCCGATCGCGCTTGCCGTCTCCATGTTACATAATCTTTTTGAGTATATTTACCCAATTTTCGCCGAGTTGCTGTACTGAGGTTAGCCTGTTCTAGTTTATTCAATAAATCGTCAGCAATACCAGACCATTCATCTCGTAAACCAGCGTCTTCAGATTTAGATGTTAGGCTACGTCTCTTTAATTCCGGTTTTTTTGTATAAAATACATCATCTACCAAGGGAGTAAAAAATCCTTCAGTAATTTCTAGCTGTTGACGACGACTGATAATTTCCTGAAGATTACTATTTTTTCCTTTGTCGCTGACTGGTTTACCGATTGGATTTGGAAACTGTGGAATTTGCGGTAATGAAATTGTTGGAATGGTGATTGAAGTTACACTCCGAATCACTGCATTTACCACCGCCAAAGTACCTGCACCAGTTAAAACAATTAAAGCTGTTCCCCCTAAACTCATCACAAAAGGGCGAATCCAAACAGGCCAAGATATGGGTTTTGCTATTGCTTGCGTTTTGTTCTGGAATCTACTCACAACAGCACTAGCGTGTTGTCTTCCCGGAGCAACTACCATCGTCTTGATTTTGCTAGTAATATAATTACTTGGGGATTTAGTCGCAGTTGGCGATGGTAAATCTTTGAGGATTTGCTCGGCTCGTTGATAGCGATCGCTCGGTTTATAAGCCAGCATCTTTTTTAACACCGCTTCCAATTGCGGACTAACTCGAATTTCCTTTCCCCATCCCCAAATTCCCTGATAACTATCGTATAATTTTTGCGGCTCTTTGCCTGTGAGCAACACCAGTGATGTCACCGCTAAAGAGTAGAAATCACTACTAAAAAATGCTTTTCCCTGCCGTAGCTGTTCTTCTGGGGCGTAACCCTTTTTACCCAGCAAAGTGTTATTTCCAACCAACTTGGTGCGCCAAAAACCTTGAGAAGCTGGCAATTGCTTAACACCACCAAAATCAATCAGCACTGGCATATTATCAGAACGCCGCCAAATCAAATTATCAGGAGAGATATCACGGTGAACTACATCTCGTGAGTGGATGTAGGATAATACGGGTAAAATCTGTTGCAGTAAGGTGATTATTTCTTCTTCACTGAAGGTCTTTCCTTGAGTTTCACGCTGTTCTAATAATTGGTAGTAATTATCACCATCCACATAATCTTGCACTAGAAAGAAAAAATCTTTATTGCCTATCTTCACTTGTAGCGAGGCGTGAAAACGCGGTATCTGTGGATGCTGGAGTGTTTTTAGGACATTTGCTTCTCGTTCAAATAACTCTTTAGCTTTTTGTAAATCTTGCTTTTCTTGTACTTGGGGTGCAAATTCCTTCAGCACACAGGTTTGATAGGATTTAGTTCTATCCTCTGCTAAATAGGTGCGTCCAAAGCCACCCTGTCCTAGATGACGGATAATTTGATAGCGATTATCCACCATCTGTCCCACAGCAAGAGGTAATGGTTCACCACAATGGGTGCAAAAGCGGTTACTACCATTATTTGTGTGTTGTTTACTGCAATAGAGCTGCATGGTGCCCAAGGATAAATTAAGGTTTTATTGAGTAACTACGACGCGCATACCCTCATTTTCGGATATCCTACGAATTACGAATTAACGCGGTGTGCAACTTTCTCTCAAACCTAACCCCCAGCCCCTTCCCTTGCAGGGAAGGGGAGCTAGAATCAAAGCCTCTCGACCTTTCGGGGAGAGGAATGGAAGTGGGGTTTTAACAATAAGTCGCACATCGCGTGAATTACGAATTATTTTAACGGTGTTGGTTCTACTTCAGGATAAACAACAAGCGTCATCAGGGTAAGCGCATCTAATTTTGTAGCTCTTGATACAGATAAAAAGGCGAAAATTCTATCTGGATATCAATTTTTCATTCAAAATAGGACAATTTGTTGTAAATGATTGAAAAAACATGGGTCAAATAGCTTTTTATGTTTTTAACCACATAATAACGAAAATGTCAATCCCACCCCTTGGCTCAGTGTAGTAATTTGGAACTGATTTGTGCTTTGCGTGAACCCCAAAACTACCATGTCAATAGGGTTTGAGATGCGCTTACCCTGCTCAGATAGCTGGGCTATTTTCATCAAGGCTTTCAAGGTTCCAACTTTCAAATCTTGATTGCGGTGAATAGGAATTGACAGGATTTTTTCCACTTCCGGGTTTTCATAAATATGATGACTGCCAGTAATTCTTTGCAAAATCCAACCTTTTTGCTCCACAATCTTACAAAGTTGCTTGCCAGAAATCGATTTCATACAGCAATTTCGACAACTTAATCTGTTGACTCAATTGCATTACGACTGTTGGCAACTTCAAGCCAACCTTCAATAGCATCCTTTGAATTAGCTATTACTTCTTCTATGGTGTCTCCTTCGGTAATACAACCGGGAAGCGCGGGAACTTCAGCCCAATAGCCGCCTTCTTCTGCTGGATGAATGATTGCTCTGATTTTCATAAACCTGTTGAGCTAGTTTGTAAGAATATGCTAACAAGCATAGCTGCCTCTGGAATCGCACCCTGCATTCTCCTAAAAGCATCAATCAAATTCTGTAATTGTTGAGCTGCCTTAAAAGCTCCCAACCCTCGCACCGTAACTTTTCCAGGATAATACAATAAAAAATTTTAACCGTGATAAATAGTTGACTAGCCTCCTAATATACTGTAATTTGATCTCTGGTAAGCTAATCTGTGAAGTAAACAAGAAATCAACAAGCAGAAACTTGAGCAAAACTGATCAAACAACAGCCGCCTCTGCGATCGCACCTTGCATTTTCCCGAAAGTATCAATCAATTTTGCATTTTATTTGGTCTACGCCGATAGATTGATCAACCATTCCAGCGCATCTCAAAGAGGCAGTTTTGCAATCCGATCAACCCATTCCTCTGCACTGGATATCGCCCAAATTATCAGCAGTTCCTCGATCGCAACTTCAACTGGTAGCTTTTGGGAAACAATGATCACTCCTGCACTATGATTGCTGGTGATGAACTCGGCAAATTCTGATGGCATTGTTTTACGGTCATGGCTGACGAGGATACGTCTTTGCTGTGCTGCGATCGCTAATACTTCAGAATCTTTTACACCTTCTAATCCAGCAACCAAGGCTGTTTGGAAGTCAATGGTGGGTTCTTGTCGCAGAACTCCCGTAACGATCGCTTGATTCAAATCAGCATCGGCTTGGTAGCTAACATTCACGATTCTACCTGTTCTGTTGTCTTGCTGCTTTGGCTGCCATAAGCTTGTTGTACAAAGCAGGATCAGCTGTTTCTAGCGGTTGAGGCATAGTATCAAATGCTGCTTCCTCAGCTTCTAGATAAGCATCAATATCAGCACGATTGGCTAGATAAAACGCGATCGCTCCATAAACTTGTTCAAGTGTCAGTAACGGAAAAGAATTAACAATGCTTTCAGGCGATAATCCTTTTCGGAAAGCATATATGATTGAGTCTAGGGAAATCCGAGTTCCTGCAACCCAATAAGCATCTTGACGATATTCTACGTAAGATTTAGCTGTTACAACTGACATAGATTTGTTTTGACTTTATCTACAGTTTAAACAACCGCCGCCTCTGGAATCGCACCTTGCATTCTCCCGAAAGCATCAATCAAATTCTGCAATTGTTTATCTGCTTTAAAAACTCCTAACCCGCGCACCGTAACTTTCCCAGGAGAATACACAAAGCGCGTCTTGATATTTTCTGGTAAATTCGCCGCCAATAAATTCCAAGCTGGTTGCTCCATCGGCGTTTCTAAAATGATATGCTGCTTTTGTTCTGGTTTAATCCGGCTAAATCCGAGCTTTTTCGCTAGCTGTTTGAGTTCCATGACTCGCAAAAGTTGATTTGCAGGCACTGGTAAACTACCATAGCGATCGCTCCACTCGGCTGCAATCTGCTTTAATTCTGATTTAGATTTAGCTGTAGCCACCGCCCGGTATGCACTCATTTTTTGATCCAAATCGGTAATGTAATCTGCTGGGATAAACGCTGTGAGGTTGAGATCAATCTGGGTATCCTCCACTTGCGGAATTTCTTGGCCTCGGATTTCCCGAATTGCTTCTTCCAGCATTTCCATGTATAAATCAAAGCCGATGGCATCCATTTGACCAGATTGTTCTGCACCTAACAAGTTACCCACGCCCCTGATTTCCATATCGCGCATCGCTAGCTGATATCCAGAACCTAGTTGAGTAAATTCCTGAATTGCTCGTAAACGTTGCCGTGCTGCGTCAGATAACGCCCGTTGCTTCGGATAAAATAACCAAGCATGAGCTTGGATACCTGCACGTCCCACACGACCGCGTAATTGATACAACTGTGCCAATCCAAAGCGGTGAGCATCTTCAATCAAAATGGTGTTGACTCGTGGAATATCTAAGCCAGACTCAATAATTGTCGTACAAACGAGGATATCTGCATCGCCATTACTGAAGGTGAGCATGGTTGATTCTAACTCGCTTTCATCCATTTGACCGTGAGCGATCGCAAACCTAGCTCCCGGTATCACTTCTCGTAAATTGGCTGTTGTCTCTTCAATTCCGTCTACTCGTGGAACTACATAAAAAACCTGTCCACCTCTGTCTAATTCTTGACGAATTGCACTGCGGATACTTTCGGAATTAATCGGTGAAAGATGGGTTTTAATCGCTCGTCTAGTTGGGGGTGGTGTGGTAATCAAACTCATTTCCCGAATTCCCGACAAGGACATATACAAAGTTCGGGGAATGGGAGTGGCGGAGAGGGTAAGTACGTCTACTTGAGTTTTTAGGCTTTTAATTTTCTCTTTCTGGTTTACCCCAAAGCGTTGTTCTTCATCCACTACTAACAGTCCTAAATCGCGGAACATCACACCTTTACCCAAAAGTTGCTGTGTACCAACGACTACATCTAGTTCACCCGTTGCCAATCGCTTTTGAATATCGCGGCGTTCTTCAGCAGACCGAAAACGGTTGAGTAACCCGACATTCACGGGGTAAGGTGCAAAACGTTCTTTTAGTGTATGGTAATGCTGCTGTGTTAAAATTGTCGTTGGCGCAAGGAGTGCCACTTGTTTACCGGCGATGACTGCTTTGAAAATAGCACGAATCGCCACTTCCGTCTTCCCGAAACCGACATCGCCACAAATTAAGCGATCCATTGGGCGATCGCTTTCCATGTCGCGTTTTACATCTTGGACAGCTTTGAGTTGATCCGTTGTGGGTTGGTAGGGGAAAGAGTCTTCCAGTTCCTCCTGCCAAGGCATATCACCTGGAAAGCTAAAACCTTGTTGTTGCGATCGCGCTGCATACAGTTTCAACAAGTCCACCGCCAATTTTCTGATGGCTTTGCGGACTTTATTCTTCGTATTTTCCCAAGCTTTACCCGTCATCCGGTTGAGTTCCGGCGCTTTATCACCTGCGGCGCGGAACCGGGATAAAGCACCGACTTGATCGGCTGCGACTCTGAGTAACCCATCAGCATACTGCACCGCTAAATAATCACGGGTTTCGTTATTAATCATCAAACTTTCCAGCTTGACAAATTTGCCAACACCATGATTTCTGTGAACTACATAATCGCCTGGACGCAGCTTATTGGGATCAACTTGTTTAGAAGTAGCTTTGTGGCGCTTGCGGATATAGCCGGGAGTCGCCAAGGAATGCTGGCCAAAAAATTCCCGATCTGTAACGATTACCAAACGGTACGTAGGTAGGATAAAACCTTCTAGTTCCGCCAGACCAGAATATTTTAAGGCTATGGGAATATGGTTAATTTGGAGCTTATCGATCGCTAGGTAGTCGCGGGGATTTGGGATAAACTGAGCCGGACAATCATGTTCTTGCAACAGCGAGACGGAACGCGAAGGTTGAGCAGAAAGCAGCCAGATCGAGAAATTGCGATCGCGTTCTTGGCGGATAGTCTCAGCTAGTTTAGCAAACTGGTGTGGCATGACTGGAACAGGTCGGCTGGCCAGATTGATCCCACTATTTTCCTCTGACAGTTCCGATAAATATAGTGTTTTAAATTTGGCAACATCAGCCAAACACTCATCAAACGAACGGTGAATCTTAGGTAATGTTAGGGGAGTAGATTCTTCCCCATGCCCCATTCTCCGTTGTTCTTCCGCATTTTCTACCCAGCGATCGCTATGAGCATGACACTGTTCTGGCTCATCAATGGCAATCAGGGTATTTTCTGCTAAGTAGTTTAGCAGGGACGCTGGTTGCTCGAAAGCCAACCCCAAAAACCGACGACTACCCTCAATCAGCGATGAGTTCTCAGTGCTAAGTTCTGAGTCAGAATTTAACTCATAACCCTTCTCTACGAGACGCTGCGCGAACGGCAGGCTCAGGGCATCGCTCATAACTCCTAACTCAGAACTATCCTTCAGTGCTGCCATGACGATGGGAGCAAAGCTAGTGGGGGTAAGAATTAACTGGTCAACTTTGTCGAGGGCGGAACGTTGGGTTGCTGGGTCAAATTCCCGCATTTGCTCAATTTCATCCCCAAACCATTCCAGCCGGACTGGGAACTCAGACGAAACTGGGAACACATCAACAATATCGCCCCGCCGACTCCACTGCCCTTCTGTTTCCACCAAAGGCACTCTTTCATACCCCAAAATAGTTATTTTCTCACTGAAGCCATTCAAGTCTAATTCCATCCCCCGCTTCAAGGTAAGACAGAATTCCTGAAAAGCTGCTGGTGGTGGTAAATGGGGTTGCAGCGCCCCTTGAGTAGCCACAATCGCCATCTTGGGTAATTCCGAGGGATTTGGGATCTGGTTTTCTTTTTCTTCCCCATGCCCCATGCCCAATGCCCCATGCCCCATACCCAAATCTGCCAATACCTGCATTTGCCCCCAACTCATCTCAGTTTCCGGGTCAAAAGGTTCGTAGGGAGAAGCCTCGGAGGTGGGGTAAAAATGTACTGTTTGCCATCCCATTGCTTCCAGTAGTGCATAAACGCGTCCAGCTTCTTCCAGAGTGGCGCAAACTACAAATAAATTCTTACCCTGAGCTTGCGCTAATGCTGAAGCCACCAAAGCCTTGGGTAGTCGAGAAATGCCATTTAACCGCAATTCTTGTTGTCGGTTTAGCTTAGAAATAAATTCAGTGGTAAGTGGCGATCGCGCTAAGGCACGCACAATAGAAGAAAATGACATAAGTACTACTAGCGGTGGGAGTCTTTGTGGATCAGAAAATTTTGAGGCAGTTTATGTCAACTATTTTAAAAGTGTTAACAGCCTTCTTATTCTTTCTTTGGAATAATAATGCACGGCGACTAATAAACTTAAGAACTATAACTATTACTTTGTGTACAGTCAAAGCATTTATAGAAGCACCTTTAATACTAGATACTAGGTATTGAGCTACGTTCGCTCTGATAAGCGGCAATTTTAAACATGTCCTCCATCACTTTTGAAATTTTAATCATTTTGGTGCTAATTATTGTCAATGGCGTGTTTTCTATGTCTGAGATGGCGATCGTCTCAGCCCGGAAAGTTAGGCTACAGCAGCTTGCCAATCAAGGAGATGTCAAGGCAAAGGCAGCATTGAAACTAGCTGAGTCTCCAAATCATTTCCTGTCAACCGTTCAAGTGGGTATTTCCCTGATCGGTATCCTGACTGGTGCTTTTGGAGGAGCAACAATTGCCAACCGACTGGCAATCTATATAAAACTTGTGCCTTTGTTAGCACCTTATAGTGAACCGCTATCTTTCGGAATAGTGGTTTTGATCATTACCTATTTGTCACTCATTGTTGGCGAATTGGTACCGAAGCGTCTGGCATTAAACAACCCAGAAAAGATTGCATCGATTGTAGCGATTCCTATGCAAGCCTTATCGGCGATCGCTTCCCCAATGGTGTATCTCTTAAGCGCTTCTACAGATTTGATCCTGCGATTACTAGGAATTACAGCTTCTACTGAGCCGCAAGTTACCGAAGAAGAAATTAAAATCTTAATTGAGCAAGGTACTGAAGCGGGAACCTTTGAGGAAGCCGAACAGGATATGGTAGAGCGAGTTTTTCGTTTAGGCGATCGCCCTGTCAGCTACTTAATGACACCCCGTCCCGATATTGTCTGGCTAGACTTAGACGACTCTCCCGAAGAAAATCGTCACAAAATGGTTGATAGTGCCTATTCTCGGTATCCAGTTTGTCAGGGGGGACTTGACAATGTGCTAGGTGTTATCCCTGTTACCGACTTATTAGCCAGGAGTTTCCGAGGAGAACCGCTAGACTTGACGGTGGGATTGCGACAGCCCATATTTGTCCCAGAAAGCACCCGTGGCTTGAAAGTTTTGGAATTGTTCAAACAAACCATCACCCACATGGCGCTGGTAGTGGATGAATACGGCGTGATTCAAGGATTAGTCACTCTCAACGACATCATGAGCGAAATTGTGGGTGATGTTCCTTCAACAGATGGACAGGATCAACCACAAGCTGTGCAACGCGAGGATGGTTCCTGGCTTTTAGATGGGATGTTGCCTGTAGAGGAGTTTTTGGAACTTTTCGGTATGGAAGAGTGGCAATCTGAGGAGCGCGGTAGCTATCAAACTTTAGGCGGTTTTGTGATCACCCATTTAGGTCGTATTCCTGCCGCAGCAGATCATTTTGAATGGCAAAGTATGCGAATTGAAGTGATGGATATGGATGGAAACCGCGTTGATAAGGTGCTAGTCGTACCGAAGGCAAGTAAATCAGCAGATACGAAAAAATCTGATTAGTATTGGCCATCGGGAATAGGGCATTGGGCATTGACAATCAATTATTGTTTACTATTTCCCATGCCCTATTTATGCAATTTGTCAAGTCTTCGATAAACGTTGGACGGCCTCACCTGCCAACATCTGATGTGTTTGTTCCAAAACTTGGGGGATTTTATCGGCGTGGGGACTCTGGGCGAGACATTGCCGCAAGTTTAATTCGTCAAGCCGATCAGCTTTGTTGCCAGGAAACCAATGGCTGCCATTGCCAAGCAGGTTGTAACGCATTTTGGCATACTCTACCAGATCGTAGGCGATCGCTAGATTCCGCAGCCACAAAATTACCCGAATATTTACCTCACCAGGGGTTTTCTCAAAGGTTGGTAGATTAGTTTCCCAGGATTTTACCCAATCTTCTCCCAAAGTAGCGATCGCTTCTTCTTCCAACCTTGCTAAAATGGGTGTCAAAATTTCTGATGCCCGATCTACTAATTTTAAAGTCTTCAGGTGTTCATCAAAATCTTGTGGTTTTGCTGCTCCCAAACTCAGGGTATGCACCTCTTGATGACTCAAACAAAACAAATCATTAAACACCATTGGACTCAAAGGGGCGCAAAGATTTACTAATTTTTGTGGAGGTTCATACAACAAACCTCCTTTATTAGATGGGCTAATAATAAATACCCCCATATCGTGGCGTTTAGCTGCTTCAATTGCTGCCCAATTCCATTGATTAATGTAGTACCAGTGCAAGTTAACATAATCAAACTGATTGGTATTAATTGTCTGCACAATCATATCTGTTGAACCGTGTGTGGAAAAGCCAATAAATCTAACTTTTCCCTCTGCTTGCAACTGCTGCGCTACTTCCAAACAGCCACCGGGACGGATGCTGTCATCTAACGACTCAGGATGATTAATGCCGTGCAACCCTAAAAGGTCAACATAATCTAGTTGCAGATTTTGCAATGATTGTTCAAATTTCTCGCGGAATTCTTTCGCATCTGCCTTTGGGCTGATTTTGGTCTGAACAATCAACTTTTCGCGGGGAAACTTGGGCAATATTCTCCCCAATTGCATTTCGGAAGTGCCATAACCACGAGCAGTTTCAATATGATTAATCCCAACCTCAACTGCTTTTCTAATAGTCGCTTCCAAATTCGCCTGGTTATCAGCAGGAATTTCATTATTGGGAACATCTTCCCATTTGAACTGATATCTCATCCCACCGCAGGAAAACACTGGCATTTGTAATTCTGTGCGTCCAAATCGTCTATATAGCATCAGTAAATTGTGGATTGCTTACCAACTTAAAATCTAAAATAACAGCCATTCAAGCCTACTGTGCCACAATAATTTTACCTCTGTTCAATCTGTGACACTAGCAGGATTCATCGCATATTAAATTGGTCAGGTCTTTTGGTTATTGGACTGCGACCAGTATTCCAGTTCGACAAAATAATTATCTCATCCTAGTTATAGCGTTTCCTAATCACATGATGTACATCATAGCCCCCTCATCGCTTGCGGGGAGGGGGTTGGGGGTGGGGTTCTTGTACCTCACTCAACTGATAACCGCTATAGCACTAGCAAGCATTTCTCCATTATTCTCCCAATTGGTGTTTAGGCTAAGACATGACAAAACCACCCAGCAGTGCTGAGTTGAGGCTAGAATAAATCCAAAATCCTTAAGCCTCGTACCCTTTTAATTTCTTTCAATCCAAAATCAAAAATCAAAAATTGGTTGACTTCATTTTGCTAAGGTAGCGGTTGTCAGATTAATTCTTTGGAGACTGCGCTTGGATTAAGCAATTTCTCAATGTTTCGGCTAACACCTGCACATGCGGCTCATTAAGTTGGCCAAGGTGAGATCCGGGAACGTAATGGATATCTAATCCTCCAGCAACTACTTCGCCCCAGCCGAATTGAGGATGGTATTGTGTGCCTATAGCTTCGTCCCGATTTTGATCCTCTGTTCGCAAGAGGATAGCTCGACCAGGGTAAACTGGGAAAATATATTCACTAACGGCTTGAGTGTTAGCATCTATAATTTTTAAGTGTTTGTCAGTTACAGGTATATCTAGTGCCACTTCCAAGTAACGGTCGTATGTATTCTGGAGATGAGACTTACGCCAATAACTCCATCTCACAACCCTTTGCCAAAGGTAGGCTGGCCCTTGTTGAACAATATTATTTAAATGCAAGAAACCTCGCTTGAGAAATGATGCCCGCCAGCTATAACCTGGACGACAACTATCAAGCACAACTAGAATACCAATTTGTTCGCCTTGCTCTTGGAGTTGCCTAGCCATCTCAAAAGCAACTACACCCCCAAAAGAATAACCTCCCAGATAATAAGGGCCATTGGGCTGAAGGGTCTGAATTTCTTGAATGTAGTGAGTTGCCATGTCTTCAACCCGTGTATGGAAAGGATTTTTTCCATCTAGCCCTTGTGGTTGTAGTCCGTAGAATGGTTGTTCTGGCCCCAGATGCTGTGCCAATTCACGGAAACACAAGACTTCTCCACCCAGTCCGTGAATACAGAAAAAAGGTGGCTTGGAACCATTGGGTTGAATTTCTACCAAGGATGACCAAGTAGTTCTTGACTCGTCTAAAGTATTTACTAAAGCCGAGTTTCTTGCTAAATCTTCTTGGCAGATTATTTTGGCTAAAGCCTCTACAGTCCCTGACTGGAAAAGAATGGCAAGAGGCAGATTTTTATTAAATGTTTTCTCAATTTGCCAAAACAGTTTTACTGCTAATATGGAGTGCCCTCCTAGCTCAAAAAAGTTATCGTTGACGCCAATGGGCTGGACACCTAAAGTTTGTTCCCAAATCTCTGTTAGCTGGCGTTCCACCTCATTGCGGGGAGCAACAAACGTAGCTTCCGATTCCTGCCTTGATAAGTCTGGTGCAGGTAAGGCGCGGCGGTCTACTTTGCCGTTGGGGGTTAGAGGCATAGTGTCCAGCAAGACGAAAGCCGAAGGGAGCATGTACTGTGGGAGCTTTGTCAAGAGGAAGCTCCGTATGTCACTAATTGTGGATGCCCAGTCTTGATTCGGGATAATGTAAGCCACTAAACGTTTATCCCCAGGAACATCTTCACGGGCAATTACTACAGTTTGAAGTACATGCGGGTGTTGGGCTAACACCGTCTCAATTTCCCCTGGCTCAATGCGTATCCCACGGATCTTAACTTGATGATCTCGGCGACCGAGAATTGCTAGAGAGCCATCTGGACGATAGCAACCGCGATCGCCTGTATAATAAAGCCAATCTCGTTCGTCATTCCGATAGAGGTTTTTGACAAATCGAGAACGGTTTTCTTCTTGAGCATTTATATAACCCAAAGTGCGGAATGGCGTTCGTATAACGATCTCGCCTGGTTCACCAATGCCACACAGTTGGTTATTTGGTGTTAAAACTAGTGCTTGGGTTTCAGGGATCGGTAATCCTACTGGCTGTACCCCTGGTGTACACTCCACAGGTATTTTGTAATAACACTTCGCCAAAGTTGTCTCTGTCGGCCCATAAAGATTGACAATTTCACCTGATTCTGGAAAAGCATCCCGCCACCGATATACCAGTGTCTCCTTGAGAGGTTCTCCAGCAAAGAACAACCAGCGTAAGTTACGTAGATAGACTCCTGACGGCACATTGGCTAACCATGATTGCGCCAGCGATGGAACTGTGTGCAGCACAGAAATTTGCTCATGTTCCAAGTAATTCAGAATTTTAGTTGGTTCTAGGTTATGCCCTTCCTCTGGCAAACACAGGGTTGCACCACTAGTTAAAGGTAAGAAAATATCTCTAAGAACTACATCAAAGGAAAGACCTGTTAATTGCGCAACCCGGTCTTGCTGACCAATTTCAAATGTTTGCCTCTGCCAGTTGAGAAAATGCGCCATCCCTTTGTGACATCCCAGCACCCCCTTGGGTACACCAGTGGTGCCAGAAGTAAAGAAAATATAAGCTGGATCATCGGCAGCGATTTCAGGCAAGTTTATTGTTTTACTGCCGTCTTGGGGTGAATTTATCGCTTCTCCTGTGTCTGGGTTTACACGGATAATAATTAAATATTTGTATATTTCTTCATTTTCTGGGTACTGACTATCAATATATAATATATATTTAGCTTTAGCTTCCTTTAACATGAGCAGGTGGCGTTGGCATAGCCCACCAAAGGTATCGCTAGCAAGTTTTGGATCGAGAGTCAGTAGAACACCGCCACTCAAAAGTACAGCGTTCATACTCGCAATCAGTGCAAAACTTCGTGTCCCAAATACGGCTACAACATCTCCCCGTTGGACTCCGTGAGACAACATCACCCGTGCTAAAGCTTGAGCGCTTTTGCCCAATTCCCCATAGTTCCAAGTGCGAGATCCTTGACGGAGTGCCGAATGTTCTGGGGTGCTATTTACCCAAGAGGTAAACATTGTTGTTACCAATTCGTACCGAGGTTCTGGCAAAACCGCCCTTGGTTCTGGTAGCAAAGTTCGGACTTTTGGTGTGACAAGAGAATACAAACTAATCTGGCATTCCGTTGCAGCAACAATTTGATTCAACAAATGATGGAATTGATCCAGCATTTCCATCATCCGCTCTGAAGTAAATAGATCAGTGTTGTAGACTAAATCAAGTTGGATTCCCTGATTTTTTTCTGTTACATACAAAGTTAAGTCAAATTTGGAAGCTGTTTCTAACATCGAGATTGGTTCTACAGCCACCCCAGGTAGTTCTAGTTGGATATCTCTTAAGTTGAGCATATTAAACCACACTTGAAACAGTGGGTTACGGCTGGTATCTCGCTTTGGTTGCAGTTCTTCTACCAGTTTCTCGAAGGGCATGTCTTGATGGGCATAAGCACCTAATGCCATTTGCCGAACTCGACTCAGCACTGAACGAAAACTGGGGTTGCCGGAAAAATCAGCCCGTAAAACGACAGTATTAATAAAAAATCCGATTAACCCTTCAATTTCAGAACGGTTACGTCCAGCAATGGGAGAACCGATGAGAATATCTTCTTGCCCAGTGTAGCGGTGCAGGATTGTCCCAAAGGCTGCCAGCAAGGTCATGAATAGGGTGACACCTTCCTGACGCGAGAGTTCTAGAAGCGATGCACTCAGAGTCTGCGGTAGCATGAGGGATTCGGCCGCCCCCTGGTAAGTTTGGACTGGTGGCCGTGGTCGGTCGGTAGGCAATTCCAGTACAGTGGTAGCACCTGCTAACTGGGTTTTCCAGTAGTTTATTTCATTGGAGAGGACTTCACCCGATAGCCATTGCTGCTGCCAGACAGCAAAATCGGCATACTGAATGGGTAATTTTGCTAAGGGAGAAGGCTTACCGCTCAATAAGGCTTTATAAAGGGATGCTAACTGCTGCCAGAGAATGCCCATTGACCAGCCATCTGAAGCGATGTGGTGCGTCACTAACAAAAGTATCTGCTCCTGTTCGTCTATCTGGAGCAAGCTAGCTCGCAGCATTAAGTCAGATTCTAAGTTGAAGGGGCGTTGCGCCTCTTGATTTAGGAGAGATTGTACCTGCTCCTGGGTTACTTTAATTATCTTGAGTTCAACTGGCCGAGGCTTGCCAATAACTTGTATGGGGCTACCATCCGGCGATGTAATAAAGTTTGTTCGCAGTGCCTCGTGATGAATAACGATCGCATCTAGTGCCTGTTGCAATATACTCGTGTTGAACTCGCCCGTTAAGCGCAGTGCATTAGAGATGATATAAGCTGGGCTGTTAGGTTCCAACTGCTCCAAAAACCACACTCGCTGCTGGGCAAAGGATAAAGGGATTGACTCCCGGTTGGCTATTAGGGGAATAGTCTGGTTTTGAGGATCATTTTCTTGAATCTGGGTTTGAGCTATCGCTTGAGCTAAACTAGCGATCGTTGGATTCTCAAATAGGATTTGCAACGGCATTTCTATCTGAAAGGCTTTGCGAACCCTAGACATGACTTGAGTCGCCAGCAGTGAATGGCCTCCCAATTCAAAAAAATTGTCGTGAATCCCTACTTGTTCTAGACGCAAAACTTTTACCCAGATGTTAGCTAAGACTTCTTCTGTAGCATTTTGGGGTGGGACAAAGTTAGTTGACAGACCAAGATCAGATGTATGCGGTGCAGGTAAAGCGTGGCGGTCTATTTTGCCATTGGGGTTTAATGGCAGGGTGTCCAAAAATACAAAGGAGGCAGGCACCATATATTCAGGCAACCGACCTTGCAAAAAGCGACGCAATTCAACCTGACTAGGAATTTGCTCTGGGTTGGCAACAATATATGCTACTAATTGCTTGTCACCAGGAACATCCTCTCTAGCTATGACTAGAGTCTGTGTCAGTGACGGATGTTGTCCTAATATTGCTTCAATTTCTCCCAATTCAATTCGGAAGCCACGAATCTTCACTTGGTAGTCAATACGACCGAGGAATTCGATATTACCGTCTGGTAGAAAACGTGCCAAGTCCCCAGTTTTGTAAAGACGTGCCCCAACTTCAGAGCTAAAAGGGTGGAAAATGAACTTCTCTGTGGTTAATTCAGGACGGTTAAGATAGCCTCGCGCTAAACCAATCCCGCCAATGTGCAGTTCACCTGATTCACCAACAGGCACAGGCTGCAAATTTTCATCAAGGATGTAAATCTCTGCATTAGTAATAGGGCGACCAATGGGAGCAATGGAGTAATTAGTGCCGCGCTGACAAGTCCAGAAGGTGGCATCAATAGAAGCTTCTGTGGGGCCATAGCAATTATGGAAAACATTGTCCAAATTCAGTTGGGCAAAGAAGTGTTCTATGAGTTCGCTAGGTAAAGCTTCACCACCGCAGGTAATATGTCTGAGAAATTGACAATTCTCAATTCCCTTCTCTTCCAGTAAGACACGCAGTATAGAAGGTACTAAGGCCAAGACACTGATTTGCTGCTCAGTAATTACCTTCACAAGGTAAGCAGTATCTTGATGTCCACCAGGGCGAGCCAGGATCAATTGCCCCCCAAAGCACAATGGCCAGAATATTTGCCACACTGAGGGGTCAAAGCTAAAAGAAATAGTCAGTAAAACTTTATCTGCTGGAGTTAATTTAAAGTTTGTTTGCCGCCAGTATAGTTGATTGCAGATACCACGATGAGGGATCATTACACCCTTGGGTTGTCCTGTAGAACCAGATGTGTAGATTACGTAGATGAGGTTATCACCCGTCGTTTGATTTACAGGATTTTCTTGATTGTTCTCGGTGTTACCTTGCCAGTTTGAGTCTAGACAAACCACTTGCGCCTGATGCGGTGGTAGGTTATTGACCAATTTTTCTTGCGTTAACAACACTGATGCCTGGGTATCTGACAAGATGAAACCTAAACGCTCTGGGGGATATGCCGGATCTAAAGGCACATAAGCACCTCCAGCTTTGAGAATACCCAGTATTCCTACGATCATCTCCAAGGAGCGCTCCAGGCAAATTCCCACAAATACTTCAGGCCCAACTCCCAAAGTACGTAGGTAGTGCGCTAGTTGATTCGCCCGCTTATTTAACTGTTGATAAGTAAGTTGTATATCTTCAAATACTACAGCAATTGCTTGGGGCGATCGCTCTACTTGGATCTCAAACATCTGATGGATGCACAGATATTGCTCAACTACTTGGGTATCATTCCATTCCTCTAAAACTTGAGTGCCGATGATGTGAGTTAAGGTATTTAACGGAATATTTTGCTTATACTCTGGAGTCTGGCTATTTATCTGCATTTTTTCTATATATCAACTCCATCAACAAATGCCATTATTTTAATTTATTATTTATTGTAAATGTTTTTATAAGAAATTATATATGAGGTTGCACATTAATAAATACCCTCAGGATAGAAGCCTAGCTTGGCTTAAGGGCAGTCCACTGCGCGAACGGCTTCTGGTATGCAGTAAACAAGCAATTATATGCATCTTCAAAGATAATTGATTTTTTCGATCTCTAGCTAATCGATTTTTTTTCAACATAAATACCAAACTTTTACTAATTTTTTATTCTTAGCTAAAACTTTAAAACCTGCCTGATTACATTGTTGAGTTACAGTTAGGGACAAGCATTTAATTTCCGGCTTTGCGTTTAGTTAACAAATATTTTTTTTGCTTTTTTGCATAATTATATGGATCAAATACAATAGCTGAAAAGACTTTATCTTTTTTTACGAGAATTTGCTGAAGTAAAAAATAATTATTACCGAATCTTCATTGTGTTTATTCAAATATAAAAATAGTGTAAAGCCAAAAAAATGATTCTCCCTCAGTAGGTAAAAATGTCTATAATGCAGATATGACAAGACTCACAGATATCAAACATTGTTAATATTACTTTATGAACAATTCTCTAGAGATGTCCATAAAACTTACTCAAGATCAACCACAACAGGAAGTTATGTAAAGTTTTGTAACGATAATCAAATTTTTGATGCATTTTGTTATATCTTATGTGTGTAAGTTTTGTTAATCAGTAATTATGCGTAAACAAACAGAGAACTTCTAAGCAAAGGTGAATTAGTCTAGCTAAACATGCTACAGTAATTTCCGAAGGCATATCATTGTCTCATAGAAGTATAAATCTGCAATAGAACTGTAGTAACTCAGTTCAACTGTTACGCACCTTAAAAATCCTTTCTAATATTTTTACCTGACCTACTTGATTATTTACGTCAGGAATTTTATTCAACTATTAAGTTAACCCACCAAAAAATCCTTTTTTTGGCATCAAAGCTCAAAAATTCCAGGCTAAACTGGATTCTACCCTGCAACAAAAGCTAAGTATCTGGGTAGTAACCCCACTCAAACCGACCCTGGAAGATGCTTTTGATCAACAATTTAAAGTTAGTGCGAAGAAAATGGTTAATAGTAGGCTACAAAGTCCTGATTTCTTTGAAAGAAAAATGTGACATACCCCACTTGCCTTAATGTAAGTTTCCATCAAATTTTAACTACACCAAGTGTTTATAACTATGAGTAATCAAAGCATTACAACAAGTAAATTCAATGAAGTGCCTTTAGATTTACGTGCATCTTCATTTGCTAGAGTACGCAAGGGTTCGTGGTGGTTGAGATTAACAACATTGTTTTTAGTAGACTATACTCTTTTATCCTTAGCTTGGGTTTTAGCTGGATATCAATCTTCTTATGGGCATTTAACTTCGTATATACAGAGTCATTATTTGCCGATTTTAATAACTATTGGCATTCAAATAGGCTCATTAGCTATCGAGGGTATTTATCGAGAAGGTCAAAAACGCTATGACTATTTCAATATTATAAAATCGCTAACTTTTGCTCATGGATTAATACTCCTACTTTGTCTTTTATATAAGCCAGTTATTGATATTACACGCCCAAGATTAATATTATTATCTTGGTTGCTAAGTATATTATTTATTTGTACTGGTAGATATGCTATAAATATTACGCTTGAATATCTGCGTAAGCAGACAAAAATAGTTCGTTCTTCTGTATTCATTATTTGCGATACTGAAGACCATGAGCAGATAGCTAGCTTTATAAAAAAAGAAAAGCATTATGTTGTATCTGGAACTGCTAAAGCTAATTCATTAGATAGATATCAACGTCAAAAAACATTGAATCAACTTAATGAATTAGGCGTAACAGAAGTTTTTATATCTTGGGATGCTCTAAAAAATAGAATGTTTTTATGCTGGTTATTTCAAGCATCTGGCATCCAAGTACATATTTTACCAATGGAATTAAAACCAATTTATAAAAACATAGAATTTAATAAAATAGGGGGAATGCCTTGTCTGAGTTTGGATTGTCCAATAATTACAGGGAAAGATTTTTGGATAAAACGCAGTTGTGATTTTTTATGTGCGACTTTATTTGTAATGTTATCATTCCCTATTTATATAGCTATAGCTGTAGCTATCAAACTGGACTCTCCCGGCACAGTATTTTACAGACAAACCCGTATAGGTTTACATGGGCAACAGTTTAAAGTATGGAAATTCAGAACTATGAGGTCTGATGCAGAAAAACTCCAGAAAGAATTAGAAGCATTAAATGAAACGAAAGATGGGATTATCTTTAAAATTAAAGACGATCCTCGCATTACCCGTGTTGGAAAATTCCTTCGACGTTACAGCTTAGACGAATTACCCCAACTTTTTAACGTTATCTTTGGAGAAATGAGTATAGTAGGACCTCGCCCTTTACCTATTAGAGATGTAGATAAGTTTTCTGAACATCATTTTATTCGCCATGAAGTTTTACCTGGTATTACAGGTCTTTGGCAAGTCTCAGGTCGCTCGGATATTTTAGATTTTGAACAAGTGATAAATCTTGATCTTAACTACATCGAAAATTGGTCGCTTGGGTTAGACCTTGAAATTCTCCTCAAAACAGTTATGGTAGTTTTAAAAAAAGAAGGTGCCTACTAAGCTCAGAAAAACAAAATCATCGCGGACAGCAATAATTATAGTATTTACACATTGATACAATTATTGCAGTTTTTAGTGGAGTTTCTGTTTCTCACACATTAAATTTAGGTTTTCTAGTTTGCTGAGTGATTAATTACCTACTTAAAGGCGATAAAAGGTTTTCCTTTCACTATTCAGAGTCTTTATTTTATTAATATAATGAGAATTTTGGCACTGAATATCACACTCAAGCGTGCGACTATAGAAGGCAAACAAAAATGTAATAAAAATACATTTTTCCCTTTGACTGGTATGTATGGAACAGCTAGAAAATCTTCTAACTAACAATATATCCAAAAAAAATCAGTTTATGAGATATACAGGTATTGGCAATTCAAAATGAGCGAATTAAGGTGAATTAATAATTTAAGAATGGTAGAAAAGTACAAATTCATAAGTAATTCCCTCTCAATGATAGTCAATCGGTTAGCGCAAAGCATAACAGCTTTTGTATTAACCGCTGCTATTGCTCGTAATCTCGGAGCTGAAGCTATAGGCCAGTATCTACTAGCCTATAGCTACTACTTTATCTTTGTGGGCATTGCTTCACAGGGACTAAAGATTTTGTTTACAAGAGAACTAGCCCGTGAACCACAAAAAACATCAGTTTATTTGATGAGTGGTACGTGCTTGCAGTTAATATTTAGTTTACTCAGTTATGGCGCGTTAGTGATTGTAGTATTTTTACTTCCCTATAGTTCCAAAACCTCGACTCTTTGCTACATAATGGGCTTAACGATAATTCCCTTTGCACTTTCCAACGTAACAGAGGCAATTTTCCAAGCTAAAGAAAAGATGCATTTGATTGCCATTGCTACAGTCCCAGTGTATGTACTACGCCTAATAATAATGATCTGGGCGATACAACTGAAGTATGGAATTGAAAGTCTGGGAGGGATACTATTTTGTTCGGAAACATTAATTCTCGTAATTGAATGGATTCTGATCACACAGTTAGTGAAAATACAATGGCAGATTGATAAAGACTTTGTATGGAATACAATTAAAACTGCACGGACATTTTTTGCTATTGAAGCAATAGCTGTAGTCAGTAGCAGAATTGAAATTTTGATTCTTTCATTGCTAGGAAATGAGTTTTTAGTAGGTCTTTTCGGTGCAATATTACAACTGCTACAACCATTTTTAATTATTGCCAACAGTATAACTGTAGCAATGTTTCCGAGACTCTCAAAAGTAGTAGAGCAAGGACGAGAAAAGCAGCAGCAAATCACTGAAAGCTTTATTGAAATTTTACTAACTATGGGATTACCCTTATTCCTTGGATTGTTATTTTTTGGTAAAAATTTGCTGATTTTTATTTATGATTCTAGCTTTGCTCAAGGAAGTTTAGCTCTTAGTATAAGCGCTATATCACTGCTTTTATTGCCCTTCACACGCACACTTTGCTCTCTACTTGTAGCCAACCATTTTGAGATGGTGAACCTACGTGAACTAGTTATTACAACTACATTAGGAGGCTTAGTAGGTGTAGTATTAGTTTCACGATATCAGTTAGTAGGTGCAGCTATAATGGCATTGCTAATGACTATTCTTGCCTTTAGCCAGTATCTTTACTTCACTTATACTCTCCTATTTCCATTAAATTTATGGCGAGTTATTCGCCGTCCTGCTATTATTAGCACTTTGATGCTACTTGTATTCTTAATTTTAAAAAAAATCGATTTAGACTTTTCATTAACTCTGATTGTTGCAACTTCCTTCTATATTTTATTTGTTATTTTTCTGAGTATTCATACTTTAGGCGGGATTCATGTTATAAGGGAAAAAATTGTAAAAATAAAGATGAAGTTTTAATGACCCACGCTGCTTATAAAACAGCAAATTTCCAGAATTAAGATAACCAAATCAATGAATATTAAATATCTTCAAGCAGAAAAATCAACAACCCAAAAATTAGCAATGGTAAATGAAAGTAACCAAACAATAGTCAGCGTCGTGATTCCTACACGCAATAGACCACAGATTGTTGCGAGGGGTGTCAGAACTGCATTAACTCAAACCCTGCAATCTATTGAAGTGATTGTTATAATAGACGGCCCCGATCAGGAAACAGTTAATGTACTATCTCAGATAACCGATCCAAGATTGAGAGTGATAGAACTATCAAAAAATGTTGGGCCATCAGGGGCTAGAAATACTGGTGTGAGGGAAGCTAAAGGCACTTGGATAGCCTTTTTAGATGATGATGATGAATGGCTTCCACAAAAATTGGAGCGTCAACTTGAAGTAGCAAATAATTCCCATTATGATTTTCCAGTTGTCGCTAGTCGTTTCATTTCCCAGACTCAAAAAGGTGATTTTATTCGTCCGACAAGGCTACCTAACCTCTCTGAACCTCTAAGTGAATATCTCTTTGCACGTAACTCCTTTTTTAAAGAAGAGGGCTGCATACAAACCTCAACTATTTTTGTGAAAAAAGAGTTAGTCCAAAAAATGCCTCTGGAAGAAAAATTTTACAGACATGAGGATTGGGAGTGGTTGCTTCGAGTTACTGCTATGGAAGGTGTAGGAATAGAGTTTGTACCTGAGCCTATGGCAATCTGGCATTCAGAAGTGGGAATCAAGCGCTTAAGCAATATCAACGACTGGAAATATTCCTTGGATTGGATTCGTTCGACGCGCAATTTAGTAACACCAAAGGCTTATTCAGGCTTTATTGCAACAATGATCACTCCTTCTGCGTCCTCAGTCGGTGATTGGAAAGCCTTTTTTCCTTTGTTGTGGGAAGCTATACGCTGGGGTAAGCCCCGCCCGATTGATATATGCTTGTACTTAATTATGTGGCTGTTCCCTCAGGAACTGAGGCAGCAAGTTAGCTCTATTTTGACTAATAAGTTCAAAAAATAAGAGGCTTTTTATACAAGAAATGCAAAAGGCAGAAAATAAAAATAATTACAAAAAACCTTGAAGCGTGAATTTAAAGACCACCAAAAAAAAGCGATCTTTGGCAATAGCCATAGCGCTATATACAAAATGTCTGTGGTTAAATTGTATGCTTGGAAACTTAGCTTACTTCTGTCTTCGATTTTAATGAAAAAATGCTAATTTAAAAAACACAGCTATCTAAAAATGAGTGAATAGATATAAGTAGCAAGACAAAATTAATTACACAAATTTTGAAATGAAAGCTTAATCCAGTCTAAAAGATCATGTGTAAATATTTTTTCCGATTACTTGGTAAAGTATTTTTCCAAATTAACGGGGACTAGTAATCACAATTTTGTGACTTTTTAAATATATATACGATGATATTGACACATGATAAAAAATGAGAAAACTTCTACTTTTCGCTGAAGAATTATTTACAATCGCTTCTTTGATGATCTATTCAGGAACTCCACTAGATCCGTTGATGACCAATGGCTTTACTATCAAAGAAGGTGATAGACTAATAGCTCGATTGCTTTTTACTCTTACATATATAGTTAGCCTTTCCTTAATTGGTTTACGTTGGAAGAAGGTTGCTTACGTCTTTAACAAAGATAAACTTATTTGGGTATTGCTCGGAGTTTGTGCAATTTCTAGTTTTTGGTCTTTAAATTCAGATATTACTATACGTCGTGTTGTAGGTCTGGCAGGAACAATGCTCTTTGGGCTTTATTTCGCTTCACGCTACACCTTAAAAGAACAACTGAAGTTATGTGCATACATGCTTGGTATCTCAGGACTTATGTGTATCTTGTTTGTTGTTCTAATTCCACAGTACGGCATGGGAAGCGCTGGAGACCCAACAGCTTGGCGAGGAATATATCCACAAAAGAATCTTCTTGGCAAAAGATTTGTACTTAGTGGAGCAATATTTTTTTTCCTTGCCATGACTAATCGAGAAAATCGTTGGGTTTTATGGCTTGGTTATGTTACTTCTGGATTACTTGTATTATTATCAAAATCAACAACATCTTTAGCTAATTTTATTATTATTACAGTTGCTTTTCTTATATATTATCGAATTTTACATTTAAAGTATAAAGTAATGATACCTGCTGTGACGTTTATATCAACACTTGGTATAGCTTTTTATACTTTTGTTATCTCTGAAGCTGATACAATTCTAGGTTCAGTAGGTAAGGACACAACACTCACTGGACGTGCAGAACTATGGCCTGCTGTGTTGCAAATGGTTGCGAAAAGACCGTGGCTAGGATATGGCTATGGAGCATTCTGGGAGAATAATAGTGAGTCTTCTATTGTTATACAAACCGTACAATGGAATACTCCTAATGCTCACAATGGTTTTTTGGATCTCTGGCTAGGATTGGGTCTAGTAGGAGTTTTGATTTTTATAATTGGGTTCGTTATTAATTTATTAAGAGCGATATATTTAATCCGATGGAATCAAAGATCTGAAAATTTATGGCTCTTAGTTTTTCTTACCTATACTATTCTTTCAAATCTAACTGAAACTACATTATTAGAGCAAAATAGTTTGGAATGGATACTTTATGTATCAGCAACATTATCAAGCAAACTTTCTACACATGCTCCCGCTGAACCAGAGAGAATTGAGGCTATTCTGAGATAGTATCCGAGGGGCGACGCAGAATGGAGAAGATAGTTGAGTGGCAATATCAAGCTCCGAAACTGTTATAAGCTTATGATAAAATTTGGCAAAGCTAGTAATCACTTTAAATTTCGGATGGAAACTAAATTTGTAACTTAGATAGTCTATACTATTGTCAGATTGTCAAATAGATCATTATTGTCAATTGCAGTGGTTTGTGCATTCTCTAAGTCAATTTTTAGTTTCTTGCTTAAAACCTGTACTTTTGAAGATTTATGTCAGAAAAATCTATGGAATCTAAAGAATCTATCGATTTAGATCTTAGTCGTTACTTATTGATATTAAAACGATGGTGGCTACCTGCTACTGCGATATTTGCAGCTACAGTTATGCTCAGTGCTATAGCTACACAATTTATGAGTCCATCCTATGAAGCGGAAGGAAAACTTTTATTTAGAATTCCTTCTTTTAAAGTAGCAGGCTCCAATCTTTTGCCTACTAATGCTGAAGGAGGAAATGCAGGAGATTTAAAATCCCTGATAGCAACTCAAAATCCAATAAACACTCAAATAGAAGTTATTTCCTCACCGAGTCTATTGCAGCGAACAATAGATAAACTAGGGCTTAAAGACGAAGAAGGCAAACCCATAGAGGTAGAGAAACTACGGAAAGCCGTGATATTGAAAATTGTTAACGGCACAGATGTATTGCGAATTAGCTATACCAGCCGTGACCCCGAACAAGCAGCGGCAGTCGTCAACACAATCATGAGTCTTTATTTAGAAAATGATATTTTGACAAATCGCTCTGAGGCAGCAGCAACTCGTCAATTTATAGCCAAACAGCTTCCTAAAACTCAAGAGGCTGTTAATAATGCAGAAGTAGCGCTACGTATATTTAAACAGAAGCATCAGATAGCAGATTTATCAGAGGAGACAAGGTCAACCGTTGCAACTATTGGAAATCTAGACAATGAGATGAATACTGTTAAGGCTCAACTGGATGAGGTAAACGCCCAAACCAGTGAACTGCGCCAGAAAGTAGAGCTAAATTCTCAAGAAGCGATCGATGTGAGTGCCCTCAGTCAGTCACCCGCAGTGCAGGGAGTTCTTACACAACTTCAAGATACTGACCGACAGCTAGCGATAGAGCGTAGCCGTTTTCTAGATGACAACCCCGTAATTATTAACTTAGAAGCAAAGAAAGCTAGCTTAAAATCGCTCCTGCAACAGCAAATTGGTCAGACTGTTGGTAATCAAACACAAATTCCGCAGAGACTATTGCAGATTGGAGAACTCAGACAAAACCTGATCCAAAGTTTTCTGCAGTCAGAAGTACAGCGCTTTGGTTTAGCTAAAAGACTCTCCTCTCTATCTAATTCCCGTTCTGCCTACGAGCAGCGAGTGAAAATCATACCCCAGTTAGCACAAAATCAGCGCGAGTTAGAACGGAAAGTTGAAGTTGCAGAATCCACATATCAAACTCTTTTGAAAAAGGTTCAAGAATTACAGTTAGTTGAGAATACAAATACAGCCAGTTCGCGGATTATTGCTCCAGCTTTTGTGCCAAATAAGCCAGTAACAGGCAAAAAATTTATCATTTTATTGCTAGGAGTGATGTTCGGTTTATTTTTGGCTACTACAACTGTTCTCTTCCTAAGCATGAGAGATAGATCTTTGAAAACACTTAAGGAAGTCAGAGATGTATTTAGATATACGTTGCTGGGAATTATTCCTTTGTCTGTTAAAAAGGTTCGCTCTCGTGATTCAAATGTAGAACCAAGAATTGCTGTCAGAGATACGCCTTACTCTTTAACTAGCGAAATGTACCGAATGATTCAAGCCAATCTGAAATTCTTGAGTTCAGATAAAGTGCTCAGAACTATCGTAGTAACTAGCGCAGTTCCTAAAGAAGGTAAGTCTACAGTTTCAGCTAATTTGGCAGCAGCGATCGCTCAACTAGGGCGTAAAGTTTTACTAATTGATGCAGATATGCGAGTTCCTTCTCAGCATCATCTTTGGCAGCTAACAAATGCAGTTGGTTTGAGTGAGGTTCTTGTAGGTCAGGCTGAATTTGACGTTACTGTATCTAAGGTAATGGATAATCTTGATGTCTTAACTGCTGGGGTTAGACCTCCAAACCCACTTGCTTTGCTTGACTCAAAACGGATGGCATCATTAATTGAAAATTTCTCATCTCAACATAACTATGATTTTGTAATTATTGATGCTCCTCCCCTCCTTTTGGCAGCCGATGCTTTAACTTTAAGCCAAATGACTGACGGAATTTTATTAGTAGCTCGACCTGGGGTAATTGATTCTAACAGTGCTAACGCTGCTCAAGAGATGCTAGAAAGATCTAATTACAACGTACTAGGCTTAGTCGTGAATGGAATCATTGATAAAAATGAATCTAGTAGTTATTTATATCATGATCATGAATATTTTAAACCAACAAAGTTGGCAAAAGAGTTTCAGGGACTTGTAAAAAAATAAAACCTTCAAAGGTTAGGAACTACTTCAATACATATTATTGAAGAAGAATTCAGAAGTCAGAATTCAGGAGTCAGAATACCCAAGTGAATTCTGACTCCTGACTCCTGAATTCTGTTTGATAAACCATGATCCTGATTCATGTGAAAGTTTGAGATGGGGAATGTAGGTTAAAACTTACAGTTCGCCCATTTTATTTTTATGAGATTAGGACTTACGCAAAAACCCTCTCAAACTCTCATTCCTCCGTGACCGGTTATTGAGCGACTTGTACTGAGCGTAGTCGAAGTAAGTCGAAATACTGCGCCCTCTGTGGTTCGTTTTCCGTTATCCGTGCGTAAGTCCTATAGATTTAGGAAAAATCAGGAATCTAGTTTTGATCCGGGATTGAATATAGAAAATGTATTACTGTTGAAGCAAGAGCTAGGTTTAGCACGCAATTACCTATGCATTAACGTAGCCTAATATAGGTATTACCTATTCTCGCAAACACTGAAACCCTGATTATTTACCACCACACTTTTTCTTATTTCCTAATAAATAAGCAAACAGTGCGTTACAAAAACGGGTTGTAGACAAAAACACCGGATAAATCAGGATTTTGCCATACAACCCAATTCCATACTCTTAATTACTACCGCATTTCGTGTGCCCCTCTATCGGATCGTGAACCCTTCACACGAGGGTCGCCTAGAAAATCAGTTGTCACACTATTGAACTTCATACCACTATTGATTGCCGGACTCGTCGACTTCAGCCTAAAATCACCACCCGAGGCATTCATAAACAGTGGATCTGTAATCATATCACTAGGCCCGGAAGCTTTTATCAAGGAACTATTGGCGTTTAGGTTGTAGTCAAATTTGACGTTGCTACCACCGTATCTTACGTTTATCGGTTTCCCACCCTCAGAATAAAGGATGTTATTGAGAACGTTGACATTATTTGAAGCATTAATCGAGATTTGCCCGTATGAAATTTCCGGACTCTGGTTATTCAGATAACTAGTGTTGTAGACAATATCGATATTCTCACTATGGAATGTATGAATGCCGCCACCACCATTTTTATATGAGATGTTGTTGGCAATCAAAGTACGTCCTCGATACGCACTCAATTTTGATCCCTTTTGCTTATTCATTCCACGATCAATAATAATGCCATTACCGTCTTGGATCTTTCCAGTAATATGCCAGGGAACAAGCATTTTATTGTTGTAGACCTTGTTTCTGGTAATAAATATCTTATAGTTTTGGTCGTTGTCAAAATTCCAATTATTGAGCAGCGAAATGCCACTACAGCCGTGAACTGAGTACCAGGCATTATTGAACACCTCGTTACTATCCACTGTTAGATAGTCTGATTCAATGGCTGAAATGCCTCCGCCTCCACAATTATGTACCTTATTGTTGAGAATACGTATATGGTGGGAGCGACCTTTTTCTGTTCCATCTATGCTGATGCAGTTTCCATTCGTCAGCGGGTTGAATTCGTTATACTTCTGACTCAGCCCATAAGCACGGGTGATATTGCCATTGTTCCCTGCAACCTCCAGGCCGTTCACCTCAATATATGATGCTCCATCGCGAATCCAAATTCCATGCCATCCATTATGCTGAATTTTCGGTCGATGTCCAGGGTATGCTTTATACGTAATCCATGCATTTGCTCTTCCAGAGCGTTTAATATCTAGTACCGTTCCAGATGGGTGTCCATTCTTGTATACCCCGTCCATAATAAGTACCGTGTCCCCAGGGTTAGTCAGGTCTGCCGCCATTTGAATTGTCCTAAAGGCGGATGAGGTAGTGCGCCCGCTATTTTTATCGTTTCCTTTACCACTAACATAATATTTTGTCGCAGTTGAAATAGCACTGATCAGCTTGCGGCTTGGTAGTGGCATTTCTTGATCAGTGGATGACTGACGAACATCTTTAACTAAAGACTCTGTTATTCTCTGTCCTTGAACCAGACCTGTTAATGCCCAGGGAAGTACAAGAGATGCGCTCAAACTGAGAAAACCTAAACCATGAATCATCATAGGGAAAAAATAGGGTATGTTGCAAAAACTGATTCGTCAACGGTCAGTAGCTCTAGCCTTAGTCAGTAACTCAGTATTGGATACAGTTGTGTAACTGCCATTTGTTAAGTTTATACACTCTTTATCAGGTTTCAACCTGAGAATTCCCACGTAGATATGCCTGAAAAGCCTTTTTAGCTTGTCTTCCAAAAAATAGCACCTATATAGTAAAAGTACTGAAGAAAAATGATTCAGTATACAGAGCTATTCCATTAATGGACACCAAGCAAACTGTACAAATGGCGTCATTTCCAATTCGAAATCATTGTACTGTGTATACGTGATATCTGTGGTTAAGATAGTATATCTGTCATCAATTAGTTAATTTACTTAAATAATTCTTATGATAATGATAATCAATAAATAACAAGGTCTTGATTTAAGACACTTAGAAGCTATTTTGTTTTAAAAGATTATCATTATCATAAAATATCAGAGTAACTAAAACAAAGTTTGAAAAAGCCTATCAATTGCAGATTAAGAATTTTCAGTGAAAACTTTAGGTCTACAGTATTTTTAAACTAGTAATGCTACCTAAAAAGATCCTAAAATTGGGATAAAACTTGACACCAATGCAGAGCTATACGCCCTTACGAACGTGTTTGTATTCAAAATAAAACCGTTATATAACAAGTACTAACGGTCAGCTAATATATTCAAGTCTTGTCTCAATTCTAAATTTTGCACTATTACCAACTAGTTTTGGCAACAAGAGAAACCATTGGAACCTCTTTAAGGAGCAGAATCTACTGATCTTTTTTGTTGTAATATTACCCCGATATGAGCGATCGCTTTGGATCAAAATCCCATTAATGGGGCACGGTTTGCCGTGCCCGTATTAGGGCTTCATACCAGTACCTATGGGGTGTCTAGTAAATTAGCTGTTGCGGGTGAGTCGGTACAAGGCATTTCTACTGTGGAGTGGTGAAACAAAGTTTCCAGATAGACTCGAGCAGCACGGCGATCGCTATCTCCATTTTGGAGTAAAAACAATGATAGCGCCGCCGTCAATACTCTGTTTTCATCCCAATCAGGATGGGTTTCTAAGTAGTTTTTTAAGGATTCGTGGAGTGTTTCGGGAATTTCTGTAAAGATGCTAACCGTTGATTTCATGAGATTTTCCTCCTATGAGGATAATCAAGAGGGACAAGTTGCTTGCGGTAAAGCGGTTTAGGACTTCACACGCTCTTTCGCTATCCCGACAATCTACGCGGACATCTGGTGGTAATATATTTTACACATTTGATGCCAACGGTTGAACGGATTACAAAAGCAAGCCGAATCATTGTGCGCCAAGAGGGGGTGGGTTTGTCAATGCTGCGAAATGTTAAAAACGAGTGTATAAAAAATAAATGCGAACGAAATAATCAGCATTAGAGGCTATTTTTCGTTACGTAACTTTATAAGAACTCAGTCCTTTAAGTTCCTTCCCACTGTTTATCAACAATCCCCAACAAGAGAGTAAGATGCCCATTAGCTCGTAGAGAACCTGTGGAAAACTGCTAAAATGCCTGTGGAAACCCTGTGGAATGAGTGAGGAAAATAGCAGCCAATGATAAGAATTACAAAAATATCACGGAACCATGACATTTGAACTCATGAAATTAGCTTCTCAATCGCAGTTATCATCGTGGCTGCCCTCGATACATCCCCAGATATAGATTTTTGCAATTGGTAGATTTCTCTCGGAAGTGGGTACCGGCTGTACGCTGTTTTACGCCCCGCTCTTTTTTGTAAATCAAGTTGGTTTATCTGTAACTAGTGTTGGGGTAGCCTTGGGTAGCGCTTCGATTTCCGGCATTGTAGGGCGGATTGCAGGTGGTTCTTTGGCTGATTCTGAACACTGGGGACGCCGCCGCACTTTGTTGCTAGCCACGGCGATTTCCGCAATTGGTTCTCTATGTTATAAAAAGTACTACTGAAGGATCTGCTCAAACTACGATTAGCGTTCTATTTGCTTGGCATCTGGTGTTCGCCATCATCTGCCAGTTGCCTGTAACTAGCATCTTAAAACGCTGCTCTCACACACTCGCGCTCACTGTTTCCGCTATTTTCTGGGCAATTGGTTTTGGCCTGATTTGGGTAAGTGGCACTGCCCCATCTGATAATCTGGTTTGGGCAATATTGGCATTAGGAGTATTTGCTGTGGCGATTGTCTCCTATACCCCATCTGCTGCCTCTTTAGTGACGGAGTTAGCACCGGAAAATCAACGCGGCGTTTATTTTTCCATCAACGCTTTGTGCTGGGCTGTTAGCTCATTTATTGGTCATTCCTTGGGTGGATGGGCATTATATCAACCACAAATTATTACCAATAGTTACTGGTTATGCTTCATCTTGAGTGTGGCGATCGCTCTCGCAATTTTACAATACCTGAATCGAATTTTGGCTGAGTAGGGTAGCACAGGTGTGCGCTTATTTTTCCCTCTATTGACGACGTTCTTGCAACTTACGATATACAGATTTTAAATCAACTTGATGGTGAGCTAAGGCAACCAAAGTATGATATAGCAAATCAGCCACTTCACCTGCGATCGCATCTGCTTCATCATCTTTAAAGGCCATTACCACCTCGGCGGTTTCCTCACCGATCTTTTTCAATATTTTGTTATCGCCACCTGCGAATAGTTTACAGGTATAAGAACTCTCAGTAGGATTATCGCGGCGATCGCATATTATTTGAAATAATTGCGACAATGCATCCCCTGGTGGTGGGGCAATTTTTCCTTCTATTTGGTGAAAGCAACTACGTTCTCCAGTATGGCAAGCAACATCTCCTAATTGCTCTACCCCTATGAGCAGCGCATCACTATCACAGTCATAACGGATACTTTGCACTTTTTGAAGGTGTCCAGAAGTAGCCCCCTTATGCCATAACTCTTGCCGGGAACGGCTCCAAAACCAAGTTTCTTCAGTTTCTAAAGTTTTTTGTAACGATTCCTGATTCATCCACGCCATCATCAGGACAGTACCATCCAAATAATCTTGGACAATTGCAGGCACTAGACCCCGTTCATCGTAGCGAATTTCCTCAACAGGGATAGCGTAATGCAGTGAGTGCGAATCGTTAGAAGACATACCAGCTAGTTTGCTCTAATGAGAATAATTCATGGATTCACGATACCATTCTCAATAGGGCAACTGGCATGTTTTTTTGAATTGAACTATTTTATCTAGCTCTAAACAAGAACATTCCGTTCCATAGCAGACTGCATCTTTACAGCACTCAAAGCGACTTTGTGAGCTTTTGAGGCTTCACCATACCAATGGATCGCCGAATTAAAAGCTGCTCGGTAAAGATCCTGGTATGCTTCAGATAATCGAGTTTGAATATCTAGAGGTAAGTCTTTATTCGAGTTGTATAACATATTATTATTTTTTAGTTCACCTATTTATATAGGATAGAAATTCTAAGTAATTTTTGACACTATCCTAAGATAGAGCTTTTTATTGCCCACTGTTAGGAGAGAACCTTGGTAAATACCACAATTAAAACAACAAAATCACAAGAAATCTTCGCTGCTGCTCAAAACCTCATGCCCGGAGGAGTCAGTTCTCCAGTTCGTGCCTTTAAATCTGTGGGCGGACAACCCATCGTTTTTGATCGTGTTAAAGGCGCATATATTTGGGATGTAGATGGCAACCAATACATAGACTATGTAGGCACTTGGGGGCCAGCTATTTGCGGTCATGCTCATCCAGAAGTAATTGCAGCTTTGCATGAAGCTTTAGAAAAAGGCACTAGTTTCGGCGCTCCCTCAGTCCTAGAAAATGTTTTGGCAGAAATGGTTATCGATGCCGTTCCTAGCATCGAAATGGTCAGATTTGTCAACTCTGGAACTGAAGCCTGTATGGGAGTTTTGCGGCTGATGCGGGCTTTCACAAAACGAGACAAAATCATCAAGTTTGAAGGCTGCTATCACGGACACGCCGATACCTTTCTAGTGAAGGCAGGTTCTGGTGTTGCCACACTTGGCTTACCAGACTCACCAGGAGTTCCGAAAGCGGCAACTAGCACTACTCTAACCGCGCCTTTTAATGACTTAGAATCCGTCAAAGCCTTGTTTGAAGAAAACCGCGACGAGATTGCTGGTGTCATTCTTGAGCCAGTTGTCGGCAATGCTGGATTTATTGCACCTGATGCTGGCTTCTTAGAAGGATTACGGGAACTGACTCACGAGCATGGAGCATTGTTGGTATTTGACGAAGTGATGACAGGCTTCCGTATTGCTTACGGTGGCGCTCAGGAAAAATTTGGTGTTACTCCCGACTTAACAACCTTGGGTAAAGTGATTGGTGGTGGGTTGCCAGTAGGAGCTTATGGCGGTCGTCGAGATATTATGTCAATGGTTGCCCCCGCCGGCCCCGTATATCAAGCTGGGACTCTTTCTGGTAATCCTTTGGCGATGACTGCTGGTATTAAAACTTTAGAATTACTGCAAAAGCCAGGTACTTACGAGTATCTTGACCGGATTACTAAGAAGCTAGCAGATGGTTTGCTGCGAATTGCTAAAGAAACTGGTCATGGGGTATGCGGTGGTCAAATCAGCGCCATGTTTGGCTTATTCTTTACCTCTGGCCCAGTTCATAACTACGAAGATGCCAAAAAGTCTGATACAGCCAAATTCGGACGCTTCCATCGGGGTATGTTAGAACGTGGTGTTTACTTAGCACCCTCTCAATTTGAAGCTGGGTTTACGTCTTTTGCTCACACTGAACAAGACATTGAGCAGACTTTAGCAGTTGCACGGGATGTAATGTCTAGCCTGTAATGCAAATCTAGTCAGAGTAGGGGAGCCAGGGCGTTGCCCAAAGAAGTGCGACCGGAGGCTTCCTCCGTTCTGAACTTCTCTTCCCTTCTCTACGAGAGGTTTAGCTTGTTTCTCCCTTATAACAGCTGGCGTTGTGTTAGCTGAAACCGTAACGCACCCCACATTTAAATTTATTAACTAATCAACAGCCACAGCCTCCGTGACTACAGCCTTTAATGGTTTTGTGACCTTCGGCACAGCCTTGGGAGCAATAGTTTTTGCCGTCTTCTTTAATAGCATCCTCAAGTGAAACGATACACAGGCAAGTCGGACAGGCGCATTTCATTTGGGTTACGGTAGTCATAATCTTTCTCCATTTCCTGTTGAGATTACTTTAAGAATACATGAATTGTTTCTGTCTGGTATGCGTCATATAAAGACTTATCATTTAGGCTGACGCGAGGGCACGGGGACGCAAAGAGATTTTAATAATAAGTGATTAGCCAGCCGAACTTAATATAGCGGTTATCGGTTCAGTGAGGTACAAGAACCCCACCCCCAACCCCCTCCCCGCAAGCGATGAGGGGGCTATGATGTACCTCATCTGATTAGGAAACGCTATATAAATCTGCTCTAATTTGTAGGCGGGGCTGCCAATTTAACTTACTTTTATTACAAAAAAACCGTCCAAAACTAGCATCTGAACGGGATTTTTTCCTATTAATACTTAATGCCAACCTAGCCTGCTACAGGTTGTACTTGTACCTAAAAACTACAAGTCAGGAGGCAAAATCACTTGATCAATTGCGTGGATTACACCGTTAGTGCCTGTGATATCTGCCTGTGTGACTTTAGCATCATTGACAGTTACACCGGTTGCAGGATCAACTTTAACGTTGATTGCGCCACCTTCAAGGCTTTTAACTTCACCAGACTTCAAATCAGTGGACAATACCTTACCAGGTACTACATGGTAAGTTAAAATCTTGAGCAATACTTCTTTGTTGGCTGGATTTAACAATTCTTGCAAAGCATCTTGTGGCAACTTAGCAAAAGCTGCATCAGTAGGTGCAAAAATGGTTAAGTTATCTTTGCCTTGCAAAGCTCCAGTCAACCCTGCTGCCTTCAAAGCCTTGGTTAAAGTTGTAAAGGAAGCGTTTGACTCTGCCAAAGCTAACAAGTTTTTACCTTGATTGTCCGTTGCTCCTGGTGCTGATGGAGTTGTAGGAAGTATCTGGGTGGGTTGAGTTCCCGGTATAGGGCGTGGGGTACGGGCTGGAACTTCACCAGGTGTAACACTACCACCACGGTTATAGGGAGGCTCGTTGAAAATACTTGGTCTGGGATTTGTTACACTACCTTTCTGTGCTACTTGTTTGCGTTTGGTATTGCCCTTTTCTATTTCCGAAGCAGCTTCAATAGGTGTGTATTGAGCGTTTATTTGAAGACTTTGACCCTTATTATAGGGGGCTTCGTTAAAAATACTGGGGTTAGGATTTAGTGCCTCTTTAGCTTCAGATGGTAAAGTAATAACAAGGCTGAAACTACCAAATCCTGCTATGCCTACCAACGTGATCAGCAATTTGCTGTAATTTGTCTTCATAAATTTTGTTTGTCTTTTTGTTCACACATTACATAAAGATTTATAACATTTTGCTATGCACAAAATCTAACCTAAGAGGGAAGTAAAATTATTACTCAGAAGAATTTGTCATGGTCAGGTAAAATATCAAACGTCGGCTCACGGTGAGAATTATGAAATATATCTACCATATATTTTATGTAATGAGTATATTTTTTTATTTACACTAAAAAGATTTAAGAGCCTCACTTGCTGTAGCGTCAACTCTCAGAAAGCGTGAAAATCTCACATCTACAAGGTATGAGTTATAATAAGCTATGCAAAATATCTTACCTATTTAAAAGGTATTTTATATACAAAGTTATACGCAAATTTATAGGTAATTAAAAAATACTGAATCTCATAAGCAATAAGGGGATAAGTGGGTCAAATTAAATATAAAACCTCACCCTGCCTCCAGCTTCCCTCTCCTTAATAAGGAGAGGGATTGAGGGTGAGGTTTGATCTTATATTTAATTACGCCTACCTACTTATCTCTAAAATAAACGGTTCTACCGATCCCCTTATGCAAAATCGGGTTGAAAATCCTTAAAAGCTTTACCCCGTAAGTATTTCAACCAAAATAATATGTTTAAGCTTGATAAGCCTTGCCTTATAAGACTTTCACCCTGATTGAGGTTTAATTACCATAAGGGGATCGGTAGAGCCAAATAAACTTATAATTATTCAGCAAAAGTACAGAAATTAATTACCTAGATATCTTAACCTAGTCTAAACAGTGACGGAAATTAAAGTAACTGCTGAAGACTTACAACTGAGCGGTTAAGTTGATTTATGTATGCTAATTTAATTATTTGATATTTTAATCATAAAATAATACTTTTTAATTCGATGATTTTGCTAAAAATCAGGCATAAGTTCAACCACAATCTCAATTAGATAGACAAAAAGCAACTAACTGTAAAGAAAAATTACTTTAACTAAAGATACAATTGTAAAGTTAAAAAGTTGACCAGTTATAAGGTATACAACATGCTGGAATTATACCAATGGGAGCTATCTCAATACTCAGAGAAAGTGCGCCTAATTCTAGATTTTAAAGGACTAGATTACCGCAAAATAGAGGTTACGCCTGGGATTGGACAGGTAGAACTATTCCGGCTGACTGGTCAGAAACAAGTCCCGGTATTAAAGGATCGTAATAGATATATTGCGGATTCTACGGAAATAGCTAAGTATTTAGACTTAGAATATCCCGATCGCCCGATAATACCGCAAGATCCCAAAAAACGGGGTTTAACTTTATTAATAGAAGAATGGGCGGATGAGTCTATAGGCGTCAAAGGTCGCAAAGCACTATTTGCAGCCATAAGTCAAGATCAAAATTTCCGCAAGTCTTTATTACCCACCTCAACACCAGATATATTTAAAAGTCTGGTTGGAGGAGTACCCACTGACTTACTGACAGTGCTAGGTTTTGGTGTAGGTTACAGCCCAGATATTATCCAGTCAGCGATCGCATCTTTAAAACAAGACTTGGAAGCGGTAACGTTATTATTGGCAGATAGTCCTTATTTAACAGGAGATGAGCCGACTTTAGCTGACTTGGCAGTAGCTGGCTTATCGATATTGCTCAAATTCCCCTCTGGCCCCTATCTGGATTTACCAGCTTCAATTAGAGGTAAAGGATTACCAATCTTTTCAGAGAATATAGATTATGAACCATTCTTTACCTGGCGCGATCGCCTTTACGCCCAATTCCGCAAACCATTAATCAGTATCACTCCACCAACAGGAAGTGCGCCAACTTGGATTCAGATTGACTAAATAAGGGGCATTGGGTATTGGGCATTGGGCATTGGGCATTGGGCGTGGGGGAAAATAACTAATGACTAATGACTAATAACTAATGACTAATAAAATGAATCCAGAACAGCCATTAGGTTCGGTTATTCAAGGTTCTCTAACTGAAGGCTTAGAAGTACGATTGCATCCTGACATTTCTGTAGAAGATATGCGGGTAGGTAAATTTCTTGTTGTGCAAGGGATGCGATCGCGCTTTTTCTGTATGCTGACAGATGTAGCATTGGGGGCTGCTAATGCCCGAATTATTGCAAATCCCCCTAGTTGGGAAGACACCTTTTTACGAGATGTTTTAGCCGGAAGTGGTACTTATGGTACTATCAACCTCGCGCCGATGTTGATGTTCACTCCCGAAACTGAAGAATCTTTCTCCCCAACAAATGGCAAATCGACAAATCCCTTCCTCCCATCGATGACGGGTTTGGCTTCATTTGTGCCACAAACCAGTACTACAATGGAATTGTTGCCTGTTAAAACTATTCCTAGCCACTTTAGCCAAGTTTATGATGCAAGTGTTGACGATTTTCGCCGCGTATTTGGTTGGGAAGATGACCCCCAAAGGCGTAATTTTTCCATCGGGAAACCTTTGGATATGGATGTGCCCGTTTGTATCGATTTAAACCGCTTCGTGGAACGGAGTAACGGGGTTTTTGGGAAATCTGGTACTGGTAAATCCTTTCTAACACGGTTACTTTTAGCTGGCGTTATCCGTAAAAATGCGGCAGTAAACTTGATTTTTGATATGCACTCTGAGTATGGCTGGGAAGCCGTTGCAGAAGGGAAGAACGTAAATACAGTTAAGGGTTTAAAGCAATTATTTCCCAGCAAGGTAGAAGTTTACACCCTCGACCCAGAATCGACAAAGCGCCGGGGTGTGCGTGATGCTCAAGAACTTTATTTGAGTTATGAGCAAATTGAAGTTGAAGATATTAAGTTATGTAGCCGAGATTTAGGACTCTCTGACGCAGCTTTGGATAACGCCAATATTCTGTATAGCGAGTTTGGCAAGTCTTGGATTGTCCAGTTGCTGAACATGACTAACGAAGAAATCGAAATGTTCTGCGACGAGAAGCGCGGACACAAAGGCTCGATTATGGCATTGCAGCGCAAACTCTTGCGGATGGATAGCTTGAAGTATATGCGAGCGGTTTGCCCTCAGAATTATATTACTAAAATTGTCCAATGTCTGGAAGCTGGGAAGAATGTTGTGATAGAATTTGGTTCCCAGTCTAATATGCTCTCTTATATGTTGGTGACGAATATGATCACCCGACGTATTCACGAGCATTACGTCAAAAAAGCAGATAAATTCCTGCAAAGCAAAAACCCTTGCGATCGCCCCACGCCATTGATGATTACCATTGAAGAGGCGCACCGTTTCCTTGACCCAGGAGTAGTACAAAGTACTATCTTTGGGACTATCGCTAGGGAACTGCGAAAGTATTTCGTCACACTTTTGGTAGTTGATCAACGCCCATCGGGTATTGATAATGAAATCATGTCCCAGATTGGGACTCGAATTACCGCTTTGCTTAATGATGAAAAAGATATTGACGCGATTTTTACGGGTGTATCTGGTGGTGGCGGACTGCGATCGGTATTGGCAAAGTTAGACTCTAAGCAACAAGCTTTAATTTTGGGTCATGCTGTTCCTATGCCAGTAGTAGTACGTACCCGTCCTTACGACGCAACTTTTTACGAAGAAATTGGTGAACCAGCCTGGGAAGAAAAACCTGACGCAGAAGTATTCGCTGCTGCTGAACTAGCCAAAGCTGACTTGGGATTCTAGATAGTCATTTGTCAGTCGTCCTACCCTGCGGGAAGCCACTGGCGCGTCTATGTCCTTTGCAAATGACCAATGACAAATGACAAATGACCAATCCCTAATTCGTAACATCCCTCCATTATTGCAGGAAATTAAGTTCGGTTATCCGGCTAGTTTTGGCAACAGAAGAAGGGTTTTTGGCGTCACTATAGATATAGTCAGTAATTTGAAGGAAGTTTAATTTTTTTTTGCAAATCGGCAATTTTGAATTATAATTAAAGATTTTATCTTAAGATACTTTACTATTTGCCTGATTTATCGTAACATAAAGACAAGTGGAACTCATACCGACTTCGGATTTGTAGTTGCTATCAGTAACTGCCTAAAAGAAGAATTTTGAAAAACAACCAGCGTGCTTATATAGAGATTGAAAATTTAGGGAAGGTAGGGGAACCTATCATTGGGAGCTTACCGTCTGAAGAACGGCTATATCAATTGATAATTACTTTTGATAGCTTTCGATTTTTTTTGATAGATGTACTACCTTTATTTATCGATTTTAGTAAGAAAAAATACATTGTGTTTACGGAGTAAAGGATAACACATAAATGCCTACTGTCAACACCCAAACGGAAAACCTCAACACCAAATTCACGGCTGATATGGTGCGAACCTATCTGCGAGAAATTGGTCGTGTACCACTGCTAACCCGTGAACAAGAGATTGTCTATGGGAAGCAGGTGCAACAAATGATGAAGTTCATCGACGCCAAGGAAGCTTTGGCGAAGAAACTGCACCGCGAACCGAATATGTCAGAGTGGGCTGAGGACGTTCAGCAATCGGAAACCGAGATCCAACAAACGGTGACGCAAGGGAAGCGGGCGAAGCAAAAAATGATTGAAGCGAATTTGCGCTTGGTCGTTGCTATTGCCAAAAAATACCAAAAGCGGAATATGGAGTTTCTGGATTTAATCCAGGAAGGAACACTAGGATTAGAGCGGGGTGTAGAGAAATTTGACCCAATGAGGGGTTATAAGTTCTCAACCTATGCTTACTGGTGGATTCGCCAAGCGATTACCCGTGCGATCGCTCAACAAGGCCGCACCATCCGTTTACCGATCCACATTACCGAAAAACTGAATAAAATCAAAAAAGTGCAGCGCGAGTTGGCTCAAACCTTGGGGCGATCGCCCACTCCAGCCGAAATTGCCAAAGAACTGGAAATAGAACCGGCTCAGATCCGCGAGTACCTGAACATGGCGCGTCAACCAGTGTCTTTGGATGTTAAAGTTGGCGAGAACCAGGATACTGAGTTGCAAGAAATGCTCGAAGATGACGGCCCATCGCCAGAGTATTATACCAACCAGGAATTCTTACGCCAAGACTTGAACAACCTGCTAGCAGAACTAACGCCGCAACAGCGACAAGTTTTAGCCCTACGCTTTGGTTTAGAAGATGGTAATGAAATGTCATTGGCGAAAGTGGGTGAGAGATTGAATCTCAGCCGTGAACGCGTCCGTCAGTTAGAGCATCAAGCTTTGGCTCATCTGCGTCGCCGTCGTGCCAATGTCCAAGAATACGTTGCTAGTTAAAATGAGAGACGCGAAATGCCGCGTCTTTCCACCACCTTGGTGATGCGCCTCCTGAATTCAGGGGGCGATTTTTTTATGCTGATAACCAGGAAAAATATTTGGATTTCGCTGTAGTAAGTAGGTAGGCGTAATTAAATATAAGATCAAACCTCACCCTCAATCCCTCTCCTTAGTAAGGAGAGGGAAGCCGGAGGCAGGGTGAGGTTATTTAATTTGACCTACTTAATACTGGAGTTTAATTTGTGATTAACCTCACCCAATGGCATGAATCTATTAGATGAAGATAAATACTCTAACTGATGGTAATCTAAGCTTGTTGAACTAAATTAAATAAAACTTTAGTTTTTGACAGTTTTCTTTTTTGGACAATAGTAATATAAGTCTTTAAGAAAGTCTTTAACAATTAAGACTAGGTTATGCTTTAAGCAAGTTCTAAAGAACTTAGTTCGTTTTTTAACAGGAGAAGTAGGGTGCTTAACAACCTTCATCAGTTCTTATCTCCCCGTCAGTGGGGAATTTCCCTCGCAGGCTTAGGCTTACTTCTCGGTTTGGGCTTTATAGCCAAGCAGACTCAAGTAGTACCATTTACAAATTCTCCATTATCATCGGCTCAGATTCAGAAAACCACCGACAACTCTCTTCTGTCGCAGCTAAGAAGAGTTCGAGAGCAGAGAAGTCAACTTAATGCAACTTCTGGAGATAGAGGGCTTTTTGGCCATAGGAGTGGAAAAACATTACCTACAACCACAGCGTTGGTTCCAGGTTCTCAGGGAGCTACAAAAGACACAGGAGTTTTACCAAAAGCGGATTTTCCTGAAAAAGATGGGATTTACCTCTATGGTCAATCCCCAAAATCAAACCAGCTTGGTCAAGGCTACATCATATTTCAAAAGCAGCAGGAAAAGATAACGGGTGCATTGTATATGCCCCAATCAGAGTTTAATTGTTTTCAGGGTACACTCAACCCATCAGGAGAGTTGGCGATGACGGTTAATGGTTCGTCAAATCAAGCCAGTACTCCTGGGTCAAATCAGGTAGCTGCAAGCAATAGAGTGCCTCAAGTCAGTGAAGATGAGTTAAGTAGTTATCCTTACTCGGTGGCTCTGCAAGACTTTCATCGCTTAAATTCTATGACTGCTAGCGATCGCCGCACGTTGCAAATGTGCAAGTAATCTTCAAGTTAATACTCAATTCCTGGTTGCGCCTTAACGCCTTGATCGCGGAAAGGGTGCTTAACTAGGGTCATTTCGGTTACGAGGTCAGCACGCTCAATTAAAGCAGCCGGTGCGCCTCTACCTGTGAGAATAACGTGCTTATCGGCTGGTTTTTGCGCCAAACCTGCTAAAACATCGTCTACTTCTAAGTAAGACATTTTGAGGGCGATATTGATTTCATCTAACAACACCAGATGAAAGTCTGGGTTGCGAATATATTCTAATGATTTCTCCCACGCGGCGCTAGCTTTATCGAGATCGCGATCGCGGTCTTGAGTTTCCCAGGTAAAGCCTTCGCCCATTGCGTGAAATTCTAACTGGTCTTCCCAATAACTGAAAACCCGTTTTTCTGAAGGTTCCCAACTACCTTTGATAAATTGGACGATCGCTACTTTATACCCGTGACCTAGCGATCGTAACACCATCCCCAAAGCCGCAGTGGTTTTACCTTTACCATTACCAGTATTTACAATAATTAATCCTTTTTCTGGTACAGCTTGTGCTATGCGTTGATCCTGCACTTCTTTGCGTCGCTGCATCTTTTTGCGGTACTGTTCATCAGTCAGAGATGAAGACATTACCTGATCAATCAAGCGCCCAATCTCTTTGTCTGGGTTTAATTCTTGTGGTGTGTCGTTTGTCATCAATTTTATATGCAAATAACTGTTAAAATTTTCAATAATGAACCGAAATTCAGTTTATTCTAATTGAATCTGTCCAGTAAGATTTTACGGAAAGATATTGATACCTTGTTAGCTTTTTTAACATCATTGGCAGACAACTAAGTAAAACTCTATGATATACAAAATAAGATTATAATTTAAGTTCAATATTGCTATTTTAAATAATTTAATAGGTTTATTAAATCACTTTACTAAAATTTTTTTTCTTTTTCTTCCACAGACCAGCTGCTTAGGATAAATATTATCATTTGAACACTGGGTTAGAAAGTTACATTAGTTTTACCAGGGGTACTATTAATCTGTCAAGTGAAGTTTGAAGGGTAAAAAACGAACCACAGAGGCGCAGAGGGCACAGAGTCAAAGAAAGAAAGAGATTTTTAAGAAGTGTCTCAGCAAGCTTTTTTGGCTTGACAGACTATTATAGCGGTTCCCACTCAGATGCGGTACAAAATTATATCGCAAGTAGGGGCAATTCATGAATTGCCCCTACGGGTGTACCTCACGTGAACGAGAACCGCTATATGATAGAAACCGAGTTACTAAAATTGTATAATTACTCTCCTTCATCTTCATCCTCACTCCAATATTGTTGAGGTGCGTTTCCGTAAACTTCTAAAATCTTTGGTTTTTTGATTTTATTATCAGGCTGATTAATTGCTTCTAACTGCACATCAAATTTCCAGTTATCACGAAAATCATAAAGATAGGTCATTTTACCGCCCGGTTCTAGAGACAAGTCACCAATCTTTACTTGGTCAGCAAATGGCGGTATTTCCATGTAGGGATGACCTATTTTAATTGTGCGACCAAAACGGTCTTTATAACTAAACTCATATAAATGGTCGTAGTCAAAATCAAAAGCATCGAGAATTGTTTCTGCTAGCCAGCCTAATGTTTTTTTCGCTGGTATGGCAATGCGTCTCCAAGCCTTAGAAATAGACACTTTAAAAATATAAATTCCATCGGTGAAGCCTTGCTGTGGAACAAATAAGTTATGCTCCCATTCTGGAAAAAAGGGTTGTAAATGTAACTGCAATTTTCCAAAATTCACATTTACATCATCCTGTAATTCTCCTCGTATACCTAGCGGAAATAATAATTGCAACAGAGCATCCCCAAAAGGCAAGCGTTGTAAACTGGTAATACGCCATCCCTTACCTTCTTGCGGTTTTCCCTGCTTGATAGATAACAATCCAAATAACTCTAACAGGGCAACGTTATGCAAACCAGGGTAATAACTAATATCGTGTTGATCTTCATATTTAGGAAATTTTAAACCTTTATCTGGGACGCGAGGCCAAAGTTGAATACATCTAAATAAATTCCCAAATGAGTCTTGATGCTCACCCAAAATTTCGTTATTTCCCCAAATCAACCAGGCTTCTAATAAGTTGAAATAGCGTTCTGTTAGGTTGAGATTTGACCAAGATTCTAAAGTGGCTGCGTCTAATACTAAAATTTGCTTCTTACCTTGGGAGCTAATTTGGGCTATCCCAGAACTGCGTAATAACAGATATAGTCCATTAATGTAGGGGTATGATTTCTGGACAGGACGTTTAAGTTTAGTTTCAATTGGGTGACTTAACCGAGAATTAACTTCTGATAGTACTTTCAGTGGTAGAAGATTATTAACACTACTAACTTCCACTCCATTTGGTTGCAAGAAATCTATCAGGGTTTGAAAGTCATGCAGAATCGTACCAGGTTGATTTTGATCAATGCTGAGTTCTTGTAGAAGTTGTTTTTGTGACTCGGTTAGGGGAGGTAGTTCAGGATTGAATGTGCGTTCTAGCCGCGCAAATAAATCTTCCATAAATAAAAGTTATAAATTCACAATTTAACCTTCCGTAAAACCCTGTTCTCTAAATACTATGACTTCAGCAGTTACCCTAATAAACCTTGACCTGCCAAGTATCACAGTAGGTCTATCAAGACCGTAAGCTTAATGAGATGTGAATAATAATATTTTCACATTCTAGTTGATCATCCCAGGAATTTGATATGAATAATAATACTCGTCTACAGATAATTTTAGCTGATACACCTATTGATACAGTATTAAGAGCGATCGCTCAACTAAATCTACCTAACTGGTGGTTAGCCGGGGGTGCAGTCCGAAACACTGTTTGGTCTTCAATTTTTGGCAATGAGTGTAAATTAGGTATTAAAGATTTTGATATTGCATTCTTTGATATGGAGGGAAACCGTTCTCAAGAACTAGCAGCAAAGGCGACTCTCACAGAACAATTTCCTCATGAACAGTTTGATGTAAAAAATCAAGCTAGTTTTGCTCGTTGGCGGCTTGGTAGCAGACCCTACACTAGTACGGAGGACGGCATCACAGATTGGCTGCACACTGCTACTGCTGTAGGAGTTCGGCTAGATGTACAAGGCCAATGGCAATTTTTTACTCCCTACGGGTTAGATGACCTATTTGATGGCATTATTCGACCTACGCCAGCACATACTCATAACCTAGATGCCCACAAAAAGGCAGCTACATTCTTGCAAAAGTGTCCTTATCTGCGGTTGGCTTAAAAGTTACAGTTGGGTTATAGGCACTAGAATAAATTAAAAATAGTGGCACAATTGTTAATAATGTTGAGTGCAATATAAAAAAACACAGTTTAACATTCAATAATTTAGTGAAAAAATATCCTAACCTGGGCGTTACCAAAGCTGTAAAATCATTCTTTATTCTGTTTGATGTATGAGTAGAGAAGTTCGCGATCGCTGTGAGGATTTACAATTAAGCATGGACTATTACCGCCACTTCCATTACTTACAATAACGACAGTAATGCCGACTTTTGGACAAATCCCTAAACAACTGCTGCTAACAACCCGAAATTCTCCCCATAATCCCTCAAATTTTAAACGAGATTTTAACCAATTCTCTAAGTCTTCGGAAGCTGTTGAGCTTTTGCTAGTTGGATGAAAACTATTTGAGCGCTCGTTTGCACATTGTGAACACACAAGCACTAAACCAGATTCCCATCGGGGAGAAACACTCTTGATAGAAGTTTCTAATGGACGAGAATTTATTAAGGGCGATGTCTGTTGAGAATTGGATGCAAACTTCTTGAAGATACGTTGCAGCAATTTTTTAATACGCTGGATCAGTTTTTTCATGATTGAACCTTAGTTCAAGGGAGGGAGAGGTTTGTTGAACAGGATAGTGTAATTTTCCCGTTTAGTCTGTTCTGGTAGATCATTAAAATAACCCAGTATCATACCACAAAATATTTATGCAAGAGTTCTACTCAATAAAACTCCACGGCTGCTCATTATAAGAAGAAGCTCCCCAGCGAGTAGCTTCCAACAAAATCAGTAGTTTGTCTTGTTCAACGGTGCGATTTGAGAAAGCACGACGACTCCAGCGCCCACGAATCAAGTCGTCAACTGTATATTGAGCATCAACTAAATTTTCGAGCATGGAAGTTACCTCCAAAGTAAATGTAACAACGCAGGTTGAGTGCAGATTTACGCGGCTCCGACTGCAACAACAGCGCTTATCAACTACCTTGAAGGGCTATAGTTGATTTATTGAGTGAATTGATTCATTACGATATAATTGTTGATGTTTTCTCAGAGTTTTGCCCCCACATGAAATATGCCTCGATGGTTACTGAATAATTCGCTGGTAAACTTCGAGGGCGGTAGTAAGAGTTTCCTATGGAATTTGAATAAAACCCAGATAAAGCCGAGTCAAACTAGAGAAAGCATGGTGTTTCCTTTGAAGAAGCCCTTATCGCCCTGCAATTGAATTGCATCGACTCGCAAACATTAAATGACCCCTAACTGTTGATTTGCAACAGGCGATCGCCAAAAAATGGCCGAAATAACTCGCAGGCGATATTTGCTATTATACCATGCAGATGCACCAACCCCATCTTGTACAATTGAGAGGCTTGCACCGCCTCACAATATACAAGATTTGATTGCCTGACGATTTCTGTAAACAATGGTAATAAATCGGGATAGCGTTGCAGGTTCCACCATTGTTGTTCTAGATGCTCTGCATAGATGGTGGTGGCGATGCTCCAGCAGGGAGCCGCGCAGGGCGCGATCGCAGAATTTTCTAACAGTTCTTCCAGGGTTATTGTCTGCTGATGTAGGTAATAAAAAGCCAACTGCAAGCGATAGGGATGTCCTCCCAAAAGGGTAATCAATTGCTCAATTTGTTGCACCGTCATTTGCTCTCCCCACCGATTTGCCAATTCCTGCACCTGAGCCGGGGTAAACTCAGGTAACTCAATAACCAGCCCAGTATTCAACAGTGAGGGATTGATCGAGGGAGGCATCAGGATTTCAGTAGAATGAACCATCACCAGTCGCAGCTTGTGCCAAGGATTAATGTCTGCATCGCTTTCTTTGGCTCGCTCAGACCAGGTTCGCAAAAGTAGGAGAAATTCCCGAGCAATGTCCGGGTAGGCAAAAAGCTGGTTGAGTTCATCGATGGCAATCACCAGGGAGCGATTCTCCCTTGAAGATAAGATCACATTCTCGAAATAATCAGTGGCATTTGATTTGCTACCCAAGGAGTTATCCCAAAAATTAGCGATGCCTACGGCAGGCTGCGCCAACGCATCTGGCAAGTCTAACTGCTTGCTGACTCTGACACAGAACCATTGTAGGAAGCGTTCTAGGTTCTGTAAAATCTCGTCGTCGGCAAGTTGCAAGTTCACAGAAACAGTGCGATCGCCCAGGGAGCTAGCGTAAGCCAGGATGCGGGTCATTAGGGAGGTTTTGCCCATTTGCTTGGGGGCACGGATGTTGACCAGCGCACCAGGTTCCTGGATGGCTTCGTAACAGAGGGATTCGAGGATGGGACGGTCAATGTAAAAGACTGAATCCAGGGGCATCTGCCCTCCTGGTACGGTTGTGGGACGAGGTTGCAGATTGTCAGGCGATCGTTCCATTCTGTGGGTTTGAGGGGGATTGGTGCGAGAGTTGCAAACTGATTCGATAGGACAGATGGTTTCATTCATGGACATTGAGCTAATCTCGGCAATATTGTCTTTATCTGACTCCAGGTAGAGATAATCGTCCTTTAACAAAGTTAGATTAAAGGCATTGAAGCAGCACTCCAAGGTTCGCTTATCGACTCCAACTGAAGCATTAAAGACCTTGCTGAGGGTATTGGGGGTTAAACCTGTTTTCTCACTGAGGTCTTCGAGAGTGTATCGCTTAAAGTTTTGCTCAATTTCTACCTCAGCTTTTGCCTGATTGAGTTTTCTTGAGCCTTGAGCAGTTAGAGTCGCACCCCGCCGCCGTAGTTGATTTTTTGATTGTAATTGCATTTTTAACTCTCAAATACAGTATAAAAATGTGCTTAGTAATCTGCTTATTAGTTATGGGTGAATACTGTTATTACTTATGCACTTTACAAGTTTACGCAGCATAGCTACAAATACTAGGGATGCAATTCCAGAAAGTTTATTTTGAACACGCTTATACTTTACAAACACAGAAAATGTTTATATTGTCAATACTTCTAAATACATAAATATATAAGCTTTGAATTGAAGTTTTCTATGGTAAAGATAAACGGAAGCATAGTTCTTAACTTGGGGTTTTTTCCAAAGTTAAGAGCGACGTTAACTAATAGTTGCAACATTCTTAAAGTTTCGGTAACTGAAACCAATATGGGGAATGGCTTTGGGACATTGCTGGTGCTAAATCCTTAACTTTTTTCTTAAAGTTGTAAACTTTGGTTGTTTTGAAAGCAGGAAATCTGCAAAGTTGTATTGGCTGGACTTTTAGGGCTAATACTTTAATGATAATTCCAACTTAAACCCAACCCGTCATCGGAAAATACGACACGGGGATAGTTGCTGTTGTATTTGGAATTATCTCAAGTATTACTCTTAAATCCAAAACTTCTACTTCACATGGAGAAAAACAATGTCTAAAAAACAAGGGACTCCTCCCTGCCAACATACCGTAGAATCTGGAGACACATTTTCTAATCTTGCCCTTGCCTATTATGGTGATGGCAGCGATGCTATGAGCAATAAAATTGCAGGTGGAAATCCTGGTGTTTCCGCTACAAACTTGCAAATTGGTCAGAAACTTCAAATTCCTGCTTAACGGGTTTCAATCAATTGCAAAAATAGCTGCTATAAAAAGCAGCTATCAAAAAACAAAAGCAAAGCCCGTAGAGACGTTGCACTGCAACGTCTCTACACACCAAAATTCTGACGAAAAATCCTTAACCGACGAGTATTGAAGTGCGATCGCTATTTTTGTAGAAACAGTCTTAGTAGAGAAAGTCTTAAAAGTAATGCGATCGCTCCTGATGGTTATGGTTGCGAGGTTATTAAATTTTTCGTAACTGAAACCAATATGGGGAATGGCTTTGGGAAATTGCTGGTGCTAAATCCTTGACTTTTTTCTTAAAGTTGTAAACTTTGGTGGCTTGGTTCTGGTTGAAGGTGCAAACTAAGAGGAAAATATAAAAGGAAAATTGTTATGGCCTTGAACCGACTGGATGATTCAGGACAACCTCTGCAAAGACCCGACGTACAGAGAACAACTTTCTCATTGGATGCAGTTGCTCGGTTCGTTTGCAATACCTGGGAAGAAATCTTGGCTGCTGAGTCGCAGAGTCAGTTCGATGCGATTGTTATTGGCTCAGGTATGTATGGTGCATACACTGCTACCAAGCTATTCGAGTTTGGTCGCCGGACGGCAAATCCAGACCAAGCTCAAGCTCCACGAGTTTTGGTTTTAGAGTCTGGTCCATTCCTGATTAGCGAACACGTTCAAAACCTCACTAATGTGGGCAATCTCGATTCGCTTGTTCAAGAAGACTTGGTTGAGCCAGGGCAAGTGGGAAATTCTTCTTTTGTTCAACATCACCGCTGTGTAGGTGGCAAATCACTCTTCTGGGG
>Ga0209591_10000511_pt1 | contig 50035 bp, 31 predicted proteins | sample MAT01_FD_187207 | JGI IMG/M metagenome (GOLD analysis project Ga0209591, IMG submission 187207) | Freshwater microbial communities from Lake Fryxell liftoff mats and glacier meltwater in Antarctica - MAT-01 (SPAdes) (version 2) | ecosystem: Environmental > Aquatic > Freshwater > Ice > Liftoff...
GAAGAGCTGTGCCGACGAATTGAGAAAACGGCACCCCAACAGCCACTTGACTCAAATCCTTCGATGAATTTATCCCAGTGACACCTGTCGCCGTAAATTATTACACATGTAATATAACCGCCCCTCGAAAACGGCCGCTTTAGGGACAGGCTCTATCTACCTCCAGGGACCAGTGCTGGGCGGTTTCGGAATACCTGCCTTGGTTGACCTGGATTGCGTAAGAGAACGGTGTCCCAAGAACCGTTAGGGTGGGCGGCGCAATGGGCGGCCAAGTGATCAAACCTTCGGAACTCCATTGTTGACCTGAACGCTGGAAGCGATCTTGGGGTTTTCGGCAGGCGGATCTGACGGTGTCGGTCATCGCGCCGGTGACCTGACCGCTTTCGTTGCTCCGCCTGTGTGAATCTCCCCCCATTCAACGCCCCAAGACTCTATCCTTTGCGAGAACCGGCTCGGCCGGAAAGGTGGGCCCGCGAAACGGGGCGGGTGGGTCCGGGTCAGGTTTAAGCGTGATTTTTTGATCTGGAATCACCGGTTCCACGGAATTCCGTTGATTTCACCTTTTGAACAGACGGAGGCGGGGTGTCTGTGGCATTTTCTTTTTAGCAGCAACGGGGCAACCTCCGTTCTAAGTCGAATTCAATTCAGGATTGAAACAGTGCCCATGAATCCTTCCCAAGAAGAAGCCCTGTTTAACTTGGCCTGGGATCTGCCGGTCGAACGGCGTCAGGCCTTCCTGGATGCCACCTGCCTGGGCGATACCGTCTTGCGTCAGCGCCTGGAGCTCCGGCTCGCGCCTCGTCCCCTCGCCGATACCGAGCTCGACCCACCCACGGAGTTCGGCCAGCCCTCACTGCAGCTCAGCTTTGCTTCGGAACCTGCGGACGAGGCTATTGGCCTGACCATCGGCCGGTACAAGCTACGGGAGAAGATCGGGGAAGGGGGGTGCGGGGTGGTTTATGTCGCGGAACAGACCGAGCCGGTTCGTCGTCGGGTTGCGATGAAAGTGATCAAACTCGGGATGGACACCAAGCAGGTCGTGGCCCGGTTTGAAGCCGAACGTCAGGCGTTGGCTCTCATGGATCATCCCAACATTGCCCGGGTGTTGGATGCGGGAACGACGGATAAGGGCCGGCCTTTCTTCGTGATGGAACTGGTGCGGGGTAACCGGATCACCGATTTTTGCGACCAAGCCCAACTCTCGGCCAAAGATCGTCTCGATCTGTTCATTAAGGTCTGCCAGGCGGTTCAGCACGCGCACCAGAAGGGAATCATCCACCGCGACATAAAACCGTCCAACATCCTGGTTACCCTCCACGATGGGGTCCCGGTGCCGAAGGTAATCGATTTCGGCATCGCTAAAGCCACCGAAGGGCGACTTACCGAAAACACAGTTTATACTCAGTTACACCAATTCATTGGTACGCCGGCCTACATGTCGCCGGAACAGGCGGAAATGAGCGGGTTGGATATTGATACCCGCAGTGACATCTACAGCCTGGGCGTCCTGCTGTATGAGTTGCTGACGGGGAAAACGCCGTTTGATGCCAACGAACTCATGGCTTCGGGCATCGACGCGATGCGGAAGACCATTCGGGAAAAGGAACCGTCTCGTCCGAGCACGCGGTTGGCGACGCTCCAGGGTGAAGATTTGACGACCACGGCCCGGCGGCGCTCGATTGATACCTCGGGGCTGGCTCATCTACTGGAGGGCGATCTCGACTGGATCGTGATGAAGTGCCTGGAAAAGGATCGCACCCGGCGCTACGAGACGGCGAACGCCTTGGCGGCCGATGTCAGTCGACACCTGGCGAATGAGCCGGTATCGGCCCGCCCGGCCAGCGCTCTCTATAAATTTCAAAAGGCCGCCCGACGGAACCGTCTCGTTTTTGGTGCGGCCGGGGCTGTGCTTTTTTCGTTGTTGGTGGGTATTTTTATCAGCACGTGGCAGGCGACCGTGGCTACGCAAGCACGGAAAGCGGCCGAAGGCGCCCGGGTGGCGGAAACGGAGCAACGTTTGGCGGCCCAGGCCGCGCAGAAGCTGGCCGAGGCCGAGCGTTTACGGGCCGATGGGAATGCGAACCGGGCGACCATCAATGAGTCTTTGGCCCGGGCCGAGGCGGCCAAGAGCACCCAGGTCGCGACCTTGCTCGGGGATATGTTGGCTAGCGTGGGACCGATGGTCTCCCGCGGTCGGGATACGACGTTATTGAAGGAAGTTTTGACCAACACGGTGAGCCGACTGGACAAAGAGATGAAGGATCAACCTGAAGTTGAGGCGGACCTTCGCATTATCCTCGGCCGAACTTATCGCGATCTGGGTGATTATCCGACGTCCGAGGCCATGAATCGGCGCGCGCTTGAGCTTCGCCGAAAGACCCTGGGAGAGCGACACGAGGCGGTGGCGCAAGCACTCAATGAACTCGCCAAATCGCTCAGTAGGCAGGGCGAATGGGCGCAAGCGGAACAATTTCAGCGCGAGGCGCTCGCGATTCGAAAGGAGCACCTGAAAGGTGACGACCTGATCCTCGCCGACATGTACAACGACCTGGGCATCATGCTTTGGGTCAGTGGTAACCTGACCGAAGCGGCGGCGGCCTATCGTGATTCATTGCTGATTAAGGAAAAGCGACTGGTTCCACCGAATGAAAAACTGGCGGATGCACATTTGAACCTGACGCTACTTTTGTCGGATCTGGGCGATCTTAGCCAGGGGGAAGCCGAAGCTAGGGCGGCGTTGCAGGGGTACCGCCAGCTTTTCGGGGAAATCCATCCGAAGGTCGGCATGGCCCAGCATAATCTGGCAAAGATTCTGCGTGGGGCTCGGCAGTTTGCGGAGGCGGAACGGGCTATTGAAAGTGCGATTGAGATCTACCGGCAGGTCTACCCGGGCGATCATGACAACCAGGCGGAAGCGTTGGATGATCTGGGGCAGATTCTTCAACAGAAGAAGGAATTAGCCTGGAGCGAGGCGAAATACCGTGAGTCCCTGGCCATGGCGAACCGGTTGCTTAGGGCGGAACATCCTCAGACCCTCGCGACGATGCGGCGTTTGGCTTTATTGAAAGCGCGCGCGCCGATCGATCCCGAAGCAGAAGCCCTGATCCAACAAGCGACGACGCTCAGCCGAAAGCGGTTTGCCCAGCAACCGGCCAAGCTGGCCTACTGCCTCGAAGATTTGGGGGCGTACTACGCGTTGACGGGGCGCCCAGCGGAGGCCGAATCGGTGTTACTGGAGGCGTTTCAGATGACCCAGGCGGGAGGGCATGCGGCGGTGGCGCGTCGGCGGATTGCGGGGCAGTTAAGTCAGCTTTACGTAAAGTTGGGCCGACCGACGGAGGCTGATAAATGGTTGGCCGAGGCCGCGCGCGTCTCAGTTGAGTGATCCGGGATGGCGGGCGAAGGCGGTCTTTTTTGCGGCCGTTCGCCCCAGATAGGGATTGAGTCGTTGACGGAGTAAGGGCCATCCCTAGTTTCTCCTTTGGTTCTCAGATTCCCGACCGAGGTTTTGATTTCCCCGTACCGATGAAATTTTTCCCCGCTGCGCTCACCCTGTTTTTGATGGCTGCCTCCTTGCTGCCTTGCCGGGCGGCCTGGATTGGTCGCTTTGAAGGTTGGCAAAACACTGGTCGCGTGTGGGAAACCGCGGTTAAGCCCGATCTGGGCCACTATAATGACGGCGCGGTGATTCCATTCCGGTTTGTGACGACGCTCAAGGCCGGCTCGTTTCACGTGGTGCGCCTGAGGTACGACTTCTCTACCGGAGGCGTTGACCGTTTCATAGATTACCTGGCCTCCCCTGGGGCGACCGAGCCTAACGTATCGTTTCTCGACGGGGTGACTCTTCCAGGCGATCAGCGAGTGCCCAAGTATTGGCCGATTCCTCGTGATCTCGGATTGACGCCTCCCAATTCCTCGTTCGTTCAACCCCCGGGCCAACTCATGACGTACAACGCCAAGGACGTCATTTTTGGAACCTCCTACAATACGATTAAAGGGGTCCGGGAGCTTTTGGTTTGTTACACGGTGGAAGGCGCGGTGCGATCCGGAGATCGCACGGTGGTCATTGCCTTTGGCGGACATCTGGCGTCCGTGGAAGACTGGGGACCCGAAGGGGGCGCGTCGCAGTTTCCGGGACGTTCGCGCAAGGCCTACGCCAGATCGGATGGGCGTTCGCCCTTGGCTGTTTCGGTGGAGCCAAGCGCGGCGGGCCCGGCGGCCAATTTGGAGTTAACTCAGACCGGGCCCGCGTTTGCCTGCCCCGGGTCCGAAGTCAGTTATCAGGTCACCCTGAAGAATTTAGGCCCCAACATCGCCACTGAGATCGAATTGACCGATCTGTTGCCCGGCCAAGCGACGCTTCTTTCCGCTCAAACCTCGGCGGGAACACTTTCGGGGACCGGCCCGGTCTTCCTGAAGCTGGCCAGCTTGGCCCCGGGGGCGAGCGCCACGGTGACGTTCCTTATGCGGATTGACGCTGCGGGCAATGGAAGTGCGGTGAATTTGGCCTCGGTTACCTCCGTGAGTCCGGATCCGGTTCCGGGGAATAATTCCGCTTCGGTGAGTACCTCCACCCTCGACTCGGAAGGTCCGGTGGTAACGGTGCCGGCGGATTACCTGCTCGATCTAGCGGAGGGTCAATGCGAACTGCCGGTGGATTTTGCCGCCGCTCCGGCGACCGCGACCGACAATTGCACGGGTGTCATCGAACTGACCTACACTCCGCCGACCGGGACGATTTTGGGGCCAGGGGATCATGTCGTGTCGGTCACGGCCCAGGACCAGGTGGGCAACGTGACGACTGGCACGTTCACCGTTCGGATTCGCGATAACCCCAACGTTTCCTGGCCGGCGGCGCGGCCCTTGGCGTTGGCCGAAAGCTCTCCCGGTCTGTTGCAGGCAACCTTTAGCCAATGCCTCAACTCGTTCGACCAATCGCGTTGGTATCGGTTTAGTGTGAAACCGGGCGATCAGGTGATCGCCGTTTTGAGTGGGCTACCGCAAAACTATGATCTCGTTCTGTTCCGGGACATCCAGCAGACCTATGACGAGTTGACCGCCCAGGCGCAGGATCTGCCACTGTTGAATGCCCAGTTTGCGGCGGACGCCTTCAGTCCGACGGCCTTTTCGCCTGATGCCTTTAGCCCAGCGGCCTTCTCACCGGCGGCGTTTAGTCCGGCCGCGTTTAGCCCAGCGGCCTTCTCACCGGCGGCATTTAGTCCGGCCGCGTTCAGCCCAGCGGCCTTTTCGCCCACCGCGTTCAGTCCGGACGCTTATTCGCCGGCGGCTTTCTCACCCACGGCGTTTAGTCCAACCGCGTTCAGTCCGACGGCTTTCTCGCCCACCGCTTTTAGCCCGGCGGCGTTTAGTCCGGCGGCGTTTTCACCGACCGCCTTTAGCCCAGCTGCGTTCTCGGACGCGCAAATCCGCAGCGTCATCGCGGTCTCGGCGTTCGCCGGTACGGCCAACGAAGGCTTGATTGCGAATGCGTGGAACAGTACCGGAGAATTTTATGTTCGGGTCCGGGGCCGGAACGGTGTGTTTGAGTCGGGCGCCCCCTTTGAGCTCTCGGTCTATGTGCTTACGGGCGCGTGCGAAGGAGTTGAACTTACCGCCCCGTCAGGCACGGGTAGCGGCCCGGTGGCAGCGGCGGGCAATTTTCATACTCTAATTCTTACCGACTCGGAACGGATTGTGGACGACGGCTCGAAATTGGCCCTGACCTCGAAACTGGCGGAACTGGCGGCTCGCTCTGAAGTGAGAGGTCGGATCATCGACCTCAGTGCGTATCCACAGGTCAAATGGTTCCAAGCGCAGGCGGATCTAAACTACGAATGTCCCTTCGCCAAGAATTTGGTAGCGGCTTCGATCCGTGAGGTCATCCGTCAATGGCGGGCGCTGAATCCAATCGACAATCTTGTTTTGGTGGGAAACGACGGGGTGATTCCCTTTTTCCGCTATCCCGACCAGGCGATGCTCGGACCGGAGAAAAATTATGTTCCGCCGGTTATGGACCTCACCGCCTCGCAGGCGTCCCTCCGGCTTAATTATGTCTTGGGTCAGGATGCCTACGGAGCTTCCTGCGAACTTTCGCTGAAGGTCGCTAATCTTCCGCTGCCGGAAGTTCCTGTGGGTCGCCTGGTGGAAACGCCCGCCGAAATCATTGGGATGGTCCAAGCCTATCTGGAGACCGCCTCCGGTGTGCTTCCCAGTCCCGCGTCAGCGTTGGTCACGGGTTACGATTTCCTCACCGACGCGGCGATCGGTGTCGAAGCCGAACTCGCTGCGGGGATGGGTTCGTCGGTCGAAACGTTGATTTCGCCGGCCAACGTCGCCCCGGCTAACGGGTGGACCGCGGATCAACTCCGGCAGGCGCTCTTCGGCCAGCGGCACGACCTGGTGTATCTGGCCGGGCATTTCAGCGCGTTCAGCGCATTGGCGGCGGATTATGAGACCTTCATTCTCGCCTCGGAACTGGAGGCGGCCACGACGGATTTTAAGAACACGATCCTGTTCAGCGCCGGCTGTCACTCCGGTTACAACGCTGTGGATGGAGAGGGAATTCCGTTTGTCACGCCTCAACCCGATTGGCCGCAGGCTGCAGCTCGGCGTCAGGCGACCCTGATTGCGGGTACGGGTTATCAATACGGCGACACCGACTTCATCGAATATAGTGAGCGGCTTTATCTGCGGTTCGCTCGAGAACTGCGGATGGGTTCCGGGCCGGTTTCGGTTGGCCAGGCGTTGCTGCGAGCCAAGCGCCATTATCTGGCCACGACGCCCGTCATGCGCGGGATTCATGAAAAATCCTTCTTGGAGGCCAGCCTCTTTGGATTGCCCATGTTGAGCGTCAATATGCCGGTCGGTCGGTTGCCAGCTGAACTCGATCCCAGTGTGGTGGGCGCTCTGACCGCTGCCAGTTTTGATCCGGGTCAATATCTGGGATTGGCAACGGCCGAACTGACAGTCGTGCCTTCCTTAACTGAACATACGGTGACCCTCCAAAACATCGAAGGAGGCAACAGTGTTCAGGCGAAGTATCTTGAGGGATCGAACGGGGTCTTGGTCAATCCGGCGGAACCCATCCTCCCGCTGGAAGCCCGCAGTGTCGGGGTTGCGAATACGACCCTCCGTGGGGTGGGCTTCCGGGGGGGCACCTACGCGGATGAAGCGGGGGTGATTCCCCTGACCGGCGCGGCCACGACCGAGATCCGGGGCGTGCATGCCAGTTTCCTGACGGATGTACTCTATCCGGTGCGGTTTTGGTCGGTGAACTACTTTGATATTCTGTGCGGTGGAGCGGGCGACTCGACGCGCTTCTTCGTGTGGCCGGCCCAGTTTCTGTCCGATAATGGAGTGGATCCGGTGGGAACTCTTCGGCGTCATACGCAGCTGAATTTCCGACTTTTTTACAGCAATAATTCCCAAGCTTACAACCTGGATGACGGTTCCGGAACAATTACCCCGGCGCTGTCGGCACCCCCGGCGATCAACGGCGTCTTTAGCGAAACGGTGGGCAATAAAATTCGTTTTAGGGTGTTCGTTACGGGTAATCCCGCGGCCGGAATTCAGGAAGTCTGGGTCACCTATACTGCGGTGCAGGGATCGCCTTATGGCCAATGGAAATCCTTCGACCTCACACAAGATTCCACCGATTCCACCCTTTGGCAGGGAGAGCTTGATTGGGTCGCCTTGGGAGCTGCGTCGGCGGATGTCCGTTTCTTGGTTCAGGCGGTTAATGGGGTAGGTCTGACGACCTTAAATACCCGTCTGGGAGCCTTGCATGTTCCCGATCAAAACGACGGGTGGGAAACGGCCGGTGCCGTCCCGACTTCGGTCCAACTCCTTAATCCGCCTGACGAGGCTGATTTTGGCGACAAGTTAACCTTGACGGCCTCTTGGGCTGGCCCGGCTGGAGAGACCGTGGCGAATCGAAGTCTCGTCTTTAATCTGGGTAACCAGCAGGTGGTTGCCCGCACCGATGCAGCCGGGGTTGCGACTGCGAAGTTCAATGTGCTGACGGTCCCCGGAACCTATGAACTTAAAGTGACATTCCAAGGTGGTTTCGGCCTCGCACCAAGTCTGGATGCGGCTTCGTTCCTCATCAAACCGGCTCCGACCCAGCTCGAATTAACAGTCCATGGAGCGTCCCTCTCCACCGGCGGAACCCAAACGGTTAGCGCCCGATTGTCGGACAACAATGGTCCCCTGATTGAGCGTAGTGTTTTGTTCATCGTGACCGGCGACAGCACTGTGGTACGAGCGGCGATTACCGATCTCACCGGTCGGGCACGTCTGGGGGCTTTGCCCACCGGGACTTATTCGGTCACGGCCACATTTGGCGAACGAGTGACGCTCCCTGATGGCGTTACGGTCATTGATTTGCGGGATGTCCGCTACCTCGGCAGCCAAGCGAGCACGCGATTGGTAGTTGATGCCGAACCTCCGGCCGGAACGATCACTGTTAACAAGCCCGTTTTCCGGACGGCTAATAATTTGATGGTCCCCGTGACCGTCCGCCCCGCCTTCACCGACGCGAGTGGTGCGCCGGTGAGCGTCATCCTTCGAGTCACAAGCAATGAATCCGAGAACTCAATTGGGGGCAGTGATCCCGGACCTGATATTCAGATCACCGGTCCGTTGACAGTTGATCTTCGAGCCCAGCGTGCCCCGACCGGCTCGGGTCGGATCTACACGATTCTTGTTGAGACGACCGACCCCTTGGGGAACAAGCGCCAGGATCAAGTCACTGTGACCGTTCCGAGATAACTAACGATCCACGGTAACCACCGCCAGGGTGCCGTCCTGGCAACCCATACCCAGTCGGCGGTCGTCGCGGCTCCACGCGACGGCGCTGACTGGAGCGGGCAAGCGAAAGAGGCGCAGCGCCGAAGTCGACTTGCCGGCATTCCACAGGCGGACCTGACCATCCTCGGAACCGCTGGCCAATAGATGGCCGGAACGTTGATAGGCCAGCGAAGTCACGCGTTTGCCGTGACCCATTAGGATTCGGGGCGTGGTGCCCGCGGGGCCACTGCCTTGGCAATCCCACACCATGATCTCCGGTCCACCGCCGGTCGCGAGGAACCGTCCGTTGTGGTGCCAGGCGAGTTCCCGGACTTTACCCGGGTAACCACTCATCGCGAGTTCCTCCCCCGGTCGATAAGGGAGTTCCCAAATCTGGACGCTCTGTTCTTGGGTACCCGCCACAATCCACCGTTGGTCTGGGCTCCAGGAAAGGGAAATCAGTGAGGTTTTCCAGGGCATGGGCTCCTCCGGTTCGCCCGAGGTGGCCTGCCAACCCTGAACTTCACCGTAACTCGCTGCCGCCAGGACGTGGGAGTCCGCGCGCCAGGTCAATGCGGTTACTGTACTTCGTCGAGGCGACAATTGATGCGCCACCACCCCATCGGGGCGAATCAAAGCAACCTTACGGCCCGCTCCCACGGCGAATTGAGAACCGTCCGGCGCCCAAGCGAGTTGCTCGACCCAATTCTCGCCCGCTTCCCAGACGGCTAGCGCCTCCGCGAAATCAGGAGTCCACAGACGGGCAGTCCCATCCTGGCCCACACTAGCGATCCGTGATTCGGTCGGGGAAAAACTGGCGGCAAAGGTCCCGCCTTCATGCCCCGGCCAGACGCGCCGGGGTTTCGGTGCCTGCGCCTCGAAGAGGGTAATGGATCCACCCGAAACCGCCGCAATCAATGAAGAGCCATCGGGCGCCCACGAAACCGATTGAACGAAATCGTCGAGCCGCCAAGACCAATCGAGGGGTCGTTCTGGGACAAAGTCAGAGCTCACGCCAAAGAAAAGTGGGGATGAAAAATCGCGCGTCCCCCAATACACGGCCGGACGCGCGGGCGACTACTTTAGGCCAAACAACGACGAAATCCGGCCTGCAGTGCTTCCCGGTCGAGATTTCGACCGATGAATACAATTTGGCTCTTCCGTTCCTCCGCGTTCTTCCAAGGACGATCCGCCTTGCCCTCGAAGAGCATATGGACGCCCTGAAATACAAACCGGTTGGGCGTGTTGCGCAGATTGAGGATCCCTTTCATCCGGAAAATATCCTGCCCTTTGGTCTGCAGGAGTTCACTCAACCAGGCATTTAGTTTCTTCGCATCGAGCTCGCGATGTTCCTCGAATCCGACACTGGTAACGGTTTCATCATGGGTATGGTGATGTCCCCCGTGTTCGTGGATATGTTCCGGTTCCACGCGGTGACCGGAGCGCTCCAGGCGGCCGGAAAACTCATCCAGACCGTGCTGAGTAAAGAGTGCGTAAGGGCCCGCCGCGGGGATATGGATCCGATACGTGGAGGTGTCGGGGCTAAGAACGAGTTTGTAGAGTTTCTTGCCGGGTCGGAGGTCGCCGCCCGAGCGCACCGAGGAGGCTGGATGGGTGAAGAGCTTGACCGCCAAGTCCTCGGCTCCGTGCAAGGCCGCATGCAAGCCCCCGTGGCAATGCTCGCCCTCTTCATGGTCGTGCTCAGGGGTGGGGCCCGCCTCATGACTGTGGTCCGCCTTGGCCTTCGCTCCGTGATCGTGGTCGTGATCGTGTGCGGCCACTTCCAGCGGGAGAAGGACTGCACCCATGACTGGATCGGGGCCCGCTTCCAAGATGAGTTGGTATTCCCCGACCTCTAGAGGGTAGGCGCCGCTCCATTCAAACGGCAGTTCCCGTTCGAGAAACCCCTCGTCCACGCGGAGACGTTGATCGAGATCAAAGGCGTGAATGTTGAGCACATCGTCGACTCCCAAGGTCGCCTGGGTCGTCCGATAAATGCGCGCCAGGCTGTTGATCCCGCGGATGCGTTCTTCCAAGGCATCCACCTCGCTGGCGGGGACCAGGTCGGTCTTGTTCAGCAGGATACGGTCGGCAAAGGCGATCTGCTCCATGGCCTCGGGGGCGTCTTCGAGGTGCAGACCAATGTGTTTCACGTCCACGAGCGTGACGATGCCGTCCAACCGAAAGGACTGCTTCATGTCATCGTCGCTGAAAAATGTCTGCGCCACGGGGCCGGGGTCGGCGAGGCCAGTGGTTTCGACCAGGATGTAGTCGAATTTATCCCGGCGCTTGAGCAACTGGCCCAGGATGCGAATGAGATCTCCCCGAACGGTGCAGCAAATGCAGCCGTTGTTCATTTCGAAGATTTCTTCATCGGCATTAATGACCAGGGCGTTGTCGATGCCGATTTCTCCGAACTCGTTTTCGATGACCGCGATGCGCTTGCCGTGTTGGGCGGTGAGAAGGTGGTTGAGCAGCGTGGTCTTGCCTGCGCCGAGGAATCCGGTGAGGACGGTTACCGGGATTCGCGTGTCCAGTTCTGGCATAATTGGTAGCAAAGAATTAATCGACTAAAGCGAAGTGGCAAACAGGGGAGAATGTCAGTTACTGGCGCACCCACAGGCGGGGCCGCAGCCGTGGCGGGGCGGTTGGGGTACCGCACAGGCGCCGGCGGAGGCGTCGGATCCGCCGAGTAAGGGCGCAAATCCGCCCGAAATCACCCGGCGGACCGGTTGACCCGTTTCTGGATCGCGCTCCAAGGGTGCGTCGTTCATCGATTGCTTCACTTCGAAACGGCGGGAGGGCTCGCCCACCCGCGCGGGAAGGGTCTCGTAAATGTAGGTCGCCATTGTTGTTGGGAAGAGAATAGTTGGAGATTGCCAGGGTTGAAAGGTCGGAGCTCAGTTCCGTGGGGAAAAAACCCGGTAACGGGATTCATTTTTGCTCTGGTCTCGCCAAGTGTGGCAGCCTCCAGCCGCGGTCCGACCTGGGGTAGACCCGACTCTTCATGCACTGCTTTGTCACCGCCGGGCCCACTTGGGAACCCCTCGATCAAGCCCGTCGACTGACCAATTTTTCGACGGGAAGGCTAGGAGGTGAACTGGCCAATGCGTTGATAATAGCGGGCCACTCGGTGGATTTGTTCCTTTCCGAGACCGCTCTGTGGCAGGCTCCGCTGGCCGCGCTTACCCTGCACCGTTTCTCCACCACGCGGTCGTTGGAAGAAGCGATTCGGGCGGTCGCTACCTCGATGCCAATCGCCTTTTTCCACGCCGCAGCCGTCAGCGATTTTTCTGGGGTAAAAGCCTATCGGCGCACGGCCGAGGGTACGCTGGAGCCCGTCAGTGGGGGTAAACCTACCACGAGCGGTGGTACTTTATGGGTGGAACTTCAGACCACCCCGAAAATTCTACCTCGGCTGCGGGACTGGTTCCCTCAAGGTCGGTTGACCGGCTGGAAATACGAGGTGGAAGGGGGTGTCGAGGACGCGTTGGCGCGCGGATTCCAACAAATGGGCCACGCGCGGACGGATGCTTGCGTGGTCAATGGACCCGCGTACGGTGAAGGGTTTGGCGTCGTGTCACCGACAGGAAAACTGCGCCGGTGCGCCACGCGGGACGAGCTGATTCAGCACTTGGTTTCGGCGGTCGATGATGAGGTCGCTCCCGGTGACGATTTCAAACGACTCTAAATCTGGCAGGGCAAGTCGCTCCAGGCGCACGATCCGGCGAGGTTCCTGCTTTAATGTCCGGGATATTGTGCCTAGAACCCTCCGGGTCCAATGAAGCTCGTCGTACGAATCTGCCTCTATGCGGTTCTGCTGGTAGTGGCCGCGATTTTTTTTGGCCGCTTTCGCAGTGCTTATGTCGATGGGACGGCGCGCGATCGCTCCGCGGAATCCGGGATTGTGGTCCCCGCGGAACCGATCACGGAACCACCCACGCTTATCGACACCAATCGCGCGGCGGTGGCGACCAACGCTGCGGTTACGACGAACGCAACCTTGGTGACGCCTCCGGTTCCTTCGGTCCCGACGGGGACCAATGCGGTCTGGGCGGGGCAGAGAGGGATAGCCGTGGTGACGAAGCCGCCAGTCCCTCCCAAAAAGGCCGACGCGTTCATGTACCTCGGAGTTTTCCTGCTGGCGATGTTGGGCCTGGGAGGCTTGGGAGCCTGGGACGTGGCTCGCTACTTCGGGGAACGGGCCGGACGATCAATAATGGCTGATGACTGGATTGAGCGTAAGGATCCCGAGTACGAAAAGGCTGAGGAAGAATGGGCCAAGGGAAATCATCTCGACGCCATCGGACTGATGCGTGATTACCTCAAGAAGAATCCAAATGAGCAGCATGTGGCCCTGCGGATCGCGGAAATCTATGAGAAAGACATGGGGAACTTCCTCGCCGCGGCCTTGGAACTCGAAGAGGTGCTTGCCAAAAAACTACCACGGGAGAAGTGGGGTTGGACCGCGATTCGATTGTCCAATCTGTATTCGGGCCGCCTAAACCAACCAGATAAAGCCATGGCGATTTTGCAACGGATAGTCAAGGAGTACGCCGACACCGGTGCCGCTAAAAAGGCGCGGCAGCGATTGGGTTTTCCGGAACCAGAGGATGCGGCGGCCGAGTCCGCGCCGGAGTCAGGGGGAGTTCCGCCGGAGGAGGGTTCTGGTTCCCCTCTGCCCAAGGGTTTCCGGCCCAAGAAGTGATGACGTCCAGAATTCCGTAGAATCGCTGATCTAGGCAGCGCCCGGCGAAGGCTTTTCGTGGTTTTTGGCCCGCGACTGAGTTCGGTGCTCCCTGGGACGTTTGTGACGAGGGTAGTGACGGCAAACCGGGCTTAAGCGAGCAAATCGCGCACGACTTGTCCGTGGACATCGGTCAACCGATAGTCCCGGCCGCCGTGGCGGAAGGTCAGGCGCTCGTGGTCCAGTCCCAGCAGATGAAGAATCGTGGCGTGGAAGTCATGCACATGAACCCGGTTCTCCACCACCGTCGAACCGATGTCATCCGTGCTGCCGTAGGTCAATCCGCCTTTAACCCCCGCCCCCGCCAACCAGGAGGAGAAGCAGGCACTGTGATGGCCCCGCCCTTTCTCGCCATCTACCCCCGGGGTCCGGCCAAATTCGGTAGTCCAGACCACCAGGGTATCGTCCAACAGACCGCGGCGTTTTAGATCGCGCAGGAGACCGGAGATGGGTTGGTCAATTCCGCGGGCATGTTTCGCGTGCTCGGCCATGTCGCCGTGCTGGTCCCAATTATGGCTCGAACTGCCGTCGACGAGCTCGATGAACCGAACTCCCCTTTCGGCCAATCGCCGGCCGACCAGACATTGCCAGCCAAAGCCGTCGGTCTGGCCGCGTTTCAAGCCATACAATCCCAGGGTCTCGTCCGTCTCCCGTGACAGATCGAAAACGTCGCGGGCTTCGGTCTGCATGTGGAAGGCGGTCTCGAAGGTGCGGATTCGAGCCGCCAATTCGCTGTCCTGTCCTCGGGCTTGGAGATGGCGCTGGTTCAGGGCGCCGACCAGGCCCAATTCCAATTCTTGAACGGGGGCTAGTTTTGTCCGTGGATCGAGGTTGGCGATCGGTTCCCGGCCGGGAACAATCCGAACTCCTTGATGGTAGGCAGGTAGGAAATCGTTATTGAAGATTTGGGTGCCGGCGTACGGTGAGCCGGCCGAAAGAACGACGAATGAAGGGAGATTTTGGTTCAAGGTTCCCAGCCCGTAGCTGACCCACGAGCCGATACTGGGGCGGGAGAAAAAGAAGGATCCGGTGTGGATCGCGAGCGTGGCCTGGTAGTGTTCGTTATCGTCCGACTTCATCGAACGGATCAGGCAGATGTCATCCATGCACTCGCGCAGGTGCGGAAACAAATCGCTGACTAAGGTGCCGCACTGACCGCCCGGTCGAAATTCCCAACCCGGCCGGAGCAGGCGGCGTTGCTGATTCGACAGTCCACCGCCGACGCCCAAGGTTTTGCCGTCCGCGCTGAAGAGTTTCGGTTTGTAGTCAAAGGTGTCCATGTGGGACACACCGCCATTCGAGAAAATGAAAATGACCCGCTTCGCTTTGGCGGGATTCTGTGACGGCTTGGGCGCGAGCGGATCGGAACTAACTCCCCCAGTCTCAGCGAGCAGATGCGACAGTAGCCCCGGCAGGAGCAAAGAACTGCCCACCAGACTGCGCAGGACGTCGCGGCGGCGATAAGGGATGGGTTTCATAAGGGGTAGCGTGAATGCTCAATCCAGATAGACAAACTCATTGAGCCGGAAGATAACGCGGGTCAAGGCTCGCCAGGCTTCGGCTTCGAGTTGTTCGGGCGGCACATGGCCGGATTTCAATTTCGTTTGGACTGAGGCCAGAAAGGTTCGGCCTTGTTCCAATTCCGCGATCTCCGCCGGACGCCCCAGGGCGAGTTGATAGGCCCGGTTTAATCGCTCGTCATCGTTGGTGAATTCCTGACGCAACCGGGCGGCGAATCCCTGCGAGTGTTCGTGGACGAAGGCGTCATTGAGCAGGTAGAGCGCTTGGAGCGGGGTTGTGCTGCTCAAACGCACCGGAGTGCTGGCCGCCGGATCGGCTCCGTCGAAGATGGCCAAATACGGATGCCTCTGAATGCGCTGGGTCATCAGAAACACACTGCGATGGGGCGAATCGTAAACCGCTTTGAAGGGATTGTGCTGGGTGAACTTCCACTCGGATTGCGGCGGAAAGGGGTGCGGTCCACTGACTGAAGTGTCGAGGGCATTCCCCAGCAGGAGCAGGGTATCGCGCAGCGCTTCGGCGTCCAGGCGCCGACGAGGGAAGGCACTCAATAGGTCATTGTTCGCATCGCGCTCGCGGGCCCTTTCGGTTCGTTCGCCGCCCAATCGATAGGTGTGGGAAAGGAGGATTACTCGATGGATCGATTTGACCGACCCGCCGGAATCCATCAGCCGAGAGGCGAGCCAGTCGAGCAGTTCGGGATGGGTGGGCGGCTTACCCTGCCGGCCCAAGTCGTTGGGCGTCGGGATTAGGCCCTGGCCAAAGTGATACAGCCAAATCCGGTTGGCCATCACCCGGGCGGTCAATGGGTTTTTCCGATCCACGATCCACTCGGCCAGGAGCCGACGACCGCTGGTCGGGTCCTCGGGCGGAACTTCCTGACCCAGAAGCACCGTCAGAAATCGGCGGCGAACCACCTCGCCCGGTTTAGCAGGATCCCCCTTTTGCTGGATCGGGACATCCTCGATCTGGTTTGACTCGGTGACGGCATACGCGAGGTCAAAGGGTAGGGGTTTCTTCGCAAATTCCTGGGCAGTTTGTTCAGCTTCCCTGATTTTGGCCTCGACCGCCGGCTTGCCCAGTTCAGGAGTGTCCTTCAGTGAATCCTTGAGTGTTTTGACGACCTTCTGCAGGCGCTGTCGCTCGGTATCGTGAGCCAACTTGACCGCCTCGGCGGCGGCCCGCCCATCCGCCGCGACCAGCGGTATCAGGTCGCGCTGGCGTTGCTCCAATTCAATGCCCGGCCAGGGATATCGCGTGCTGTGGAAGATGCCGTAGAGTCCGTAGTAATCGGCGGCACTGATTGGATCGAACTTGTGATCATGACAGCGCGCACAGTTGATGGTGAGGCCCAGAAAGGCGCGACCGAGGTTGTCGATCGTGTCCTCAATCGTGAGGTGTTGTGGATAGTCATCGACGCGGGAGCCAAACCGGCGGGCGTTGGCCAGGTAGCCCGTGGCGATGATCCGGTCATTGGCTTCTTCGGTCGTGGTGGCGGGAAGGAGGTCGCCGGCCAGTTGTTCCCGGACAAATTGGTCAAAGGGCAGGTCGCGGTTGAAGGCGCGGATGACCCAATCGCGATACCGGTACAGCTGGGGAATCGGAAAATCGGAATTGTCGCCCGCGGAATCGGCGTAGCGAACGACATCCAACCAGTGGCGACCCCAGCGTTCGCCATAGCGCGGCGAGGCCAATAAGCGGTCCACTACTTTGGCAAACGCGTCCGGGCTCGAATCCTGGAGAAAGGCGTCCTGCTCAGCCAGGCTCGACGGCAGCCCGGTTAGATCGTACGTGACGCGTCGGAGCAGAGTGCGTCGATCGGTGTCGGCGGCGGGGTGCAGGCCTTCCTGTTCGAGTCGGGCCAGGATGAATTGATCGATTTCATTGGCGGGCCAGTCGATCTGACCCACCGACGGGGGGGGCGGCTGAACAATGGGCCGAAACGACCACCATTGCCGGGCCTGCTCCCAGTTGATGGCCGATTTCGCGCGTACGGCCGCCCGCGTGTCGTCCGTCCGTGGATCGGGTGCGCCTTGGCGGATCCAGGTTTCTAGCTCGGCAATCTGCTCGTCCGAAAGCCTCTGCTTGGGCGGCATGGTCAGATCGGGACTCAAATGCCGGACGGCGGAAACGAGCAGGCTGGCCTCGGGATCTCCTGGGGTGATGGCGGGGCCGGAATCACCGCCTTGAAGGAGTCCGGCGCGGGAATCCAACACCAACCCACCCTTGATCTTTTCGGCCGTGACACTATGGCATTCGTAACAACGTTCCACCAGCAGGGGGCGGATCCGACGTTCGAAAAACTCAGTCTGTTCCGAGGATAGGACCGTGATGGGGGTGAGTCTTGCGGGCGTAGGAAGGGAACCGGTGCCGGACCAGACTTCCAGGCCCGACAGATTGGCGGCGCCGTGACTGGCCGCTCGGGCGGAAACTTTGATTTTCCCTTCCTGACTGCGGGCGGGCCAGGGACCCAATTTCTTCCAAGACCCGGCGGTGCCGCTGTGAAACCCCACGAGCACGGTCTGTTCATTCACGAGCAGATCGAACCGTTCGCTGTGATTGTCCTCCCAGACATACAGGCACACCTGGTAGTCGCCCGGCGGAACTTCGGTTAGTTCCACGTCCAGCTTGCTGCCCCACCGACTGCTGCGGAGCATTTGGGCTCGGCGGCGATCGGTGGCGGGTTTAAGGGCGACCGCCTGATTCTCAAACGCGTTTCCGGTGACGTTCAGACGAGGGGCGTCACTTCCTTCCCACGCCTGACTGTCAATCTTTAGGGCCGGACCGTTGAGGTTGATCGCCCGGTAAAAGACGGCGTCGGCACTCAACAGCGGAAGGGCAGACAGCAGCGCGGCTAGGGCGGCGAGCACGACCGATACGAGTGACGGCGCCGGGCGAATCCGCGTCACGCGACCGGCTTGGCGGAGCCGATTCGTAGCGGGATCAATTTTCTGTGGCGAGGTCATGGCGCGGATCCATTCGGACGGGAGCAGGAACCCAGCGGCCGACAGACCGACCCACTCAACACCGGCCCTCGAAGAATGGAAACTTGAAACCCAGCGCGCGTGGATCGAGTTCGGTAGCCCATGAAGAGAACGGTGGGTGCGAGACTGAGGCCGCGGACGTTTCACCGGAGACTCCTATGACCTCGCTTACTACGGCTTGGGGGGCAACTTCACCGACGCAAGATAAATGGCGGTGCGGCCTTCGTGCGAGGAGTAGTAGCTGACCCAGAGTAATCCCTCATGCCAAACGAGACCGGCATAACTGGTGTCGCCACCGGAAGGAAGTTTGAGGAATTCCGTAAGTCGGCCAGATTGAGTATCGAGCCACGCGAGGGCGGTGCGCACGCCGCCGTCATGAAGCCGCACCGCCGCGACGAACCGTCCATCCGGCAAGGGCAGCAGGTGCGGTCCGCCAATTCGAACGCCTAGGTCTCGCCACGCCCAGTCAGTATAAGGCGGTTGGGCTGAGCCGAGGAGCGCATTGGGTGATGTTCCGTCCTGCCGAAGCAGGCACAGCGCGGTCTCTCCGGAAAAAACCAAGGACGTTTCATTGGGATAGCCGGTGGGTGACAGTTGCTTCACTAGGGTATCGAAACGTCGACCGTCGCGGCTCTGATACAGCCGGATCGTTCCTTCTTCCGGTCCACAGCCGTAGCCAATGGAATAGGCGGTGCCCTGGTGCCAGGTCACTCGCCAGAGCCAGAAATTGCGGTCGCCGATCTCGCCCCGTTCGCCCCAGTTCTGGCCATCCCGTGAAAACCAAGCCAGCGATTGATGGGTCTTGGTCGAACCTTCGGAAATTGCCTCGGCCCCAGCCAACATCAGTTCTCCTCCCGGCGTGACCGTGAGCTTAGCGTCGCGCAGGTCAGAGGTGGGAGAAGTCAGCAGCGCGGAGGATTCCCACGTTCGGCCGTCGCGTGAGGTGATCACTCGCAAAGCGCCATCCGGGGAAACATGAGCGCGCCCTTCGCGAAAAACACAGAACCAACGGTCCTGAAAGCGAACTAGATCGGTGAAAGCGTTGTGCGGCGCTTGATCCCAGATCTTGCGGACCTCGACCAGTTGGGCGGAGTCGGCGGCCGAGAGCATTCCTTCCGCCAGGAGAACGACTCCGAGCAGCCACGCTCCGCGATGGTTTATCAATTGGGTGAGGAAGGTCATGGCCGGGGAGTACTTTAGGTGGGTTGCGGTAACCAGCGGGGATGGTCGACACCAGTCTGGGTCGGATTCGCGGCCAGTTCGCGCGGAGTGCGTCCCTGGGCATCCATCACCCACAGCGCCGGCACACCCCCGGTCGCGGCCCGGCAAAAGACACTCCACTGGCCATCGCCGGATTCGCTACAGCGGAAATCCCAGAATCCAGCCCCCGGCGACGTCAGTGATTGACCCTCGCCCGAGCGAGGGTCGAGCCGGTAAATCTCAGTGCCGCCGTGGGCCGACTCCGGTTTGAAGTCCCGGTTGAAATGGTCGGTGTCCGGCCGTTGGGCCTGATATTCCCACGGTACCTGGGATTCCGGTAATCGGCGGGGGAAGAGCACCGAACCATCGCAGGTCCAGGCGATCACATTGGAACCGCCCCCGCGCCGATCCGCCGTGCCGTAGGTCGCGCCGAACCACATGGACTGGCCCGTCGTCAAAGAACGCGCTTCGCGACCATCGGGCCGGCTTATGCGGACATCACACCAGTCGTGACCAGGATCCTCCCGGAATAAGCAATCTTCGAAAGCCAACCAGTCTCCGTCGGGTGACCATTGCGGGCCGAAGTACAGGTGCTCCGGATGGCCCGCGACCTGGATTCGATTCCCGCCGAGCAGGTCGCTCGTCCAAATCTCATAGCCGTGCGGCCCGGCCAGATGGAAAGCGACTCGGGATCCATCGGGACTTAGCGAGAACCCGTAAGGCAGTCCTTCGCCGGCCTTCGTAAACTCCCGGGCGTCGCTGCCGTCGAGGTTCATACTGAACACTTGCCCAACCCGGTCGCGGACGACCTGCACCAGTACTCGATCGCCCGGCAATAGAAGTTGCGGCGTGTAGAACACCGCCAACCGATCCCGGGTCGCGACCTCTTGCAACGACCCCGAATCGAGATCGTAGGTCCACAGGTGAGTGGGTGTTTGCGTGTAGTATTCTTCGAACGGACGTCCGGGACCGTCGCGTCGGGGTTCCATGCTCAGCAGCAGCACCCGGTGTCCGTCGGCAAAGAATCCGCCCGGTTGCCAGGTGGCTTGATTCGGAACGTCGAACTCTAACACCCGCCGTCCGGTGCCATCCGCATTCATCAGGACGGTCTGACCGCCGGTGACGAAGAAGAGCCGAGCTGGCGAACGCGTCGGGGAGATCAGAGCCGGGGACCGACAGGATACGGCGGCGCCCAGTGGACCCAGGGAAGCAATCGTCAGGAAGTGTCGGCGCGACAGGACCGAGGCAGGGCGAGTTACGGCGGAAGGCATGGGTCGGTTTACTTCGCGTTGAACTGAATCCAATCGAGGTTCATTAAGCCGCCCTTTCCAGGATTCTGAAAGCGGACAATGACCTCCTCCCGGGGAGTAGCCGGGAGCGGCAAGGTCAGTTCCTTCCAGGTTTCCCAGCCGCCGGTGGGCTGAACGTCAAAGCTGGCCAGGACCGTCCCGGTCTCAGAACCGACGCGGACCTCTAGAATTCCTCCGGCACCGGCACTGGCCACCCGTACGGTAAGGCTGCCGGCGTCTGCGAGATTCAAGAAGCCCAGGCGCAGCAGGCCATCGTGTTCGATCGCGCCGACAAACCCTCCGAGCACCCGAGCCCCGCGGATCGATTCGGCCTGCTCGGCTTCCAGGCGGCGCGGACGAAGTTTCACCGTGGTGCGGGTCGAGAGCGGACTGGCCGGGGTGCGTCCCTGATCCGTGTAGGCCGCTTCGAGCCAGCCGACCCGCGCGGCGGTGTCCGCTGGACCTTTGACTTCACCGCGCAAACCCCGGGAAAAATTCGCCCCGGTCTGGCCCGCTTCGAGAGCGAACACCCAGCGCACCATCAATTGGGCCTGGTCGGTCGTTAGTGCTTCATGAGGCAACATGGGAACCTCGCCCCAAACCTTGCTGCTGCCCTTAATGACGCGCTGCACACTGGCGTCCAGGGCGCCGACCTGACCGCGGTACCGGTTGGCGACGTCGAGGAGCGGTGGACCGACGATCTTGGTCTCGACCGCGTGGCAGTTGAAACAATCGCTTTGTTTCATCAAGGCCAAGCCGGGTTCGTCCGCCGGTTCGCGGCCATCGCCGCGCGCCCATTTGGCACTGACGTACACGCGGGAATCCATGATCTCCTCGGCGGTGTTTGAACTGCCATCCTCGGCATCGTTCACCACCACTTCAAAGGGCACCGACTGACCCGGCGTGAAGAAATCCCCGTCCCGCGGCGCCGCGAAGAGAACTTGGGGAGCGGTGTTGCCCACGACGAGGGGTATTTGGGTGGTGCCGCGGGCGCCGGCCGGGTCGGTGACGCGCAATTCCACGACGTAATTCCCGGGCTCGGGCACGGTGACCCGGGCATCGGCAGTCCGGGCCAACACGCGTTCGCCGGGTTGCAGTCGCCATTCGTAACTGAGTGAGTCGCCTTCGTGATCCAAGGAACCCGTGGCTGAGAGGTCAATCGTTAACGGTTCGCGACCGGCGGTTGGCGTGAGCGTACCCCGGGCAACCGGCGCCAAGTTGCCCCGCTGATACGAGATCTTCACCAGCTTAGCGTCCGAGTTGACGCCCCAGGTTTCGCCGTAATCGAGCAAGTAGAGGCAACCATCGGCCCCAAACAAAGAGTCCACCACGCGCCGGATCACAAACTCACCGCGCTGCTCGGCGGCGGCGATGCGGACTTTGTCGTTGGCTACCGTCACGGCTCCGGTGAAGGACTCAATCCCGACCAGATTGGCCTCAGCGTCGAGACGGGCCCATTTAATGAACGGGCGCTGCCAATCATAGAAGAGCAGGCAATTGTCGAACTGCTCGGGAAAGCCGCCGGTTTGGGCAAATCCGGGTTGGTAATGGAACATCGGTCCGGCACACGCAGTCCGGCCACCGCTGCCGAGCATGGGGAATTCTTTCGATTCGCCGTAGGGCCAGTAAATGAAGGCGGGTTGGGCCGGGGGGAGCACTTTGGCACCGGTGTTGTTGCGGCCTTCGTTGACCGGGCGTGCGGGGTCGAACTTCTCGCCCAATTTCCGGGTGGCAAAGTCAAACCGAGCATACGGCGCGTTGGGTCCGACGAAGTAAGGCCAACCATAGTTACCCGGGCGCTTGGCCTGATTGATTTCGTCGTAGCCCCGGGATCCACGCGGACCATCGCCGCCGGCATCGGGTCCGACTTCGCCCCAATAGATAATTCCCGTTTTGGAATCGACACTGAGGCGCCAGGGATTGCGGCAGCCCATGACATAGATTTCCGGGCGGCCCTGGGAACCGTCGGCGGGAAACAGATTGCCCGGGGGAATTGTGTAGCCGCCCGCGGACGTCGGTCGGATGCGGAGAACCTTGCCGCGCAGGTCGTGGGTGTTGGCTGGAGCGTCCTGCGCATCGTATTCCTCCCGACCGGGGCGTTCATCAATGGGCGCGTAGCCGTCGGAATCGCCGGCCGGATGCGTGTTGTCGCCGGTGGAGATAAACAAGTTCCCATCGGGAGCGAACTCGACTGAGCCGGCGTGATGACAGCAATCCTGGCGCTGTTCCGGGAACTCAAGCACGACGGATTCGCTGGCGAAATTCAAGTGATCGCCTTGCAGGACAAAGCGGCTGAGGCGCTGGCCGGGGTAGTTGGTCGGCGAGTAGTACAGGTAGATCCACTGGTTCTGGGTAAATTGAGGATCCAGTGCGAAGCCGAGGAAGCCGCTTTCCTGCGCGTTGAACACCGGGATCAGTCCGGCCTCCACAATTTCCCGGGTATCGGGCTTCCAGATCCGCAGCCGGCCGCCGAATTCGTTGAAGAGGATTCGTCCGTCCGGAGCGACTTCGAGTTCCATTGGTTGGACCAGACCTGTGGCTAGGGTCTCAGGTTTGAACCGATAATCGGACGGGGGTTCGGCGGACGCGGCGGGAAGGCCGGCCAGGGCCAGCCATCCGGCGAGCAGCAACCTCCCGGCGCTTCGGAAGGCGTCTCGCTTCCGGACTCCGCGTTTCGCCGGCGAGATCAAGCAGTGGAGTAACCCCGGAGTGGGTTCGGTGCTTCGGCCGCTTCGAAGGTGTGGTGACATCAGATCCATGAAGTGTTCGCTCGTCCGACGAAGGCGCATTCAACGCGTCCGAGGATTCGCGAGAAAGTAGAACCGTCCATCTTCGGCCCCAACGACAAAGTCCGGAATCCCATTGGCGTCAAAATCCACCACCGCCGGGCTGACAACTGGGTGAGTCACGGTTTTAATCGACCATCTTCCATTTCCACAATGCGGTCGAAGACATCCAGCGCCCGGGCGTCGTGCGTGACGACGATGACGGCGGCGCCTTGCTCATGAGCGACCCGGGCAAACAGTTCCATCACTTGCCGGCCCCGCTCGCGGTCGAGCGCCGCGGTGGGTTCGTCCGCTAGAATCAGGCTGGGCCGATTGGCCAGAGCCCGGGCGACGGCCACGCGCTGCTGTTCGCCGCCGGAGAGAGCGTCGGGTAGGTTTTTAGCGCGGTTGCCCACGCCGAGATACGTCAGCAACTCGGTCGCTCGTTCGCGGGCGGCTCGGGGGGCGACGTCATTGACTTCGAGCGCAACCTGCACGTTTTCCCGCGCGGTGAGAAAGGGGATCAGGTTCGCTTTCTGAAAGACGAATCCCAGATGCCGTCGTCGGAAGGCCCGCAGATCCACCAGCGCGCGGGGGCCATCCTGGACGAGTTGCCCCCCGATGCGGATTTGGCCCGAGGTGGGCGGATTGATGAGGGCGATGGCGGTCAGTAGGGTCGACTTGCCGGCGCCACTGGGGCCGAGCAGCGCCATGATTTCGCCACGGGCGACTTGCAGCGTCACGTCCTTCACCGCGACGACCTCGGTATGGCCGTGGCCGTAGACTTTCGTGAGGTTCGTGGTCTCGACGCCAGCGGTGGGTTCCGGAGCGGTGGTCATGTCGCTAAGACGGTGTTCGCCTCGACGGTCATGGCCTTCCAAATGCCGAGCAGGCTGGCCAGCATGGAAATACCGAGGACGATGAACGCGAGTTGGATCAAGTCGGCCCGTTCGATCACGACCAGGCGCGGGAAGTGCGAGAAGGCATACTGTCCCAGCCACCAGGCGAGTCCAAAACCGAAGGCCCCCATGAGCAATGCCTGTTGGAAGATGAGTCCGATAATGACGCGGTTGCGGGCGCCAATCAGCTTGAGCAGAGCGATGTCGCGAAGTTTATCCAGGGTCAGGGTATAAACAATGAGGGCAATAATGATCGTGGAAATGAGAATGAGTAAAACCCGGAACAGACCCAACTGGCGTCGGGCTTTGTCGACCATGCCAGAGAGGAGTAGGTTCTTTTGCTGTTCGGTGGAATAGACGGTGATATCCGGCCAGGTGGAAAGAGTGGAGGTCACCTGCGCCGCGTTGGCACCCTCCTGGAGGGTGACCAACACCGCACTGATCTGCGGCGGAGCGAGAGCGGGAAGATCCGTGACCGGTCCGGCGGCCCGTTCTAGCAGCAAGGGTTGGACGCGTCCGAGATCCTGAGCCTCGGCCCGCGCGCGGCGCGACTGCCGTTCCAATCGGGTGGTTTCGCCCGGGACCTCGAACTGGATAGCCAGTGAATCGCTAACCGTGAAGAAGGCCAACCCATCTCCACTCGAACCTACCATGCCCTGCGTGAGGCCGACGACCCGGTAAGTGTCCCGGCCCAGTTTCAAGGTTTCCCCCAGCGGCAATCCGAGCGACTGATCGGCAATCATCTCGTAGTGCGCCTGGCCGAGGGGGCGTCCGGCGACCAGCGGCAGCCAATCACCTCGATCTTCCGGCCAAGAGAGTCCTTGTACCACGAGTCGCAGTGGTTGGCCCAAATGTTCGCGCTGGAGGGTATGCGACACGAAGCGGCGCGCTTGGGCGACCCCGGGCACGGCCCGGACGCGGTCTTCCATGGTGGCGGGAAGGCGAGAAATCTCCGCAAAAGGTCCTCGCGTGTGGCCTTGCACTACCCAGAGGTCGGCGTCGATACGCTCTACCAGTAGAGTCGCTTCATAAATTAAGCCGCGATAAATGCCACCCATGCCCATGACGATCATGAGCAAAAGACCGATGCCGACGGTCGTGAAGGCGAACCGGCCGACGGTGTGTCGGATATCTCGAACGGCGAGGTTCATTGGGGGGTAATTCGCTGGCCTTCGGTCAGTGGCTGCTTCTGACCCGCGGCTGGTTTCACGATCTGTTCACCGGCCGAAACGCCCTGCCTGACTTCGATCTCTTTTAGTCCGCGAATGCCGGGCGTGATCTTTCGCCAGCGCGCGTGGCCGTGTTCGTTGACGAAGACGCCCACCTGGCCCTCCCGCCAGACTACGAACTGCTGGGGAATGATGAGGACACCCGACGTACGCCCCACTTCTAGGAATACCTCCGCGCGTTGGCCCACGGTCCAGTTTTCCGGCAGAACCCGTACGCGGACGTCCACAACAAATTCGCGCGTCTCCCGATCGGTTTCACGCCCTAGGCGGGCGATCTCGCCGACATAACTCTGAGTGGGCTCGGAGCGGAACAGAATCCGCGCGGGTTGTCCGACTTTCAGTCCGGTCAGCGCGGTTTCGTCCACCCAGGCGGCGACCCAGATTTCATTCGTGGCGATGAGTTGCAGGACCGAAGAGCCTGGGACGACCACGCCACCCGCATCGCGGTCGCGGCGAGTGACCAAGCCGTCGTACGGACTGCGAATTTCCGTGAACGACAATTGTTCCTGGCGTTGCCGGAGACTTTTTTCGGCAGTGAACACCTGACTTTGCGCTTCCACGATGGCGGCTTGAGAGCGCTTGAGGTCGGCTTCGGCGATGCGCAAGGATTCAGCGGCTTTATCCAAGTCCGCCGGCGAAGCGACTTTCGTGCTAACCAAATCCTCCACCCGGGTGTGATTCAAGCGTGCCTGTTCCAGCACTGCTTGAGCGCGCGCTTCATCGGCGCGAACACGTTCCACCGTGGCGTGGGTCGAAACCAGCACGGCTTCCGCCACCGCGACCTGCTGTTTTAATTCAGCGTCGTCCAGGCGGGCGAGCAATTGGCCGGCTTTGACGGAGTCGCCTTGGTCGACGAGCACCTCGGCGAGTCGCTCCTGAATGCGCGGACTGAGGGTGGTCTTGATGCGAGCTTCCAAGGTGCCTGTGCCCATAACCTCACCGCGAATGTCTCCGCTCGCCACGGCATAGGCGCTGACCGTTCGTGGGCGGAACTTCAGCTGATAGACGACGAAGGTGATGACGACGGCGACGATCAGCCAAGGCAGGAGTTTCTGCACGGAAAGGTGGTTCATAGTGGGGACTGATAGGGTTAACGGATAACCGCGCTGGCCGTGGAGGGCCACGGAGTGGTGGCCAGGATAACCAACGCCTCAGGACCGGTCGGTTCTTCGGTCTGCCAGGGCAACCACGCGGTGCGGGTTGAATAACGCTTTACCACTTCGCGCAAATAACGGCGCTCTGGTTCCTCGCGACGGCGCAGTAGCGGATCGATGGAACCGCTGTGGAGCAAACTCTGATTGATAACCCATGCGAACGGCTCGAGGTGCGCTCGCCTTAAATCCTCCGGCAACGCCGCCGCCTCGTGGAACGGGGTCGCTTCCGGTAGGGTGACGAGAAGGATGGGTGTTAAGGTCGGATCGCGCAGATGCTCCAGTAGGTGCCTCACTGCCTCAGGTTGCGCGCTGCCGGTTTGGCGTTGCAACTCCCGGTTATAGGCCGCACTGGCATCGAGCAGGAGTAACGTGTGACCGGTGGGCGCGGTGTCGAAGACGATGTGATCGTACTCCCGCGTGGATTCGACATCGCCCATGAGGCCGGAGAACTCATCGAACGCCGAGATCTCCATAGTATACGAGCCAGAGAGTTGCTCCTCGATGCTGTGCAGGGCGGTCTCGGGCAATAGTCCGCGCATCGGACCGATCACCCGCTCGCGATAGGCGGCGGCGGCGACCGGATTGATATTCAGGGCGAGGAGGCGAGGAACTCCGGGAATGGGCGTCGGCGCATTCGTGATACGGGTCTCCAGCACTTCATCGAGATTGGAGGCGAGATCGGTGCTGACCAGCCAGACGCGTCGACCCGCTTCGGCGAGTTTCAAGGCGGTGGCACAGGAGAGTGAGGTATTTCCCAACCCTCCTTTGCCGGTGAAGAACAGATAGCGCGTGGCCTGAGTGGACTCGGGTTGGTAGCGTGGTAATTTCATGCCGCCGCGCTTTCTTTCTGGGGTGTCGGCGCACGAAGCCAATCGCCCCGCTCCACTTCGTTTGGATGGCGTCCCTGCAATCGCCCCGCTCCATCCCAGAACATCAGCGGCAACTTTTCCGCGCCTTCCTGTTCGAGGAACGCTTTCACGACCGGATTCCGGACAAATGCGCCCGGTTGATGGCTGAGATTATAACGTTCGATTGAGACTCCGAGTCCCGCCAGTTGGCGGAGCAACGCGGCGAAACTGACCAGGTCCGGATCAAGTGCGGGACCGCAGAGGCCAGTGGAACAACACATGGGCGGGTCGTAAACGTGGATGGTTTTCATGGTGATTCGGAAGGGGCTCGCGACCAGGTTTTGTTTACCTGACTTTTTTATTTGGCAAAGCATAAAACCAGTCAAGCGAACTTCGGGCCCGCGGGCGGACGCGAAGCGTCGTGAATTCCCCTCCTGCTGATATGGCTTTCGGAAGTGGGCGAGGTTCCAGGACTGGTCTGCGGTTAGGGAATTACCACGAGCCCCACGCGACGGAGGACCGGTCGCCCTCCAAAACGCTGCGCGAAGAGCTGGGGCGTCGTCTCCTCCGCGAGCTACCGCGGCCGTACTCGATCTTTGGTAGGGTCGAGAACCTGGACAATTCCTGGCCTCTGCCTCGCGGATGACAGCAGATCCCCAATCCCTATGTCCTCGAAACCCGCTCGCCGTCGTTCTGTCCGTAAACCCCGTCCCACCCGTCATTCGGGCCCACCGCCTTCTCCGTTTTTGTGCACCAATTCCGAATTTTAGAAGATCCTCTTGATGGGTATTCACGCGGATCTGTTGGCGAACTATTTTGGTGAAGCGACCTAGGTTGAACTTCGAGATTTCACCCAGACCACGGGCCACCGCGGCAAACGCGGAGGAGTAAAGGTTCAGTGGGTCCTAATCTTGCCGGGGCACTTTGGGCCGTAAACTCGGCTTCCCCGACGGCGGATGAATCGGGACCAACGACGTTTTGTGGCTGGATCCCAAAGACCTTGCCCTCGGACGACTGGGCAAGCTCAGCCTCGGCGCAGGCGGTTCCGCCAAAGTTCGACCCTTGGGCGCTCTGCTGTGGTTTTATCTGATGCTGAAGTTGCGGTTGAAGGGTCAGGATTTTGACGTCTTCAGGTGGCCCACCAGCCGCCATCTGTTGCGCGGGGAGAACGTTCGATTTCCCGGACCAGGCACCTTCGACACCTTCCAGCTCGCGACAATAGTTGTTAATCCCAACACCGGAAGGGCGGACTCGCGGCCTGGCCTGGAGTCGAGGGCGAGGGCGAGCGGATCATCCGCGCAGCCAGCGGATCAGTTCCCACAACCGCGGGGGTTGACCCGTGCGCAGGATGCCGATGCGGAAAATTCGTGCACTCACCCACACCATAAAGACGGTGAAGGCGACCAGGAGAGCTAAGGTGCCAAGCACGTCAAACAAGGGAGGATTCGCGGTCACCCGCATCATCATGACGAACGGTGTGTACGGTGGAATCCACGATAACGTCGTAGCCAAGGTTCCGTTGGGATCTCGTGCAATGAAGGGAATGCTGATTAACGGCAACATGAGCGCGAGCACAATCACACTCATATAACTCTGTGTTTCCTTCAGGGTATTGCAGGTGCTGCCCAGAGCTAGAATGCAGACGGCGTACAGCAGGTACCCCAGAAGGAAATACAGGAGGAAGGCTGGTAGCAGCCAGGTGGTCTGAAGAACAGTAAGTACCTCGACAGAGAATTGGGCGGGGCCCTCGCCCGCGGCGGCAGATTGGGCAGCCGCCAGGGCTGGGGATTCTATTCGAGCCGCGAAGTAGAAGATGAGGGCGAGCAGCGAGAGAATCCAGAAACCGACCATCACCAACCCGGTTGCAGCCACCCCAAGGAGTTTTCCCGCCATCAGTTCGCCTGGCGTGACCGAAGAGAGCAGGACTTCGATGATTCGATTCGATTTCTCTTCGATCAGGGAATTCAACAGCATCTGCGAGATGGCGAAAATAGCGACCCACAGCAAATACATGAACGCGGCCGGGGCAAACTGCCGGATCGAGTCCGCCAGTCCGACGCGTTCCTGACCGAGGGACTTTTGCGGGTTGTACGCGGTCACCGGAAGTTGCTCGCCTTCGATGCGGCTAATGAGCTCGTAATCCAGGTGGGCCGCGACGAGTTGACGGCGCCAGACCTCGGCTTTCAGGGCGGATTCAAGTTCGGTGCGCAGGGTGGGATCACCTTGGTTTTCAGACCAGTACTCGATACCACGGCGTTCTGGAACGGCCGCGGAACGGTTCGTCGAATCCGCGCGGAGGGCTTGGGCCGAACGTTCCGGCCAGTCCTTCAATTCCGCCGGCACCAAGACCGCTGCAAACAGCGTCGCTTGGGGTTCAAGTCCCGCGAGGGGTTGCTCGCCGCGGAGCCAGGGGCGGAGTTTTTGGTTAAGGTTGGTGAGCGCGTCCGTTGACAAAATTCCGTCCGGCAAGGGCACCCGCTGATAGCGCGGTTTCGGCGGGACAAAGGGCGGTGCGTTGCTGCGCAGACCGGCGGAAATCGATTGCAGCAATTCCGTGGTTTGACCTGATTTCAGGAATTGGTTCGCGGCCGCGGATTGGAAAATGAGCGTGCCCTCCGCCGGGTTTCGAAGATAGCGCGTGGCGTAATCCTGCACTGCCTGGAGAACCCGTCTCTGCTCGGCGCGGAAGAAGTGATTGGTCAGCGGCGCCTCAAATTGGCCGGTTTGATCCACCAGCACGAAGTGGCGCGTCGGCGTGGGTTTGCGGGCAAGATACCCGCCAAACTGCGAGGCGAGCATCCACAGCGCCGGAAAGACGAAGAGCCCAACCCAGAACCCGCGCGTTCGGGCATTCTCGATGAACTCGCGTCCGGCAATCAGAAGGGAAGGGCGCATGCGGGGCATTCAGCGGCGAACTGCTTCTCCGGCGTCCGGGCCAACGAGCTTTACAAAGACATCGTGCAAGGTTGGTTCGAGGGTATTGAAGCGGCGCAATCGAATGTGGTGAGTGAAGCAGGCCTCCAGGACCGGTTGGGCGTCGACCTCGTCGACCAAATCCAGTTCCCAGAACCCATCAGGTGTCGCGGAGAGGGTACTCACTTCCGGCAATCGGCGCAGGGGTTCGATGGAGTCCGCAGTTTGAAGGCGGAGGCGGATGGGCAGGGTTCGACGGGCAGCCGCCACGGTTCCGTCGAACACCTTGTGACCGCGCGCCATGATGACCAAGTGGTCGCAGAGTCGTTCCGCGTGTGGCATCACGTGCGTGGAGAAAATGACGGTCCGACCCCGGCGCTTCAGATCATGGATGATCTCCTCGAGGACGATTTGGTTAACGGGGTCGAGTCCGGAGAACGGTTCGTCGAGAATGACCAGTTCCGGGTCGTGGGCGATTGAGGCGAGAACTTGAACTTTTTGGCCCATTCCTTTGGAGAGTTGTTCGGCCCGACTGTGGGCGAAGTCCTGGAGCCCGTATCGTTCGAGCAACTCGAACGCCCTCTGACGGGCCGCTCGAAGGCTCAAGCCTTTGAGGGCCGCGAAGTGGGCAATGATCGCCCAGGATTTCATTTTGCGATAAAGCCCCTTTTCCTCGGGGAGGTATCCGAGTCGATGACGCACGGGTAACGCAGTCGTGGCGCCCAGGATCGTGATCCGGCCGTGTGAGGGACGCAGGATGTCCAGGATCATCCGAATCGTGGTCGTCTTGCCCGCGCCATTGGGACCGAGGAAGCCGAGGACGCAGCCGGCTGGCACGGTAAAGGAGATGTTCTCTACGGCGTGAAAATCGCCAAAGAGTTTGCTGACGCCTTCGAGTTGGAGGACGGGATCGGCCACGCGACTGGATTAAGCGGGTAAATCGTGATGGGAACTGAGGCTGCTGACGATCCCTCATTCTCATCAAACGCTTCCGGTCGGTTTCCTGAGTCAACGATGGGGTTCAGTCCTCCAGCCAATATTTTGGTGGATCTGAGCCGCCCGGAATGGATTGGAGCGGTGCCGCCACGGAGGACGAACTTTGTGTCCGCTTTTGCCAAACCAATGGCCGTCCTCGCCCGACCTGGTTACTCTATCGGAAATGTCACTCCCCTGGTTCAACGCGCTGGTGCTGGCCATCCTCCTGACCAGCTTGCGGGTCGAAGGAGATGCGGTGGCGTTGGTCGGAGTCGGCGAACGCTGGCACTACTGGTATGCCGTGTCGGCACCGCCGAGGGATTGGGCGGAGCTTGAGTTCGACGATTCCGAGTGGTTGGCAGGAGATTCGGGTTTTGGCCTGACTCGATGGGGTGAAAATACGATGCTGGAGGGACTGCAACGGGGGTCGGGTGCCGTTTATTTTCGTAAGGAATTCACCGTGGCCGATCCCTCCACGGTGACGACCCTGACGCTCCGTTGTGACTGGCAAGGTGGCTTTGTGGCGTTTCTTAATGGGCAGGAAGTCATGCGACGCAATCTGGCCGGGCCTCCGGGATCCGCGGTGCCCTTCGACGCCGCCGCTTCGCCTCGATATGCCGGGGCCGCTGAAGATATTCTGCTGGCGGGCTCCGGCGTCGGTTTGAACCCCGGGCGCAATGTGCTCGCGATTCAGGTGCATCCGGTCGAGGGCAGCCCGCTCGATGTAGCTCTCGTTCCCGAATTGCTCGCGAATTTCACGCGCGGTCCCTTTCTGCAATCGGTGTTGTCTGACCGGGTTACGGTCCTCTGGCGGACGCCGGTCCCGCTCTTGGGGAAGGTAGAGCTCAGCCTGGATCCTGAACTGGCCGAGGCCCGACAGATTGCGGCGCCCGCGCTGGGTACCACCCAGGAGATCACGATCACTGGGCTGGAGCCGGGTCGGCGCTATTATTACCGCGCCTGGGCGGGGCTGAATCCGTCGCCGATCGCCTCGTTTCGCACCTTGCCGGCCAGTGGGGCTTTGGATTTTGTAATGTTTGGTGATTCGGGTGCCGGCAGCGCCGCCCAATTCGCGGTCGCCCAAGTTCTGACGCGGCGCGCGCCCGACCTAGTGGTCCATTTGGGCGATATCGTCTACCCTCACTTTACTTTCGGGCAGACCGATACGCGATGTCTGAGTGTGTATCGTCAGCTGCTGCGGACCACCCCGTTCTTTTTTACCTGGGGTAATCACGATCTCTATGGTGGAACCGAGCCGTTCACGACGGCCTTCCGTCAACCGACCAACGACACTCCCTGGTTGACGCACCAGGCGGAGCGGACGCGTCCCGAATTCTACTATTCCTTCGACGCGGGAGACGCTCATTTTGCGGTCCTCTTCTGGCCCTATTCGAGCCAGTATTATATGCGGGAGAATTGTCCGCAATTGCAGTGGCTCGAGGCCGATCTTGCTGCCAGCACCAAGCCCTGGAAATTCCTCTGTTTGCACCACCCGGTGAACACCTCCGGGGGGCATCGGAACGACGACTATAACTTCAACGGAATTCCCGACCGGAATGAAGTTGCCGCCCAATTGATGCCCGTGGCAGCCCGCCACGGGGTCCAGGTCATTTTCTCCGGGCACGACCACAACTTCGAACGCTTTCATCCGGTCAATCAAACCCACACCGTGGTGACCGGTGGAGGTGGAATCATACTCTACGGAATGGTGGAGCGAGACGCCAATAGTGCCTCCTTTCACTCGCGTTGGCACTACTCCGAGGTCCAGCTTCGAGGCGACCAGTTGCGTCTGGTGGCCACCGATCGCCAAGGAGTCGCGTTTGATGCCCTGGAATTCCGCCGGACTCCGAAATTGTCGGACGATCCCGATGGGGATGGACTGGGGCCGGCGGCGGAATTGGCTGCGGGTACGCGTCCGGATAGCCCTGATTCCGATGGGGATGGTCGCAACGATGGGTGGGAATTTGTCGCTGGACTGGACCCGAAGACCTCGGACGCCACCGAGAGCGGAACGCACCTCACCGCCTTGCTTAGCCGGCCATTACCCCGACCGCTGACTCAGCTAACGAGTTGGACAACTGCGGAAGGACAGCTGGAGTTGCGCTGGCTGGGGGTGGTCGGTCAGCGGGTGCTGTTGGAAAGTGCGGTGGGTCTCGCGGCCGAATGGGAGCCCATGCCTGGATTCAGTGGGGGAATTCCGCTCGCTACCGATCGGCAGCAGTTGGTGGTGCCCACCCCAGCCACCACGCGTTTCTTTCGTTTGCGCCTGGTTCCCGAATAGGTCAGGGGCTCGGTTCGTCTTCTAGCTCGCGCCGCGTCGGTCCGCAGTGAAGGATTCTGCGGTAGTTTGTTCGTATGAGGTGGGAAAACCAACAACCTGTCCCCGGATTTGCCCCGTATTCCCGCCTAACCGGGGATCGGATCGTTTCGTTTCGAGGCCTGCTGTGGCTGCTGCTGGGTCTAAGTCTCCTGTTTGGACTGGGTCGCCCGGTTTGGGGGGCGGAACCGGCCGAGCAACTTGCCTATGAGGCGGCGGTTCGTGACTTCGACCTGGGCCAGTGGGAACGGGCCGTTCGTAATTTCGAAGAGTTCGAGGCGAAATACCCGCAATCGGAATTCAAAGGAAACGTCACTCCCCGGCGTCTGTTTGCCCGGGCAGAAACCGAGTTTGCGCGCGCCGACTATGCCGCGGCTGCCAGTTCGTTTGCCGAATTTGGCCGGGCGAACGCTGCGGATCCGCGGGCTGGATTGGCGGCGATTCGCGAAGCGCAGGCTCAACTCAAACAAGGAGATGCCTCGGCGGCCTTAGGCGTTTTGGCGACGCCCGAGGGTGCTTTTGCCCGACAACTGGCCAGTGGGGCGGACCCGAGCCTGCTGTTCAATGGTCTGCTGGTGAAGGTGGAAGCGCTGCGGGCTGCCCTGAGTTGGGTCGAGGCCCTGGCCGCCCTCACCCAGGCTGAACCGTTCGCTCGGACGCCCGCTGAAAAGGCGGCTCGGTGGCAGGTTCTGGCCGGAGTTGAGGAAAGTGCCGGACACTTTGAGACGGCGGCCCAAACGGCTGAGGAATGGAACCGAGCCCTGGGTGAGGAAAGTTCCATCGAACGTCGTTCCGAAGCGGCCGCCCTGGCTGGGCGACTGTGGTTGCGGGCGGGCAAGGTCGAGCCAGCCCAGACTGCTTTCAGTCGGAATCTGGCCGCCGGAGTTCCCGTGGATCGCCAGCGCGAGGCGGTTCTGGAGCTGACGAATCTGGCGATCGCCCGAGAAGACTGGGCTGCGGCCCGGGAGCGATTGCAGACCTTTCTGAACAATCAACCGGTCGATCCCAATGGGGCACTACTGAGACTTCGTTTGGGGCAGACCCTTTTCCGCCAGTTTCTGGCGAGCGGAGGAGCCACCAATGCGACGCCCGAATTGATGAGTCTCCTGGCACTCTCGGCGGCGGAGTATGCCGGGGGTCTGACCAACTCTCCGCCCCCGGGTCTAGTTGGTCCCCTTCATTTGGGTCGGGGTTGGGCGCTCTGGCAGGAAGCCTTGTCGGCCAACCTGCCGGAACGGTTGCGGGATGCTGGAACTAATTTTGCCACTGCGGCTGCCTTACTGCCCCCGGGGGCGGAGCAAGCCACCGCCCGGTTCAAGCTGGCTGATGTTCAACTTCGCCTGGGGGAGCCCCAAGCGGCCCTCACGAACTTTCTGGCCGTCGTCGATAATTACACGAATCTGCCGACCGTTCAGCAGGATCTGGTGACCCCAGCCTTGGTTCAGGCCGCCCAAGCCGGCGTCGCGGCTGGCAATGTCAATGAAGCCGCCCGCGCCGTGGAACAGCTCTTGACGCGCCAACCCACGGCCGCCGAAGCGGGGGCCAGTACCCTGTTGGTGGGGCAGGCGCTGGCCAAGGCGGGCGAATCCGTTCGCGCCCGAGCGCTCCTGGATCGGTTTCTGAAGTCGTTTCCGGCGGCCGGCGTCGCTGCTGAGGTCGAATTGGCCCTGTCCGCCGTCGAATTGCGGGCGCGCCAATGGACCAATGCTCTGATCTCGCTCGATCGCTGGGTGACTCAGCACACCAATCATGTATTGCTCCCTCAGGCCGAATTCGATCGGGCCTGGGCGGCGGCGCAAGCGGGCTTGATGACCAATGCCGTCTCGCAATTTGCCGCCTTATCGATGCGGTTTCCCACCAATCCCATTTCCCAGACCGCCTCGCTGTGGTTGGCGGGACATTACTTTTCCCAGGGCGATTATACCCGGGCGGAACAGGCGTGCGTGAGTGTCTATACGAATGCGGCCTGGCGCGGAAATACGCTTTGGCATCAGGCCCGGTTGTGGGCGGCGGAGGCAGCTCGCCGGCGACAGAGCTTCGGGAGTGCTCAGGAACAATTGGTCGAATTGCTCAATGACCGGACCACGCCGACTAACCTGGTGCCCTCGGCCTATTTTGCCTTGGGTGAAACCCAACTCGAACAGCCTCCCGCCTCCGCCGCTCCGCCCCTTGCCAATTTTCAACAAGCCCTCGAGGCGTTCACTGCCGCAGCTCAGTTCACCAATTCCGTCGTCTCCGTCGCCGCCTTGGGGAAAATGGCCGATTGCCACCTGCAACTCGCCACGCGCGGGACCAATGGCTATGCCAAGGCCAACGAATTGTATCGCCGGGTCCTGGATTCCCGCCGGGCCGACTTGGCCGCCCGCTGCAAAGCGTCGGTCGGATTGGGTCTGGTGGCTGAGAAAGTTGCCGCCACCTCGGCTCCCGCGGTCGCGGGACCATTATTGGTGGTCGCTCTCAATCATTACCTCGATGTGGTGAACGGCACCTTGATTCGTCCGGGCGAACAGACGGATCCGTGGTGGGTCAAGGAAGCGGGGCGCGAGGCGGGACGATTGCTCGAAACATCAGCTCGTTGGGTGGAAGCGGCCGCCTTGTATGACCGTCTGGCCCGAGAATTTCCGACCTTCAAGACCGCCTGGGAACTCCGCGCCTCCGAAGCGCGCCAGCGGGCCGCCGGATAAACGGATCAAGGCATAAAAAAGCCGGTGGAATAAAATCCAACGGCTGACAACTTATCCTGTCGAAATGACCTGAGGGCCAGCCTCAGAGGGGCTTCCAGTTGCGGTAGCGATACTTTTCCCAAACCCAACGGAAGTCGGGATTGTTAGGACCGCCCCCCGCCCAGTTGAAGCTTGAGATGCCGACCGCGGAATCCTTGGCGGCCTTGATCGTCCGCGCATCCACCCATTTGTGGCCTTCGTAATGGCCGTCCTGGAAGGAAAAGGTGCTGAAATTTCCATGGAACACGGCGAATGGATCGATCCAACCCTTGGAGGTGACACTCAACACCCAAGTGCCCAGGTTCGAATTCCGGGGGTCGGATTCCTCAATGAAGATGAAGGAATCGGACGGGCTGGGAATTTCGGTGGCCTTGGTGAAGGGCGGCTGGGTGGGCTCCCAACCCAGGATGCCGTTCATTCCGTTCGCCTTGGAGTAGCTATCCCAGGCCCAACCGGCACCGGGCTTGCGCTTGGCGCGCAGATCTCCCGGGCAATGGTAGGCGCCCATGACCCCGAGGTAGTCCCATAAGGGGGAGTTGGTCAGACCCTTCTGGACCCGACTCATGGCTACCGTGAGGGAGATTCCTGAGGAAATGTCCGGGGTCGGACCCGCCCAATAACCGCCACCGGTCAGCGGCGTGAGCACGCCCGCTTTGTTTCTCCAGGCGTCCGTGGGAGCTAAGGCGTCGTTGAAATCACCGGAATAGAGTATCCAGGCGAGCGCCAACTGCTTTTGGTTGTTCGCACAGGCGGCACCGGTGGCCTTGAGTTTGGCCTTGGACAGCGCTGGCAGCAACATGCCGGCGAGAATTGCGATGATCGCAATGACCACGAGTAGCTCGATGAGCGTAAAACCGCTCGCTCGGCGGGGAGCGAGCGGCGGGGAAAGTATGGCGCTAGGCCGAGGAATGAATGTCATGACAAGACCAGGAGATTTAGAAATGGGGACAATTATTATTTGCGCGTAGCCTCGTTCAACCCCGCGCACCTTCCAAGTCGAGATTTAATAACGGGCCACAAAATCACGCTGCCGATGGCCAATGAGTCTAGGGCAGGGGAGATCAGTCGCTCCAACCCAGACCGACGAGGCGCTCCCAGCCGAACCCCTGCATTCCGCAGCCCAGCCTTTCGCCCCGTCTCGTTCCCGTGTTTGCTCCCCGAACACATGGCGAAAGAGTTCATCCGCGTCGTCGGTGCGCGGCAGCACAATCTGAAGAATTTGACGGTGGAAATCCCCCGGGACCGCCTGGTGGTGATTACCGGACCCAGCGGCTCGGGCAAATCCTCGCTCGCCTTCGATACCCTGTTCGCCGAAGGCCAACGCAAATACGTGGAGTCACTGTCCGTCTATGCCCGGCAGTTTCTCGATCAACTCGAAAAACCCGACGTGGAACATATCGAAGGACTCTCCCCGGCCATCGCCATCGAGCAACGCAGCAGCGCCGCCAATCCACGGTCGACCATCGCGACCACGACCGAGATTTACGATTACCTCCGTCTCCTGTTTGCCAATGTCGGCCAACCTCATGATCCGGAGTCGGGTCAGCCGATGACCCGCCGAACGACCCCGGAAATTGCCGATACCCTTCTGGCGCTACCCCTGCAGACCCGCCTGATGTTGCTCGCCCCCGTCGTGGATGCCCAAAAAGGGGAGTTTCGGGATGTTTTGGAACGTTTAGCCCGCGAAGGCTTTGTCCGGGCCCGAGTCGATGGTGAATTGATCGAATTGGTGGCCAACAAACCGGCGCGTCTGGACCCTCAAGCCAAGCACCTCATCGAGGTGGTCGTCGATCGGGTCGTCATCGCTGACGGCGTTCGCACGCGGCTCGTGGATTCCCTGGAAACCGCCCTGAAATGGGGCGAGGGTCGGATTGTCTGTTTGCATCAACTGCCCGGCGCCGGCGGAACCGGCAAGACGAAGACGCGCGACGCTGCCGCGACTGGCCCGGCGGACCCGTGGATTGAGAGGCAACATTCGACCCGTCTGTTCTCGCCGGCGACGGGCAAGACGTACGAACCCCCAACGGCTCAGCATTTTTCCTTTAATTCGCCTCGGGGCGCCTGCCCGGTTTGCCATGGCCTTGGTCAGAAACGCGTGTTTGATGCCGCCCTGATTGTGCCGGATGAAACCAAATCCCTGGAAGAGGGCGCGGTCCATCCCTATCGGCGTCTGGGCGGGAAGCGCATGGTGACCTACTACCAAGGCCTGCTGAAAGGCGTGGCCGGTCATTATGGGGTGCCGCTGGATCGCCCGTGGAAAGAGTTGCCCGCGGACTTCAAGGAGAAGCTCCTGACGGGAACTGGCCCCGAGGAGGTGGAATTTTGGTTCATGCACGCCGGTGCTCCGCGCAAAACTCGCAAAGCGTTTGAGGGCGTCGTGCCCAATCTAGAGCGGCTCTATGCCGAGAGCGAAAGCGAGTTTACGCGGAACCGACTGAAGGCCTATATGACGCTCGCTCCGTGTGATGCCTGCGGCGGCAAACGACTGCGACCCGAGCTGCTCGCCGTGACCTTGCCGGGGGTTCTGGATGGGTCCGTTCGCCTGCCCCGAGAACTCTTGGTTCCCGCAACCGCCGATTCCCCGGCGGGGATCCCCGGGGTGAATATAGCCACCTTCTGCGCCTTGCCCATCGCGGCGGCCGATGAGTTTCTGGGAACCCTTCAACTGACCCCACTCCAACAGCAAATTGCTGCAGAATTGGTCAGTGAGATTCGTAAACGACTCCAGTTTTTGCGTCGGGTTGGTCTCGATTACCTCACGCTCGATCGCGAATCCGGCACCCTTTCCGGAGGCGAGGCCCAACGCATCCGCTTGGCGACCCAGATCGGGGCCGGTCTGATGGGTGTTCTCTACATTCTCGACGAACCCAGCATCGGACTCCACCAGCGCGACAACGAACGTCTGCTCCAGACCGTCCGCAATCTGCGCGACCTGGGAAACTCGGTGCTCGTGGTCGAACACGACGAGGACACCATGCTCGCGGCGGATCATCTCATCGATTTCGGTCCGGGTGCGGGGATTCACGGCGGAGAGATAGTGGCTCAGGGCACCCCGGCGGAGGTGATGGCTAATCCGAGGAGTCTTACCGGACGGTATTTGCGCGGCGAGTTACGCATCGAGATTCCCCGGCAGCGGGTGAAGCCGCGGCCGGAGAAAGGTTGGCTGGAATTGCTCGGTTGCCAGGAAAACAACCTGCGCAATCTCGACGTCCGCATTCCGCTCGGAACTCTGACCTGCCTCACCGGCGTCAGCGGCAGCGGTAAATCAACGGTCGTGGACGACATCCTTCGACGGGCGTTGTTTCGCCAGTGGTACGGATCGAAGGAGCGACCCGGCGCTCATCGGGAACTGGTTGGCACCGAATTGCTGGAGAAGTGCGTGGTGATTGACCAGGCGCCGATTGGACGAACCCCGCGCAGTAATCCCGCGACCTACACGGGAATGTTTAACGAGATCCGGGGCCTGTTCGCGCAGTTGCCGGCGGCTCGAGTTCGTGGTTACTCCGCCGGACGCTTCAGCTTTAATGTGCGCGGTGGGCGTTGCGAAAAGTGCGAGGGTGATGGCGCGTTGCAAATTGAGATGCACTTCCTCCCGCCGGTGTATGTGACCTGCGATGTCTGCGGCGGGCGTCGCTACAACCGGGAGACCCTGGAGATTACTTACAAAGGACTGAACATCGCGGACGTGTTGAATCTGACCGTGGACGAAGCCGTCACGTTTTTTCGGGCGGTACCCAAGCTGCATGATCCGTGTCTGACGCTGGCCGAAGTGGGTTTGGGTTATGTGAAGTTGGGGCAACCGGGGACGACCCTGAGTGGCGGTGAGGCCCAGCGTTTGAAGTTGGCGGCGGAACTTTCCCGCCGGCAAACCGGGCGGACTCTTTACCTGCTCGACGAGCCGACCACTGGACTGCATTTCCATGACATCGCCAAACTATTGGAAGTGCTCTTCAAGCTCCGGGCGGCGGGCAACACCCTGGTCGTCATCGAGCACAACCTCGACGTCATCAAGACTGCCGATTGGGTAATTGATCTTGGGCCGGAGGGCGGTGCGGGCGGCGGGTTGATTGTCGCCGAAGGCCCGCCCGAAGTTGTAGCCGCCTGCGCCGCGAGCCATACTGGCCGCTTCCTCCAGCGGGTGCTCAACCGCTAAGAGGCTGTTGGAAAACTCGAAGGGTGTCTCGTGACCTCGTCTGCTATGGGGGAATGGGTGAAATTTTTTCGCCAACAACCCAATCGACGAGTCCCCAAAGGCTATTCCACGAAACGTTCGAAAATTAAGACACAGTTCTGGCCGCCGAAGGCAAATGAGTTGGACATCGCCCTTCGGACGACACTTGAGCGGGCTTGGTTGGGGACGTAATCGAGGTCGCAGGCCGGATCGGGATCTTCCAGGTTGATTGTCGGTGGAATCACCCCCCGGTTAATGATATTGACGCACGTGGCCGCTTCTAAAGCGCCCGCCGCACCAATGGAATGGCCAATCATCGATTTGATCGAACTGACGGGAATCGCATAGGCGCGATCTCCAAAAACCTTCTTAATCGCCCGGGTCTCGATCGGATCGTTGACCTCTGTTCCGGTTCCGTGGGCATTGATATAATCGATGTCGCTCGGCTGCAAACCGGCCGTACGGAGCGCCTGTTCCATGGCTTGAGCGGCGCCCAAGCCATCGGGATGGGCCGCGGTGATGTGATATGCGTCGCAGGACATCCCGACACCCGATAATTCGGCCAGGATCTTCGCCGAGCGGTTCTGGGCGTGCTCCAGGGTCTCCAGCACTAACACCGCCGCGCCTTCGGCCATGACGAATCCATCTCGATGGAGATCGAAGGGTCGGCTGGCCCGCTCGGGTTCATCGTTGCGGGTCGACAGCGCCCGCAGGGCACAGAAGGACTCCAAGTAAGTCTCCGTGATCGCGGACTCGGCGCCGCCGGCCAGGGCCATATCGGCGAAACCGAGGCGGAGCATCATCCAGGCGCTGGCCAGGGCGTGACTGCCCGTGGCGCACGCGGACGAAACGCTGAATCCCGGTCCGGTCAGGCCGAAATGGAGCGCCACGTTTCCGGAGGCCATGCTGGTGCTGATGCGCGGGATGGCAAACGGATTGGTTTTGCCCGGTCCCTTGGTGAAGAATTGGAGCATCTGCGCTTCAAGGAACGGGAAATCACCAATCGCAGAAGCGACCAAGGTGGCGATCCGGGACGAATCCTGTTGGCGGAGATCCAAGCCGGCGTCGCGCATCGCTTCGGCGCTGGCCGCGATCGAGAACTGGGAGTAACGACCAATGCGACGTGCCATCTTGATATCCATGTGATCCGTCGCCTGAAACTGCTTTACCTCTCCGGCGATCCGACTGGGAAGTCGGGAGGGATCAAATTGGGTGATTGGGCCGACTCCGGACTGGCCTTCGATCAGATGGTCAAACGTTTCACGGTTAGTCAGTCCCACGGGCGAGAGGGCGCCAATCCCAGTGACGACAATGCGAGGTTGGACAGGATTCATAATTGGGTCACTCAGGAACAGGTCAAGACCCCGTGCGGAGCACTCTTCCACGTCAATCCTGCGGATACCAGGATTCCTGCGGATGCTCACATCCCAGGCCGGCTAATTCATGAAGGAATTTCAGGGTGTGGGTGCTTGGAAGAGAGGATGCCCAGAGGAAAGTGACAAATCCTTTCAGGACTTGACCGCGGGCGGCTTGGGCGGAGAAGGGAAAACTAATTTGTGCAGCGCACATCGGGGCACAGCGCAAGACCCGGTCGTCACAGGTCGTTCTGCTCAAGCGCCTGGAGTAGTTAAAGGGTGCCTCGCGCCCTTGGTGGCTACATTTTTAGACTCAATGCGCGTGGCCCACGCCACGGGCGTGGGCATAGGCATGCAAAATGTGCCCAACAATTTCTTCGAGGCCGACGCCGTTTTTCACCTGAGCGAACACAACCGGACCGTGTCCCCGCATCGTTCGCGCATCGCGGGCCATGACGTCCAGATTCGCTCCCACCGCCGGGGCCAGATCAGTCTTATTGATCACCAACAAATCGGACTGGGTCAGGCCGGGCCCACCCTTCCGGGGAATCTTGTCGCCGCCGGCCACGTCGATGACCTGGATCGTGAAATCCGCCAATTCTCGGCTAAAACAAGCCGCTAGATTGTCACCGCCGGATTCAATCAGCAGCAATTCCGGATTCACGGCGCGATGCAGGTCCTCCAAGGCGAGTAAATTGGCCGAGATGTCCTCGCGGATGGCGGCGTGGGGACAGCCCCCGGTTTCCACGGCTCGAATGCGTTCCGCCGGCAAAGCGCCGTTCCGTTCCAGAAACTCACCATCTTCCCGAGTGAAAATGTCATTGGTCACCGCGGCTAGACTCATCCGGTTCCGCAACTGAAGGCACAACTGGAGCATTAGCGCCGTCTTGCCGCTGCCCACGGGTCCGCCGACGCCCACGGTAAAGGCGCGTTTCGAGAAATTCCGGTTGAGGGGACGATCGCGATCCTGGAATTGGCCCGGATGTTCCAGATGTTGGTGGGTATGTCCGTGCGGACCATGATCGTGGGAGTGATCGTGGGAGTGATCGTGTAGGTGTGGGGCGCCCATCGAGAAAAAGTGTGGACCCAGAGGACGCCTGTGGCAATCGGCAGCATCGGCGTCAAGTGGGTGAAACCCGAACTCCGCTCCCAGAGGTCCTGAACCAAGGAATTAGGTAATGCTTAATTGACCGAAGGTTTGCCTGGGCTTGGAGGAGATTCGGCGTTTAATTTGGGCGCAGCGGACCTAGTGTATTTTTTGAACTACAGTCCGCGAAATCTGAACAACCTCGATTGGCTTGGGTCGAACCATCCAGCTTTCAACCATCATGAAACGGATCAAAGTGACAGTCCCCTGGCCGACCGGCTTGCATCTCCGCACGGCCGCCGAATTGGTTCGGTTGTCGCAACGCTTTACGAGCCGTATTGGGGTTCAGTTGGGCTCTCAAATCGCCGATCCGCGTAGTATCATCAGCTTGGTGCTGCTCAGTGCCGGCCTGGGCTCCGCACTCGACGTGGAGGCCTCTGGCGTTGACGAGCACGAGGCAGTCCAAGCCATCGAGGAGTTCTTCCGGGTACCGGGCGGAACGGAATCCCAGTTGGGGCCGCCGCCGGCCCCCTAAACGGTCTCTCGAGACGAGAGCCGCTCAGGGTTTTGCGGGCGGGACGGGCCAGTCGGGAGAGTCCGTCCGGGCGGTTCGGAATAATTCCTGCGCACGTTCCACTAAGGCCGGCTCGCGGGCGCTGCGGTCGGTGAGTTCGCGGGGGTCCTGCTGCAAATCATACAGGACGATCGACGCATTGGTTTGACCCAACCGTAGGGCTTTCCAGCGGCCGTCGAGGAGGACGGCCTGGTTGAAGCCGGATTCGTGGAATTCCCAATACAGATAGGGATGGTTCGGCTGCTGGCGTGGTCGACTTCGGAGCGTGGGGACCAGACTGAGAGAATCGAGTCCGGCGGGAACCGGAGCTCCCGCGAGTTCGGCCAAGGTGGCCATGAAATCGCCGAAATAGCTGACTTGCCCCGTCGTTCGGCCGGCCCGAATCGTACCTGGCCACCAGGCCAAGAGCGGCACGCGGATCCCGCCGTCGGTCAGCTCCCGCTTGTAGCCGCGCACGGTGCCGGACGGGTGAAAGAGTTGGTCGGGATCGTGATTGCTCTCGCGGTGGGGACCGTTGTCGGAGGTGAAGAGCACGAGAGTGGTCCGGTAAAGTTTTTGCCGACGCAATTCCGCAAGCAATCGGCCCACATAGCCATCCATCCGGGTAATCATCGCCGCATGTCCTCGGTTGGGGTCGGACCAAGGACGGTCCGTGTACGGTCCGTAATCAGGCACTTCGGCGCCATCATGGCGGGCGAATCGGCGCTCGTTGTTGGCGTGCGGCACGACCAGGGACCAGAAAATAAAAAAAGGACGGTCTGGCCGCTGGGAAACCTGGGCTAAGACCTCATCGGCAAACAGATCATCGGCATAGACCAGCGCATTGGTGGCGTAGCCGGCGCCCTCGGTTCCGACCGCGACCAAGCTATTGGGCAGCGGTTCTCGGGTTTCATTTCGCCAGAGGAAATCGGGGAAATGATTGTGGGCGTGGTGCTGGCTCAGGAAGCCGTAGAAGGAGTCGAATCCCTGCCGCCGGGGTAACCCGGTCTCTGCCGCCCCGACATTGCCCAATCCCCACTTACCCACCAGCGAGGTCGAATATCCGGCACCCTGTAACACCTCTGCGACCGTAATATCTTCCGGCAACAAGGCCTGAATCTCGGGTCGGATCCGTCCGGCATTGCCCCGGACTCGGGTATGCCCGGTGTGTTGCCCGGTCATCAGGACGCTGCGCGAAGGGGCGCATACCGTGGCGCCCGCGTAGAACTGGGTGAAGCGGAGTCCCTCGCGCGCCATCTGGTCGAGGTGGGGCGTTTGCATGGTTGTTTGGCCATAACACCCGAGTTCGCCGTAACCGAGGTCATCCGCCACAATCAAAATGACGTTGGGTCGCCGAGCCGCCGTGGCCGGACTCAACGGCAACACTCCGAGCACGAGGAGGAGAAGCCAGGTCGACGCAGAGGGTCGATGGCGGTATGGGTAAACGGAAGTCACAGGAGGATGAGTGTGTGGTAAGTTCTACTCGGCCTGACGGACCGGATTAGGACCCAACTCCCCGATCGCATGAAGTCGAGTCTGAGTGGCGACATACAAGGTTCCGTTGGCGGCCACGGGCGTGGCGCTGATCGGTCCGTCCAGTTGAACGCGACTCAGCACCTTCTTTTCCCGACCCAAGGCAAAGACCCAAAAGTCGCCCCGGCGGGTTCCGACGTAGACCTTGCCATCGGCGATCAACGCGGAGGCCCAGACTTCACCGTTCACTTCTTGGGTCCACAACCCCTGACCTGTGAGGGCATCGACGCAGTGAACTTGACGTTGCGAATCGGCGACGAAGGCGAGGCCATCCCGGACGGCGGGGGACGACATGGTGTGCCGACTGAGCGGATATTCCCAAAGGAGGTTCTTTTCCGTTAAATCGCCCTGACCACGTGGATCTACGCATTTCAACCACGCTTCATTTTTCCCCCAGAACCAGTCGCCGCCGCCGGCCAGGTAAAGGCGGCCGTCGTGAAAGACCGGGAACCCATAAATATTGCTGGGACCGATCGCCTTGTTGCTGTTGTAGCGATGCACGTCGTCTTTGGGGGCGGTCGGATCGAAATCGAACCGCCAGATCCGTCGAAGTTTTCCCGGAGAAGTGGCGGGCTTCGATCCCGGGGACGCGACACTCCAAGGTTCGAACGCGTAGACCACGCCGTCGCCTCCGGCAAAGAACAAAAGTTCCCGTCCATCTACCGTCGCCAGGGAAGGGGACGACCAGGTGCAGTGGAAAATCCGTGGGGCGATTCCGAGTCCATCTTGGGCGAGCCATTGTCCCGTCTGTTTATCGAGCACGACCAAGCTCGGGGCCTCGGGCGTGCGGATCTTCTTGTGGGTATTGTCCACACCGGTTCCCGTATTGAGGTACAGGTGTTGGCCGTGAATTAGGATCGAACTGTGCGCGGCGTCGTGGGACCAAATGCCGGCCTGGCCAGTGAGGTCGAATTGCCAGAGAATATCGGCATCCAGCGGCCCCAGCGAGAGCGACGTTTCGACCGGAGAGCCATTGGTGCCTTTCGGGGTGAAGTAAGCAGCCTCGTCTTGAAATCGGCCGTCGTTCCCATTACTGAGACCGTGCGCGTCCAAACACAGGACAACTCCACGATTGTCCACGAGATAAACTCGGTCGCCCTCAACGGTGGCCGGTGAGGAAATCCCCGACTTGGGCCAATCGTAATACGGATCCTCCTCGCGCTTGGGGACCGCCAACTGCCAGAGCAAGCGTCCGTCGCGTTCATCCAAGCAGAGGAGGATTCCGCGATCGCCCTGGCGGCGTTCATCGCGGGGTTGGCCGTTGTTAGTGCCGATGAAGATCCGACCATGGCTGATGACGGGTGTGGAATGGGCCTCGGTTCCGAGAGCCGCTGTCCAGCGCAGATTGCGTCCCGTGGCCGGATCGAATTCCTGAGGCAGACCCGTTTCGGCTGACACCATATTGCGCGTCCAAGCCTGACCAAACTGGGGTTGATCGGCCGCGGGGCCGTTGAGCCCGGTCAGCAGGTTGCCCAGCAGAAGCAAGGAAAGCGTGAAGGTTCGAGCGCTGGGAGACGGGAACGCATCGGCCCGGGAAAGGGGATGGGCCGGGTAACACGTTGACGGGACGGCGGGCATGGCTGGGGAATGCTAACGCGAACTAAGTGGGAAGGCTATGAGGGGTTCAGGGCGGGGCTGCGCTGTCCGCACCGGGTAGGCGACCGCCAGAATCCCTGAGGGTCGGACCACTCGTCGTTTTCCCAGGGCTCGAAGAGACGGCGAACTCTGCGTGAGCTTGAGCAATGACTCCTTTTCAGGATGCTATGACTGCTGTAGCCTGCCGCATTTGGAAGTGGTTAATCGTACTTCAGTGTGTCGAATGATTTTCTCACCGCTGCTGAGGATGGTGGGAATTTTCATGGTTGTGGCCTTGCCCGCGCGTTCGGCGACCCAGGGAGTGGCCGTGGTTCGATCAAAGCCTGTGACGTTTAATCGCGAGGTCGCGCCGATCGTTTTCCAGAATTGCTCGCCCTGCCATCGCCCGGGTGAGACCGGGCCGTTTTCGCTGCTCACCTACAGCGACGTCCGCAAGCGAGTGGAGACCTTGCTGGAAGTCGTGGAACGTCGTTACATGCCGCCCTGGTTGCCCGCCCCTGGGCCGATCGATTTTGTCGGCAACCGACGCCTCAGTGAGGCGAACATAGCCGTGTTTCGCCGCTGGTTGGAGGATGGCTTGCTGGAAGGGGATGCGGCCGATTTACCCGAATTGCCTCAATGGACAGGGGATTGGGCGTTGGGGGAACCCGACTTGATTCTTAAACTGGAAACACCCTTCGAGCTGCCCGCGGAAGGACGAGACACGTACCAAAATTTTGTCCTGCCGATCCCGGCCGGCAGCAACCGGTTTGTGCGGGCGTTTCAGTTTCGCCCTGGCAGTCGGGCCGTTCATCATGCCTTTATGCTGGTGGATAAGACGGGGGGTAGCCGCGCTCGGGATGCACTCGATTCGGCTGTGGGATTTGCCGGTTTGGATTTACCTGAAGGCGTCGAATCACCCGGTGGGCACTTCCTGGGATGGCAACCCGGGCGTCGTCCGTATCAGGCGCCCTTGGGATTGGCCTGGACCTTGCCGGGAGGCGCCGATCTGGTGCTCCAACTGCATCTACAACCGACGGGACGTCCGGAGGCAGTAGCGCCGATGGTGGGTTTCTATTTTACGAACCGGGCGCCTGAACGGGAGTTTTTCAAGCTGTGTCTGAACTCCCTTCTGCTTGATATCCCGGCGGGTGCGAAGGCCTATCAGGTGGAAGACTCATTTACTCTTCCGGCGGAAGTGGTCGTCCTCGGTTTCAACCCCCACTGCCATTACTTGGGCAAAGATCTTCGAGGCTTCGCCGTCTTGCCGGACGGTCGTACCAATCTGTTGCTGCATATCCCGCAGTGGGATTTCAACTGGCAAGGGGATTACCGCCTGAAAGACCCCCTCACTTTACCGAAAGGTACGCGCTTAGTGATGCGGTACACCTTTGACAATTCGGCGGAGAATCCGCGGAACCCGGACCGACCCCCGCGGCGGGTTCAGTATGGGGTTCAAACCCGGGACGAGATGGCCGAGTTGTGGGTGCAATTGCTGCCGCGCAATCCGGCTGATCTCGAAACGCTTCAGGACGCTTACTTCCCGAAAGTGCTCAGCGAATCCATTACCTACCAAGAATACCGGCTGCAGCTAAATCCAAAGGACGCGCACGCTCATCGGCGATTGGGGGAAGCAAATTTGCAACTCGGCAACTCCGTCGCGGCCCTGGCACACCTACGTGCCGCAATAGAATTGGACCCCACCGACGATGTCAGTCGTTTCGATCTCGGGATCGTGTACCAGGAACAGAAAGATGCGGCCGCGGCCGAACGAGAATTTGCGGAAGCGGTTCGATTGAACCCCGCGAACGGTCGGGCGCAGGGGAGTCTAGGGATCGCCTTGGGCGAGCGGGGCCAGCTCCAACGGGCGGAACGCCATTTACGCGAAGCCATCCGGTTGGATCCCACTGATACCGTGGCCCGCTCAGTCTTGAACCAGGTTCTCCAGCTTCGTTCGGCGCCGCCGAAAAAAAAGTAGTGGCCGGGAAGCCCGCGGCTGGGTCGGGATTGAACCGAGCACGGGCTCATCTTGAGAATAAGATCGTCGTCGAAATGGGTTTATCCCTAGCCTGGCTGATCCATGAATCCCCGCCGGTTTACTGGTCTTTTCCTGCTACTGCTTGCTTTTTTTTTGGTGGGAGCCGGTCAAGCTCCCATCTCTGAGAACGCACCTGAAGAAGGAATACGATTCCAGTCTCTGACGGTGCCCAGCGGTACCCAGAAGGGATTCACGGTCGTCCCACCGGAGTTCACTGGGATCAATTTTAGCAATCGGGTGGAGGAGATTTCCATGGCAGCAAACCGGCTTTTGGAGATCGGTTCCGGGGTCGCCTTGGGGGATGTTGACGGGGACGGTTGGGTGGATGTTTATTTTGGCCGGACCGAAGGGGACAACGTTCTGTATCGGAATCTGGGCGGGTGGAAGTTCGAAGACATTACGGTCCGCTCGGGGACGGCCTGTCCCAATCAATACACGACCGGTGTAGCGCTGGTGGATTTCGACGGGGACGGGGATTTGGATTTGCTCGTGAACAGTTTGGGCGGCGGAACTCGTGCGTTTCTAAATGATGGCCGAGCGAAATTCACCGAACACTCCGACTCGGGCTTGGCCCGAAGTTTCGGCGCCACGTCGATGGCGCTCGCGGACGTCGAAGGGGACGGGGATTTGGACCTATACGTGGCGAATTATCGCGCCGATACGTTTCACGATAATTCGCGAGTGATTAAGATTGAAACTCGGCCCCGTGCGGATGGCGGGATCGACGTGGAGCCAGCGCATCGGTTTTTGGGAATCACCACGATGACGGGTGGATTGGAAGTACTCGAAAAAGGCGAGCCTGACCTCCTTTATCTGAATCGCGGTGGCACTCAGTTTGTGCCTGCTCCATGGAATGTGGGGGTGTTTTTGGACGAGGACGGAGTGGCCCTCCGGGCGGCGCCCACCGACTGGGGATTGGCCGTCATGTTTCGTGACTTGAATGGGGATCACTTGCCGGACCTTTATGTCTGCAATGACTTCGTGCACTGGCCAGACCGCGTCTGGTGGAATCAGGGCAAACGATTTCAGGCGGCCCCGCGGACGGCCTTCCGCAATTTCAGTCTATCCGCGATGGCGGTCGATGTGGCGGATGTGAACCGGGACGGATTCGATGATGTGTTCGTCGCTGAGATGCTGAGTCCTCGTCGAGAATTTCGGGCATGGCAACGTCCGGACACGCTGGCGGGGACCGTAGTCTGGCCTTATTCCGACCCCGAGTTTCGACCGGAAGTTACCCGTAATACCCTGCACCTAGTGTAGTGTCGCATAAATGACTGGTGTTATTGTTTTTTGCCCCCAGAATGCGTTCGTGCCTCGTGTTGCTCGGACTATTCAACTGGATCCCACCGACCGTCTCGAACTAGAGCGATGG
>Ga0209591_10000512_pt1 | contig 49986 bp, 39 predicted proteins | sample MAT01_FD_187207 | JGI IMG/M metagenome (GOLD analysis project Ga0209591, IMG submission 187207) | Freshwater microbial communities from Lake Fryxell liftoff mats and glacier meltwater in Antarctica - MAT-01 (SPAdes) (version 2) | ecosystem: Environmental > Aquatic > Freshwater > Ice > Liftoff...
GACATCCAGCAGGAGATGAAATCAGCGGGCTGGAAGGTGGAGATCGCGACCAGCCTGAAGGCCCGGACCACCGCGACCAACCGTTGGCTGGCCGCGGCGTTAAATATGGGCGGGCTGTACCAAGTCAGCCGACTCGTCAGGGCTAAGCAGAAATCCAAACAACCATGAGAAATGTCAAACAACCAAGCCTGACCCCTTCTGACGTCTTGACCCCTTCTGACGTCTCGTACCAAGTCAGCCGACTCGTCAGGGCTAAGCAGAAATCCAAACAACCGTGAGAAATGTCAAACAACCAAGCCTGACCCCTTCTGACGTCTCGGCCGCAGCTCTGTCCGATCTAGCCGGAGCCGACTCTGCACTTCGCTGATTTGATCGGAGAAAACCGGGCCTGCGCATCGCCTTACCCAGGGAAGTTCAGTGGACTAAATTGTCGCCATAAGCGTGCTCCAAGCGAAAACTCCTGCGTGACGGCCGAGGCTTAGCCTTGCGCTGCCACCTCTGTCAGGCTCAATCGGCTCATCCATGCCCGCTCCGCACGAACTGCCCATTTACGAACTCGAGGACCGCTTGCTCGCGGCGGTGCGGGGGCAGGGGCGACTGATCGTGCAGGCACCGACGGGTTCGGGCAAATCCACTCAGGTGCCGCAGATGTTGCTCAACCACGGGATGCTCGGCGCGGGCGAAGTCGTCGTGCTGCAACCGCGGCGGCTCGCGGCGCGTATGCTGGCGAAACGCGTGGCGGAAGAAGTCGGCACGCAGCTGGGGAATATTGTCGGTTACCAAATCCGGCTCGACTCGATGGTTTCCAAGGCGACGCGTATTCGCTTCGTCACCGAGGGAATTTTGCTTCGGCAAATGTCGTTCGACACGACTCTGCGCGGGATCAGCGCGATCGTCTTCGATGAATTTCATGAACGGCATTTGTATGGCGACATTTCGTTGGCGCGGGCATTGCAGATCCAGCAAACGACTCGGCCGGATCTGAAGTTGATCGTGATGTCGGCGACACTTGATGCGGCGCTGTTGAAAAATTATCTGGCTCCGTGCGAAGTGCTGACGTCGCAGGGTCGGACGTTTCCCGTGAAGATCGAATATCTGCCGCGCGCGGTGGATTTCGAACACGATCCGGTGTGGTCGGTGGCGGCGCGGGAGTGCGAACGCGTCGCGGCGACGACGTCGGGCGATCTGCTGGTCTTCATGCCCGGGGCCTATGAGATCAGCCGCACGGTGCAGGAGATTCAGGGCTCGTCGTCGTTGAGAGGGTTCAGTTGTTTTCCGCTGCATGGCGAGTTGCCGCCGGAACAGCAGGATCGGGCGGTGGCTCGTTATGAGACGCGCAAAATTATTGTTTCGACCAACGTCGCGGAAACCTCGCTGACGATCGATGGCGTGACGGCGGTGGTGGATGGCGGACTGGCGCGGGTGGCGCGGTATGATCCGCATCGCGGGATCAACACGTTGTTGATTGAGAAGATTTCCGTGGCGTCGGCGGACCAGCGGGCGGGCCGGGCGGGGCGTACGGCGCCGGGCGTGTGCGTGAGATTATGGACGGAGCGCGAGCATGAAAAGCGGCCGTTGCAGGAATTGCCGGAGGTGAAACGGCTCGATCTGGCGGAGGTGGTGCTGACGCTCAAGGCGGCGGGAATCGACGATGTTTTGAATTTTCCCTGGCTAGAGAAACCGGAGGCAAAGGCGCTGGAGCGGGCGGAAATGTTGCTGGAGGATTTGGGGGCGATTGGCGATGCGGCGCCCTCGCCGCGTCCGGGCCAACGCGCCGGGGGCGGCGCGTCTCCCGCTAAATCCATCACGGAGCTCGGCCGGAAGATGCTGCGGTTCCCGATGCATCCGCGCTACGCGCGGATGTTTCTGGCGGCGCAGGAATACGGTTGTGTGCGTTCGGTGGCGCTGATGGCGGCGCTCACGCAGGGACGGAATTTTCTTTTGCGCAATGTGGACAAACGCACGGAGGAGGCGCGCGAAGAACTTTTTGGCGAAGAGCACGAGTCGGATTTTTTCCTGCTGATGCGCGCGTGGCGTTACGCCGACAAGGCGAATTACAATATGGAGGCGTGTCGGCGCTTGGGCATTCATGCGCAGGCGGTGCGGCAGGTGGGGCCGCTCTTCGAGCAATTCATTGAGATCGCGGGGGCCGAGAAGTTGGACGTGGCGGAAAAACGCATCGATGGCGTGGCGGTGCGGAAGTGTGTGATGCTCGGGTTCAGTGATCATCTGGCGAAGCGGCTCGATGCCGGGACGCTGCGATGTGAACTCGTGCATAAGCGGCGCGGGATGCTGGCGCGCGAGAGCACGATTCAGCAATCGGCATTATTGGTCGCGGCGGAAATCACGGAGATCGAAAGCCGCGGTGAAGTGACGACACTGCTCAATCTCTGCACGGCGGTGGAAGAGACGTGGTTGCAGGAATTGTTTCCCAGGGATTTCGTGGACACCGGTGGCGTCTTTTATGATGAGACGATGCGGCGCGTGGTGGCGCGGAAGGAGCGACGTTTTCGCGATTTAATTTTGGAGTCAAAACAGACGGCGGACGAACCACCGGAAGGGGAGGCGGCGGCGATCCTCGCGCGCGAGGTCATGGCGGGGAGGATCGTGCTGACCGAATGGAATGAAGCGGTGGAGCACTGGATCATCCGGGTGAATTGCCTCGCGAAATGGTGGCCGGAGTTGGAGGTGAACCCGATCACCGAGGCGGACCGGGCGACGCTCATCGAGCAGATTTGCTATGGGAGTTTTGGGGCGCGGGAGTTGAAAGACAAACCGGTCATGCCGGTGCTGCGCGACTGGTTACTGGCCGAGCAGCTCGCGGTGCTCGACGATTATTTGCCCGAGAAAATCGAGATGGCCAATGGCCGGAAAGCCCGCATCGCCTACTCGAAGGATGGTTCGCCGGTGATGAGTGCGCGCATCCAGGAACTTTATGGTGTCGAGTCGAAATTCACTCTGGGTTTCGGTCGGGTGCCGGTGAAAATCGAAGTGCTGGCACCCAATCAGCGGCCGATTCAGGTGACGGATGATCTCAGTAATTTTTGGCGCGAACAGTATCCGAAAGTGAAGGCGGAATTATCCCGCCGCTACCCGCGCCACGAGTGGCGTTGATCGGCTGGCATGGGGATGAGGGGTTCTGATTGATTGAAATTTTACGGAACCCTAGAGGGAATATGCAATAGACGGCTAAAAAAAACACTAGGCTTCTGTAATAAACTACCATAGCAATGAGGGTGCCTCCCCATGACAACCCCATCGAATACCCAACGCCATTATCTTGAGATCAACCGGCAGACCTTACGCGTCGCCTCATTTGCCGAGCGGGCAATTGTAGGCTGGTCCGAAGTCTCCCTCGTCAACCCAGACGCCGTTAAGAGCGCGCTGGCCCCCCTGATTGCCACCGCCACCGAGCACGAGCTCTACGTCAACGGCGCCGCGATCAATCCTTTTAGAACTTTCTGGCATGCGTCCAATGCGGAGGAATCGCCCCGCATCCGCACCTCGGAAGAGATGCAGGCTTTTGCCGCCGCGTTGCCGCACCGTTTCCGCGGTGACCTCGCTCTCACGTACTGTCTCGCTGCGAATGGTGAGCCGCTCACCCCGCATGGGAATGCCCGTTGGTTGCTGGGGGTCACTCCGGTGGAAGCGATGTTGCCGTTGTTGGATCAAGTGAGTGCTGATCGGCGGATTGCCTCCGATGGTATTTTCGCTGCGTCCATGGCCCACATCGGGGCGGTCCGCTCGACGATGAGTAATGACAGCTTGAATCGGGTGATCCTGTGGGAATTGGCGGAAAATAAATCACAACTGGTCTTGATCACCGCCAATGGCGTCGAGGCAGTCGTCTCCTGCGCGATTGGCAGCGAGGAATTATTCGACGCCATTCAGGCGTCACTCGGACTCAGGGCGCGTGGTGCGGCCGAGCGACTTTTCGCCAATGACAATTTTGATTGCACGGATATTGCCGAGAAAGTGGGTGAACGTTTCGCTTCGGTCCTGAAACCCGCTCTGGCTAACTTGTCCAAGGGGAATAGTCCTTTCGCTTTGTTCTGCCCAGCCCTGCTCGGCACCCAGCAGTGGTTTGTTGAGGCGGTGTCGGCTGCCGCAGGGATGACCGCGTGGTCTTTTGATCGTACGCAGACACTCAAGCAGCTGCAATTGACCACGACCGCAGCGTCTGCCTCTGGCGGTTCTTCACCCGGTGCTTATGGTTTACTCTACCTTGCCGCGATGGAAGGTCAGCCGAGCCAACGGTGGTGCGCTTCATGGTGGGCGCAGACCGGGAATGAACTTGCTGCGGAAGACACGACCAGCCCGATCGAATCCGAAATGGTCGAGGAACCGCGTGGAAATACAGCTCCAGTCATTGAAGTGGCACCCGTGCCAGTACCCGTGCCAGCCCCCGCTCCGAAGCCTACACCGGCACCGGCACCGGCACCCGCACCAGTGCCAAAACCAGTACCAGTACCGGTACCGACTCCGAAGCCTGCTCCCGCACCCGCTCCCGCTCCGAAACCGGCACCAGCCCCAGCGCCGGTTCCCGCCCCAGCGCCGAAACCCGCGCCAGCACCCGCAGCAAAACCGGCTCCGGCTCCCGAGAAGCCCGCACCAGTCGCTGCCGCCAAGGCGGCTCCCGCTCCAGCGGCTAAAGCGGCTCCTGCCCCCGAGAAACCCGCTCCCGCCCCAGCCAAGCCAGCCGCCAAAGCTGCGGTCGAGACGCCGGCCAAGGTAAGTGAAGTTTCCACTGCACCAGTCGCCAAGAAGGGAAACAATAATATGATGATCGCGGTGGCAGCCGTTGTCGTCCTTCTCGTGGTTGGTTATTTCATCTGGGATAGAAAAGCGAAGTCCGAAGAGGCCGAGAAACAGCGCATCGCGGCTGTGGCTCAACAGAAGGCCCGTGTTGAAGAGAAACGCGCCGCTGAAGAGAAGCTCAAGGCCATGCAGACTGAAAATGAGCGTCAGAAAAAGCTGGCGGATGCCGAGCGCTTGGTCGCGATGGAACAAGCCCGCAAACAGGCCGAAGAGCAGACCCGCAAACAACTCAGCCAGCAATTTGATGCTGAGCGTAAGACCAAATTCCCGGGCATCTTGATTGTGACCACCCAACCCACTGGGGCGTCGGTCACGATTGATGGTGATCAGCCACGGAACACCCCGTTCTCACTTGATACCATTATGCCCGGCAAGCATCGGATCTCGATTGCCCTGCGTGGTTATGAAACCTTGGAAACGATCACCGAGGTGACTGGTGGTGAAACCACTGACATGGGTTTGATTCAGCTACAAAAAGCCGCGGGTAGTCTCGATATCGCGAGCACCCCGTCGGACATTCAGTATTCTCTGCGGGCGACCAATGCCGCTTTGGGGTCTGCCCCTATCCGGACAGGTCGTACTCCAGCTAAGATCGATGACTTGGCTCCGGGCGACTATGTGGTCGCTTACCAACGTCTCGGTTGGCAAGAACGTACGGTTTCTGTCCAAGTGGCCAAAGGAAAGTCGGCTACCTCCACGTTGGAATATAAAGGTGGATCCGTTGTACTGACCAGCACTCCGGCTGGCGCGCAGGTTACTCGTGGCGGCATTGCTGTCGGCGTGACTCCCTTGACTTTGAGTGGCCTGCCCAACCAGAAAGTGGAGTATGAATTCACTCTGGCCGGCCATGAGAAGATGACTTTGAACGGCTCCGTGGTGGAAAATCAATCCACGACCTTGAACGCGGTGCTCATCTCATTTGACCGCGTTGCCTCAGCGAGAGAAGTCAAGAGTCAGCCGAAGCCTTTGATTCAGGGTCAGCCGAAGATCGATCCCACCATTCCCGACGGTTCCACCATCACGATCACCTTCGTGGTGGATCGCAACGGCACGACTCGGGATCACACCTTCCAGCTCAAGGAAAAGACCGACAATGCGCTCTTTGCTCAGCGCTGCATTGATGCGCTCAAGGAATGGAAATTTAATCCCGCGCTGAATCAGGAAGGTAAGCCCATTAACGTAAGGATGAGCGTACCCTTCAACATGGCTGCGCAGACTCCGGAGCGGACCAATATCTTCGTCCGGTAATTTGGCTTAAGCTTTCCCCCAGTCCGCCCCATGAAAGTGGGGCGGACTTTTTATTTTCGGTGGATCGTATGCCCGGGGCTTGCCCCGGCTTGGAGGGGAGGTGGCAATAGAGGAGGTGGCACGGGTCTCCTCACCCGCGCAGGTCTCTGGGGTGGTGGAACCTGACCTCCGGGCGGGTTTTGCAACGAGGGCCGGCCAGAAGCGCGCCCGGAGGTCGTGCGCCACCTCCGATCCAGTTCATCCGGTTTGCGCCGTAACTGGTTCAGTTCGTTTCCCCGCTCGCCCACGTTGCACAATCTAATATCAGGATGTCTGAAGTTGCGAGATTGTCTCGCAACTCGAGCGTGGCGCGGCAAGCGCACCACCCACCCCAGAGCTTTGCGTCGTCTGCAAGCCAGCGTCCTCCATTTTTTATTTGGTCAAGTTCCGCGGGTGGAACAGCCTTCCGCCCGGAGGTCGCGTTCCGCCCAAGCTTATCGCCTGATCCTCGCTCAACGTTTCTTCCGACCGGTCTTTGGCTCGATGTTGAGGTAGGTCTTCGCGAGCATCTGGGACTCGTAGAACTCCACCATGCGCACGCCTTCGCGGGGTTTGATCAGATCTTTCTTCGTGGCGAGATCGACCTGCTGTTTCACCCGGCGACAGAGTTCTTCCCACTGGTATTGCACGCCTTCAATCACGTCGGCGACCCGGGAGCCGGCGAGTGCCTCTTCAATGTAGTAGCCGTTCGGCTCGTCGTCTTCGAGGAAGACGTGCACCTCGTTCACGCGGCCGAAGAGATTGTGGAGGTCGCCCATGATGTCCTGGTAGGCCCCGGTGAGATAAATGCCGAGGTAGTAGGGCTCGTTGTTGAGTGGGTGCAGGGTGAGGTAATCCTTCGTGTCCTGGAGATCGATGAAGCTGGAAATTTTGCCGTCGGAGTCGCAGGTGATGTCGACGAGGATGGCGTTGACGGTGGGTTTTTCCTTGAGGCGCTGGAGCGGGCTGATCGGGAAAAGCTGCTTGAGAGCCCACGAATCGAGGAGCGATTGGAAGACCGAGAAATTGCAGACGTATTGATCGGCGAGCAGTTTTTTCAGATCGTGGAGCTCTTCGGGCTGATAACCTTTCTTCGTGCTCTCCTTGTCGATTTGCTCGCAGATCTGCCAGAAAATCTGTTCGGCGGCGGCGCGATTTTCGAGGTCGAGGTAACCGAGATTGAAGAGGGAAAACGCTTCCTCTTTTTTCTGGAGCGCGTCGTGGAAACGTTCCAGCCGGCCGAGCTTGGCCTTGTTTTTCAGCAGCACTTGGAGGTCGTCGACGATCTTATGGCGCGATTTCGGCTGGTGCTGTTTGCCGAGGGATTCGCGCTTGTTGATGCGCTCGAAGACTTCGACGACGAGCATGGAGTGGGGGGCGGCGATGGCGCGGCCGGATTCGGAGACGATGTCGGGCACCTTGACGCCGGAGGCGGTGCAGATTTCGCGGATGTTGAACACGACGTCGCGGGCGTACTCGCCGAGCGTGTAGTTCATCGACGATTCGAAATTCGTGCGCGAGCCGTCGTAGTCGATGCCGAGACCGCCGCCGACGTCGAGGTAACCCATCGGAAAGCCCATCTTGGCCAGTTGGCAATAAAAGCGCGCGGCTTCGGTGACGGCGGCCTTGATCGTGATGATATTGGGCACTTGGGAGCCGATGTGAAAATGCACCAGCTTCAGGCAGGCCTGCATCTTGGCGGCGCGGAGCTTTTCGACCGCGAAAAGAATTTCGGCGGTGTTGAGGCCGAACTTGGCGTTGTCCCCGCTCGACATCGCCCATTTGCCTTCGCCCCGGGTCTGGAGTTTGACGCGGAAGCCGATCATGGGCTTCACGCCGGTTTCCTTGGAGATGGCGATGATGCTGTCCACCTCGGAGAGCTGTTCGATCACGATGATGATTTTCTTGCCCAACTTGCGGCCTAGGAGGGCGAGCCGCATGTAATCGTGGTCTTTGTAGCCGTTGCAGATGATGAGGCGCTGGGTGCCCTCGTGCATCGCCAAGGCGATCATCAGCTCGGGCTTGGAGCCAGCCTCGAGGCCGTAGTTGAAATCTTTGCCGGCGGCGACGATTTCATCGACCACTTCGCGGAGCTGGTTGACCTTGATGGGGAAAACCCCGCGGTAGCCGCCTTTGTAGCCCTCTTCCTTGATGGCTTTGGCGAAAACGGTGTTAAGCTGAACGACGCGATGGCGGAGTTTGTCCTGAAAACGGATGACGATGGGCGCCTTCAGACCCATGCCGACCGCTTCATCGACCACATCCATCACCCGGATGCTGCGACCGTCCGAGAGGGGCTGGACTTGGACGAAGCCCTCCGGGTCGACGGAGAAGTGATTGGCACCCCAGCGTTTAAAGCCGTAATGTTCCTCGGATTGGGCTACCGACCAGTTGGCTGACGATTTGGTCTTCAAATTACAAGGGTGGGGCGATCAGGGTTAGGCTTGCGTTTTGGCGAGTGGCTTAAATTAATCGCCGTTTTCTTTTTCAAAACACACGCATACTCAATGACCAAATTACCCTTGTTCCTCGCCCAAGCTGCTCCTGCCCCCGGTGGTCCGGCTGCTTTACTCCAATATTTGCCGCTGATTTTGATGTTCGCAGCGATGTATTTTCTGATGATCGCCCCTCAGCGCAAAAAGCAGAAAGCGCACGAAAAAATGATGTCGGAGCTTGAAGCGGGCGATGAAGTCATCACGACCGGCGGCATTTACGGCACCATCACCAGCGTGAAAGATGATCGTTTCGTGGTGCGCGTGAGCGATGGCCAGAAGCTCGAGATCAGCAAAGGCTTCATTCACGCCCGCGTGAAACAGGCCGTCGCTTCCTGATCTCCACATCAGCCCTGCGTCCGTGCGTCGCCCGGCGATTCTACCCCTTTAACAACCCACCTACCCATGTTCCGTCAAAATCTTTGGAAACTGACCCTGTCCGCAGCGCTCGTGCTGTGGGCGGTGTTCACCCTCATACCGCTGAAGGATCAGCCGTTTCGCGACTACCTGCAAAGCTCGGTCTCGGCCAAGCAGGCCGAATTCGGCAAGATCGTGGCCCGGGTGGATGCACGCATTGCCCAGAGCAAAACGCGCGGCCAAGAGCAGAGTGTCTATACGACCCTCAAGCAGATCGCCCACGAGGACGAGCTCGATCTCTCGCAGTACTTCACGCACATCCGGCTCGAGGAGAGCATGAAGAATGTGGAGAAGAAGAATAATCTTCTGATGGATGAGCTGCTGCGGCGCTCCAAAGCCAGTTTGCAGCTGGGCCTCGATCTCAATGGCGGCGTGGCTTTCACTTTGGAGGCGGATGAAGCGGCGCTTTCCAAGCAGAGCGCGGAAGAGCGCAAAGACAAATTGGCCAAGGCGATTGAGATCATCAGCAATCGCGTCAACGGTCTGGGGGTCGCCGAGCCCGTTATCCGCCCGATCGGGGACAATCGCATTGAAGTGCAACTCCCCGGGGTGTCCACCCGGGATAATCCCGAGGTCCTGAACAGCCTCAAAAAACCGGCCCGCTTGGATTTTCGTCTGGTCTTTGAAGGCTCCGGTCCGATGGCCGAGCGGCCCGGTGCGGTGCCTCCCGGCTATGAAGTGATGGCGATAGAGGAGGAGAGTAAAAACAGCACGCGCGCCACGCTTTATTACTACATCGTTAAGAGCCTCCCGGAAATGTCCGGCGAAAACGTTGTGGATGCGATCGCCTCCACCGACCAGTTCAGCGGCTACCAGATTCACCTGTCCTTCAATTCGGCCGGGGCGAAACAGTTTGGCGATGTCACTGCGGCCAATGTCGGCCGGCTGCTGGCCATCGTCTTGGATGGAAAACTTTATTCAGCACCGCGGATCAATGGCGCCATCACCGGTGGCTCGGCGCAGATCACGGGGCGTTTCTCCGCCCGCGAGGCCCAGGAACTGGCCAATGTGCTGAACAACCCGCTGGATATTCCCCTGCAGGTGATAGAACAGTATGAGGTGGGACCGACCTTGGCCAAGGATGCCATCGCCAGCGGAAAACTGGCTTTCATTATCGGTACGAGTCTGACGATCGCTTTCATTCTTTTCTTCTACACCCTCGGTGGCGTGGTGGCCGCCATCGGTATCGCCGTGAACGTGCTGATCGTGCTGGCCGTCATGTCCAGTTTCGGCGCGACTCTCACCATGCCCGGCATTGCCGGTATTGTGCTCACCCTCGCGATGTCGGTGGATTCCAACATTCTGATTTTTGAACGCATGCGGGAAGAGATCAAGCTCGGCAAGAGTCTCCCCACCGCGCTGGAGGCCGGTTTTGAGAAGGCGTGGTCGGCCATTTTGGATGGCAATGTCACCACCCTGATCACCTCGGCCATGATGATCGTACTCGGTACCGGGGCCGTGAAAGGCTTCGGTGTCACCCTCACCATTGGTATTTTCACCACGATGTTTGCCGCCGTGGTGGTATCCAAGCTGGTGCTGGAACTGCTGGTGCTTCCAGGCACGATCAAGAACATCCGCATGTTCTCGGTCCTGCAGGATACGAAGTTCGATTTCCTCAAGATGGCCAAGCCCGCGTTTATCGTCTCCTGGGTCATCGTCGCGATCGGTGTCGCCACCATCGCTTACAAGGGCAAGAGCATCTACGGTCCTGATTTTGTCGGCGGCGACTCGATTTCACTCTCCTTCGTCAAAAAGGTCGATGCCGGCGCCATCAGCGCCGCTGCCAAGACGGCGGGGGTGCCCGATGCCTATCCGGTTTATCAGAAGCAGGTGGGTTCCGATCTGGAAGTGCTCAAGATCACCACGCCGTTTGACCAGGGCTTTCCGCTCGTGGAAAAACTGCAGCAGGCCTTCCCCGAGGCCCAGTTGAAGTTTGTCGGCGAAACCCGGATCGGCCCCTCCGTCGGCAAGGAAATCCAGTGGAATGCCCTCTGGTCCCTCTTTTGGGCCATGCTCCTGATTCTCATCTATATCGCCTTCCGGTTCGAGTTTGGCTACGGCGTGGGTGCGGTGGTCGCCACCGTGCACGATCTGCTGATGACCATCGGTATCTTCGTGCTCTTTGACCGCCAGTTCAACGCCTCCATGGTGGCGGCCATTCTCCTGGTGGCCGGTTATTCGATCAACGACACCATTGTCGTCTTCGACCGCATCCGCGAAGAATTGAAATTGAATCCCACCGGAACGTTGCGCGATCTCATCAACCGTTCGCTCAATCTCACGCTGGCCCGCACCATCATCACCGGTGGTACCACTTTGCTGACGGCCATCACCCTGATGCTGGTGACCGGAGGCGATGTGAATGATATCGCTTTCACCCTGTTCATCGGCGTGATCACCGGTACGTTCTCCTCGATCTTCATCGCGAGCCCCATCTTCTTCTGGTGGCACAAGGGCGACCGCAAGCACGTCGAGGCGCACCACGACATCGCGCCCAAGTACGAGTGGGCCGGCTCTTCCCGCGCATCAGAATAATAGGCAGGGCGCGTTATCCTTAACGCGCCGAGCGGCGGATTAAGGATAATCCGCCCTACCCACACCTTCTATTATGCGCTGGAACTACACACCGGTTGACCCCGCGAGTGTGGCGGGTCTTTCGCGCCAGCTCGAGACCAGCCGCATCGTGGCCGAACTCCTCGTGCGCAATGGCATCGTGGAATCCGAGGCGGCCGGAAAGTTTCTCCAGCCCACACTCTCCACAATTAGCGATCCCTTCCTGCTCGCCAACGTGGAGGAGGGGGTCGAGCGCCTGCTTCAGGCGATCCAAGGCAAGCAAAGCCTCGTGGTGCTCGGCGATTACGATGTGGACGGCGTGTGCAGCACGACGCTCATGGTCGGCGTGCTCCGCTGTTTCGGGCTCAAGCCCCGCTACGTCGTGCCACGGCGCATGGAGGAAGGCTACGGTCTCTCGCGCACGGCCATTGATCGTGCGCTCGAAGCGGGGCGGCCGGATCTCTTCATCGCACTCGATTGCGGGACCAATTCCAACGTCGAGGTCGCGCATCTGCGCTCGCTGGGCGTCGATGTGATCGTGGTCGATCATCACCGCTCGAAAGACGCGCCGCTGGTGGATGCGATCCTCATCAATCCTCACGTCCACGAATCGGCCAACGATCAGACTTGGCGTCATCTTTGCACGGTCGGGCTGGTTTTCAAATTGCTGCACGGCCTCTTGAAACGCCTGCGCCTGGACAATAACGCCGTCGCGCACGAACTGAAGCTGAAGGATTACCTCGATCTGGTGGCGATGGGCACGGTGGCGGATCTGGTACCGCTCCATGGGGAAAATCGCATTTTTGCCCGCCACGGTTTGCGCGTGCTCGCCGAGACACGTCGGCCGGGCCTGATGGAGCTCATGCGCGTGGCCGGCATCAAGCCGGAGCAGGGCATCAATCCCGTGGATATTTCCTTCCGCCTCGGGCCGCGCATCAACGCCAGCGGCCGGCTCGCCGACGCCGCCATCTCCGTCGATTTGCTCCTGAGTGAAGACCGGATTTTTTGCCAACAAGCCGCGCAGCAACTCGAAGAATTGAATCGCGAACGGCAGGAAATCGAGCGCGCCATCACCGAGCGCGCCGAGCAATTGGTAGAGAAACACTACACTGATTCTCGGGGCATCGTGTTGTTCGACGAGAGTTGGCATCCCGGCGTCGTCGGCATTGTGGCCGGACGCATCTCGCGGAAATATCACCGGCCCGCCATCGTGCTCGGCAACGAAGGCGAACTCGCGAAAGGCTCGGGGCGCGGCGTCGTGGGCGTGAATCTGGTGGAGCTGCTCGCGGAATGTTCCTCGTGTTTGGAGTCGTGGGGCGGGCATCCGATGGCGGTGGGAGTTTCGATGCAGAAATCGCGCGTGGAAGAATTTCGCACGCGCTTCGACGAGGTGATCCGGCGCACCAGTGGCGCAGCAGTCGAACCGATGATTGATCTTTCCGGCTGGCTCGATGCGACGGAAGTGCATGAGCAACTCATGGGCGAGATTGATCAACTGCATCCCTTCGGCATGGGGAATCCCGAGCCGTTATTTGGCGTGAGAGCTGTCACTCTGCCGCGCGCCCCGGAGATTTTCAAGGAAGTGCATTTCCGTTTTTCAGCGGAGGATTCGAAGGGACGAAGGATCAATGGCGTGGCTTGGAAGCAAGCGCACCGACTGCCTCCGCCGGGTCAGAGACTTGATCTGGTGGTGCAAATAAACTGGAACCACTACAACGGACGGAAAACCCTGCAGCTTGAGTTGCATGATTGGCGGGTGGCGCAGGGGTGAATGAGGGTCGGGTGCCTTGGGTGGGCGTCGGTTTCCACACCGACGCTTATCGCCGATATGGAAATCGGCGACCACCCTCAATAAGGTATGGTAGCCGCTTGGGATGTAGCCGTATTTGAGCCGCAGGCGAAAATGCGGTGTTTCTCGGCCCCGTTGTCGCTTCGCTCCAACGAGGCTACCTATCCATGGTTGGTAGCGCGCTCGTCGCGCTATTCTGCTGGCCAGCAGAACGAGACGAGCTCGCAACCTATGGGCGGCGAGCAAGCCGAGGATTGTGAGGATTTGGTGTCGCGCTCCGTTGCGAGACGAACTCGCAACCTACGGGGAGCCGCCACTCACAGCAGGTTATTTTTAGGCGAAAAAATCTGCTTGCTGTCGTTCCGGGAAATTCGCTTATTCGCCGTTCATTTGTGCAGGCATAGCTCAACTGGATAGAGCGCCAGACTACGAATCTGGAGGTTTGGGGTTCGACTCCCTATGCCTGCACCAATTTCTAAACCGCCTTTACTCAACAGAGTTGGGCGGTTTTGTTTTGGCAGGTGCAATTTTCGTGAGTAGTGATTCGGCTTATCCCCTAAGTGGCGGGAATTTATCTTCTACTGGGCGCGGCAGGTTGTCCTTGGCGTCAGGTTGGCGTCCACCATGCTCTTCACTGAAATATTTATGAGCTCTCTTTCAACAGTCACTAGCGGATCGAAATCTCTCTCCGAACCCGATCAACGTGAAATCACCCGGCTGTGTATCCAAACCGGTCTCCTGCTCATGCAGCATGGCGCGGAGAGTTCGCTGGTGGAAAATCTTATCCGCCGCTTGGGATTGGGGTTGGGCGTGAGTGGCGTGGAAGTGGCTATCATGGCCAATGCGCTTACGATTACGACACTGAGTGAAAATCATTGCATCACCACGGTGCGCCGGAATGAAGATCGCGGCATTAATATGCACATGGTCACTGAGGCGCAACGGGCGGTACTGGCGGTGGAGGCGGGCGAATTGGATCGGGTGGCGTATCGCGAGCGCTTGGAGGCGATCCAACCGCACCGGTATCCGCGCTGGCAGGTGGCGCTGATGATCGGCCTTTCGTGCGCGTGTTTTGCGCGGCTCGCAGGTGCGGATTGGGCCGGTTGTGGGCTGACGTTTGTCGCGAGCACCGTCGCGATGATCGTGCGCCAGTTGATCGCGGCCCGGCATTTTAATCCCTTGGTGACTTTCTTCGTGACGGCCTTCGTCGCGACCTCGATCGCCGGACAGGGCTTGCTGCATGAAATCGGGGCGATGCCCCGGATCGCCATGGCGTCCTGCGTGTTGCTCTTGGTTCCGGGTTTTCCGATGATCAATTCGGTATCGGATATGGTGAAGGGCTATATCAACACCGGCCTCTCACGTGGCATGATGGCGGTGTTGCTGGGGTCGGCGACGTCCGGCGGGATCTTTTTGGCGATGACCGTCTGGCAATTTCCATCCCACGACTTTCAAATCCCTGCGGCTGTTTTTTCCGGAAGTATTTTGAGTATCCTTCTGCTGAATATGGCGCTGGCGGCGGTGCCGGCGGTGGGTTTCGCTCTGGTCTTTAATGTGCCGGTGCGCGCGTTGGGTTATTGTGCAGCGGGTGGGGCGATCGGTCGCGGACTGCGTTATCTGCTGGTCACGTCCGGTATTCCGATTGAATTGTCCACGTTTGTTGCAGCCTCGGTGGTGAGCCTCCTTGGCGTGTACCTCGCCCAACGATTGAAGGCCCATCCGAAAGTTTTCACCGTGGCGGCCATGATTCCCATGATTCCGGGCATTCCCTTTTTCACGGCGTTGATTGCCGTGGTGGAGATCCAGCAAAAAGGGTTAACGCAGGAATTGCTGGCGACCGGCGTCTCCTCGGGTTTGCGCGCCGCCTTCATTGTGGCGGCGCTGGCAGTGGGCCTGGCTTTCCCGGGCTTGTTTTTCTATCGGCGCAAGCCCGTGGTGTGACGTCAGCGTAGCTACTGGACAGCGTGACAAAAATAATAGTTTCCGTCGCGCCGTGGATGGTGCGGATATTCCGGTTTCCTTCTTGGGCTGCGCGTCTATGCTGGGCCTTCTATGCAGAATGACCTCATCGACGAGTTGCGGGCACCGGAGTATTATAACTTTGCGACCGACACGATGGATGGCTGGGCCCGGACCAGGCCCGATGCGCTGGCTTTGTGGTGGGTCGATGCCGCCACCCGGTCCGAGCGAAAATACACCTTCGCAGAAATCACCGCCCTGAGTTCGCAGGCGGCCAATTTTCTCCAAACGAGTGGTGTGCGACGGGGTGACCGGGTGCTGGTGATGCTGCCCCGGATTCCTCAATGGTGGATTGCGATGCTCGGTCTGATTCGTCTCGGGGCCGTGCCGGTGCCGGCGACCCTCTTGCTTTCACCGCGCGAAGTGCAGTATCGGATCGAAACGGCGCGCGTGACGGCGGTCATCACGAGTGGTGACGGGATCGCCAAGATCGGCGAGTTTGCTGGTCGGCGATTGATCGTGGAGAGCGCGGCCGTGGGGTGGACTGATTTCGATGCCGGTACGCGGGGCGCGTCGCCGGTTTTTTGCGGGGCACCGACCCGGAGCGACGATCCCGGGATTCTCTACTTCACCAGTGCCACGACGGGCGAACCCAAGATGGTGCTGCACACGCAGGCCAGTTATGGCATGGGACACCGGCTCACCGGCGCACTGTGGCTGGATTTGCGACCGGAGGATGTGCATTGGAATATTTCCGATCTGGGCTGGGGCAAGGCGGCCTGGTCCAGTTTCTACGGACCGTGGCAGAGGGGAGCGTGCGTGTTCGCCCTCGAGGTTCATGGCAAATTCGATCCCGGTCTCACGCTCGACACGCTGGAGCATTATCCGATCACCACCTGGTGCGCTCCACCCACGGCGCTGCGACTCATCGTGCGCGAGGATCTCACTCGCCGGCGTTTTCCCTGCCTGCGCCATTGCGTGACGGCCGGTGAACCGCTGAATCCCGAATTGTTGAAAATTTGGAAAGAGGCGACGGGCCTGACCATCTGCGAAGCGTATGGGCAGACTGAAACCGTGGTGCTCATCGGAAATTTTCCGTCACTGGGTTTTCCGGTGCGACCGGGCTCGATGGGGAAAGCGACGCCGGGGATGAACGTCGCGCTGCTCGGCGACGATGGGCAGGAAGCGCCTGCGGGGGGCGAGGGGGAGATTGCCGTGCGGGTGAAGCCGCATCGTCCGCTCGGGCTGTTTCAGGAATATTGGCTCAATGCCGCAGAGACAGCGGATAAATTTCACGGCGATTATTATCTTACCGGCGACCGGGCGATTCGCGATGCCGACGGCTACTTTTGGTTCGTCGGCCGCCGTGACGATGTGATCAAGAGTTCCGGTTATCGCATTGGCCCGTTCGAGGTGGAGAGCGCGTTGATCGAGCACCCAGCGATTCTCGATGTGGCGGTAGTGGGCAAACCGGATGCGGCCCGCGGGCAAATGGTGAAGGCGTTCATCGTGCTGCGCTCGGCCTACGCGCCCAGCGATGCTTTGAAGGAAGCGTTGCAGCAGCACTGCAAACGCACGATCGCGCCCTTCAAGTATCCGCGGGAAATCGAATTCGTCGCCAGCCTGCCAAAAACCACCAGCGGCAAGACGCGACGGGTGGAGTTGCGGCAACAGGGTTAGTCGCCGAAGCTGATGCCGAGAGCGCGTCCCGTGCTCACGATATCGCCATCGGGCGGGACGGTGCTGAGCCGCCCGATCGCCTCTTGGAGAGGTATCCCGACCGTGTCGGGCGGAATGAAGGCGACCATCAGCCCAAACTTATCCTCGGAAATCAGGCGAACGGCACCGACGCCAAAGCGGGTGCAAAGCAAGCGGTCAAAAGTGGTGGGGACTCCACCGCGTTGGAGATGGCCGAGTACGCAGACCCGCGTTTCCTTTCCGGTGCGTTTTTGGATCTCATCCGCAACCATCGTCGCAACACCACCCAAGCGTGTCTCGCGGAAGGAGCCTCCGCTCGGGCCCCCGCCGGCTGCTTGATGTTCCTGGGTGACGAAGGCTCCTCCTTGTTGGCGCGCGCCTTCAGCCACGACCACCAAGGAGTGGTGTTTGCCGTCTTGCTCGCGTTCGCGGATTTTATCGCAGACCCGTTCGAGGCTAAAGGGAATTTCAGGAATCAGAATGGCATCGGCACCTCCGGAAATTCCGCTGTGGGCGGCAATCCAGCCGGCGAAGCGGCCCATCATCTCGCAGACGAGCACGCGCTGATGACTTTCGGCCGTGCAGCGCAGCCGATCAAGCGCATCGGTGGCAAACGAAACCGCCGTGTCGAATCCAAAGGTGACTGAGGTTCCGGCGATGTCGTTATCGATCGTCTTGGGGACACCGACAACCGGGATGCCTCCGTGGTGGAGTTGTTGGGCAATCGAAAGTGATCCATCGCCACCCACGACCACGAGCGCGCGCAGGCCGAGTCTGTCGAAGTTACCTTTGGCTTCGGCGATGATCCCGGCGTCAATTTCTCGGGCAACGCCATCACCGACTTTGGCGGCAAAGCGTCCGGAATTACTCGTGCCGAGGATCGTGCCTCCCAGAAAGAGCAGACCATCCATGTCATCTGGATCGAGTACGCGGGTGCGTACCGGATTGAGCAGGCCTTCAAACCCACCGAGAAAACCAAAAGTGGTCCAGCCATTCTTGGCGGCGGCAATCACGACGGCGCGAATAACTGCGTTAAGGCCGGGGCAGTCGCCCCCGCCAGTAAGGATACCGATTCGGGTTTTCATCTTTGGTGGTAAAACGGAACATCGGCACGAACGCGGGTGGGACTTAATGCCTTTTTGTCGAAGAAAGGTGCGCTATTATGCTATGGCATTATCTTCATCAGGAGAGCTCCACGTGAATTCTCCTTTAGAGGGGTGGGCGCAGAACCGAGAGCTGACGTTATTCTCAGTGGGTCAAATACCCCGGGACGTGCTCCGGGGATTCTTATTCAGTGCGCTTGGTCCACCAGAGAATCAGCCAACAGGACAAACCGCAGCCGGTGCCGGAAAGGTGGGCGAGGGGGACGTTGCGGATGTTTTTGAAATCACTGACGAGGAGCGGGGCACCTTGTTTAAGTTCAAGGCCAAGTTTGGCTGTTACCAATAAGAGGACGCCCAGCCATATCCAGGGAGATTCTTTTTTATTCTGAAGTTGGACGCACGCGAGAAGGACCAACGTTCCGGTAGCCAAGCCGGAAAGTCCGGCGTAGCGCTCGAGGGTCGGATCGTAAGTTAATAAGACTAGGGAAATAATTACGGGGCAGAGCAGAAAGAACCAACGGGCGCCGCCGGGGCGGAGCCGTTCAAGCCAGCAGCCGGCGGGCAGAAAAACGGCCAAGTCCCACCAGAAATGAATCGGACCAAAGTGGACGATGTGGCCCGTCCAAGCACGCCAGACTTGTCCCGAAAAAATCAGGGAACGTTGGTAGATGAACACGTCGGCGAGTTGCGCAAAGCGGAACGTGAGTATGGCAGCGAGTGCGATGATCACGGTCCCCCAGGGCCAGACGCGTCGCTGATTGGTGGGGGAGGGGGAATCCATCGAAGCCAGAGATTCTAAACAAAGCCGGCACCTGGCCAGTCTGGAAATACTGAGTCCTCTTGAGGCTCGTGTGATAAACTGGCGGACTTGTGGCGCTGGTTGCTCCCGTAGGTTGCGAGCTAGCCTCGCAACGTAGCGCGACCAGCGTGCCACCTGCTTCGGCAGGCCGAGACGCCTGCCACTATAGCTGAACTCACTTCCGCTCCCACAAACTCATCGTGCGATCCTGAGGATCTCTTCAGTTGCCCAAAGAAAAGGCCCGCCGGGTGGCGGGCCTGAAAACATAAACCCTGACGAGAAAAAACGGGAAAATTAAATGGCCTTGGGCAGCTCAACATCGATCAATTCGACGCTGTGCGGATGGTTGCGCTTTTCCTTTTGCTGGCCGTGGCGCTTGCGCAGGCCTTGATCGAGGAGGTCGACCAGCAGGTCGATGGATTTATGCATCTCTTCGGATTCGGCGGAGCCGTTGACGTTCGGACCGCGTAGTTCGATGTGCCCTTTGGCGACGAACTTATGTTGGACGTCGTGTTGGCGGTCACATTCCAATTCGATGCGGATTCTGACGATGTGGGTTTCATGGCGAAACAGCCGCTCCATTTTCTCATTCACAAAAGCTTTGAGGGAGGGCGTTAGTTCGAGGTGGATACCTGTCACGATAACTTCGTGAGGAGTGTTTTCATTATTCATGGATTTTCTTTGGTTAGACCAAAAAATCGGTCGAATGATCAAAGCCTCCAGTGGCCGGGTACTGACATCAGCCGCCCCGCGGGCGCTCTGATCTTTCCAATGGGGAAAGTTATTCATTCGACAAAGTAATGTCTAGCTGCCGGGGGTTGTTTTGCAAATCATCTCGCGAAAATCTGCGTAATATTAATTTGAACATTTAGCCTCATGCTCGATCCGACCGAATCACGACCCCCGCCTATTGCCCCCTTGGTTGATCCCGAGGAACTCGGTAGTTGGATCTTGTTCGAGGACGAAAAGTTGCTGGTGATCGATAAGCCAGGTTGGTTGGTGGTGCATCCGTCGAAGAACGGTCCCTGGTCCAGTTTGGCCGGGGCGGTGCGTGAAGGTCGGGGGTTGGAAACCATCCGCTTTATCTATCGGCTCGATCGGGAAACTTCTGGAGTGATAGTTTTGGCTAAAGATGAGGCTACCGGTACGCGATTGGGCAAGGCGGTCTTAAAGCGCCGGCTCGGCAAGGCGTATGTGGCAATCCTTGAGGGAGAGTTGAAAGAACCGGTGTCGGTGAATCAGTGGCTCGGCCCTGACCCGACGGCCAACGTCACGGTGAAATCACGAGTCGTGCCGGCCGGCACAGCGGGCGCACAGGAGGCGACGACGATTTTTCATCCTTTGGTGACGCGGGGTGGATTCACCTTGGCCGGGGTGGAGTTGATCACGGGGCGTAAACATCAGATTCGCGCCCACGCCGAGTGGCTGGGGCAACGGGTCGTGGGCGACAAACTTTATGGGCCTGATTCGAGCCTGTATTTGGAATTTGCGATTCAAGGCTGGACTGACCGCCACACCGCGTTGCTGCCAATCACCCGGCAGGCGTTGCATTGCGCGGCGATGGATCTGCGTCCGGCCGGCATGGATTACCTGTTGCGCGCGCCCTGGCCGAAAGATCTCGCGCGCTTTGCCGAGACCCGCATGGCGTTGCCAGCGGCGGAGGCGCAGGCGCTGATCGATGCGTTTGTGGCCAGGCAATTGCCCGCGCCAGTACATTAGCCCGGAAACCCTGCTCGCAGACGCACAACCTGAAAGGTGGTCGCCGATTTCCCCATCGGCGACAGAGCGTCGGTGTGGAAACCCACGCCCACCCACTGTTAGGAAACTGTTCCCTTGTAGCAGGGCCGGTGCTTGCGCCGGCCAAGGCTATCCGCCAACAGGCCGCCGCAAGCAGCGGCCCTACATTAAAGCACGAAGCCTCTTTCTTCCCGTCCGGTGCAAAACGCGTTTGCGGTTCGGGGCTCATTGTTCCGGCTTGGAAATTTACCGCGTCATCCGCAGTTAAATTGCCTTGTTTGGCCTAATTTTTATTCGTGCCAAATGGTTGGTTTGGCTCCTCTCTCCTCCCATGACCCAAGTCCGCGTTCGTTTCGCTCCCAGTCCCACCGGTTTCTTCCATATCGGCAGTGCCCGCACCGCGCTGTTCAACTGGCTTTACGCGCGCCACACCGACGGCACGTTCATCCTGCGCATCGAGGACACCGATCAGGCGCGCAACAGCGAGCAGTTCCTCCAGCTCATCTACGACAGCATGACGTGGCTCGGCATGGATTGGGACGAGGGTCCGAATCCCAACGGCGTAGGCGAGCGCGGCCACTTCGGCCCGTACCGGCAAAGCCAGCGCGGTGACATCTATAAACAATATAAACAAAAGCTCCTCGACAACGGCCGCGCCTACGAAAAGGACGGAGCCATTTGGTTCAAGATGCTTGGCGAGCGCTACAAGATTTTCGATGAGCACCGCAAAAAAGAAGTCGAGAAAGTGAAAATCGACCCGGTCGTCATCGACGACAAAATTCGCGGCAAGGTCGAGCGGCAGGAAGACGAGGATTTCGTGATCTTCCGCTCGGATGGGAATCCGATTTTCCATTTCGTGAATGTGGTGGACGATATCACCATGCAGGTGTCGCACGTCATTCGGGGCGACGATCATCTTTCCAATACCAGCAAACACGTCCGGCTATACGAAGGCTTCGGCGTCACGCCTCCGGTCTTCGCCCACATTCCGCTGATTCTGAAATCGCCCGAAATGGGGACCGGCAAGATGAGCAAGCGCGACAAGGGTGCGCTCATCGAGGAATACCAGCAACGGTACTTTCTGCCCGAAGCGCTGGTGAATTACATCTCACTCCTCGGCTGGAATGCGGGTGATGATCGCGAGAAGATGCCCATCGCCGACATCGTGAAGCTCTTTGATTTGCCCGGCGTCAACCAGAGCGGTGCCAAGTTTGATGGAAAAAAACTGAACCACATGAACATGGTTTACCTGCTCGAGCAGCCGGCTGATCACTTCGTGGTGCTCGCGAAAACCTATTTCGCGAAGCAATCCAACGGCGCAGCGGCCATGACCAACGAAGCCTATTTCCGCGAGATCATGTTGCTCGCCCAGCCCAAGATCAAATCGATCGACGAACTCGGGGCGTACACGGCCTACTTCTTCACCGAGGAATTTCTGATCGACGCCAAGGTGAAAGAAAAAGTCTTGGCCAAGGGTGACCCGAAGGCGCGACTCATTGAACTGATCGCTGCGGTTCCCACGATGGATTTTTCGAGCGACGCGACCATCGAAGCCGGCATCAAAACATTGGCGGAAGGGAAAGGGCTTGGCTTCGGCGATTATCAAGCGGTCGCGCGACTCGCCGTCACCGGCACCAACGCCGGTCCGAGCATCACGGCGATCTTCCGCGTGCTAGGGAAAGAGCGGACGAGTGAGCGGCTAAAGAAACTCTTGGTGACGGATTGAGGCAGGGCGAATCCTCCGGATGAGCCGTGATAGCCCAGAGGCTCCGCTAGACCAAATTTGACGGCTCGTTGCTGTTTGAAAGCATATCAACCATGAAGCTTACGATTCGTTCGCTCATCCGGGATTTCCCCAAGGCCAAGGCGGCCGCCCGCAAAGGGCAGGCCGTGGAAATTGTGGACGGCAACACCGGGGAGAAGTTTATTCTGACAGCCAAACCGACCCGCACGTTTGGAGAACTGGCAGCTGGAGCCAAGGGCGTCTACGCCGGCCCGCGTAATCTCTCCACGCGGGAGGGTTTCGGTGTCTGAGTACATTGCAGACTCCGGCCCGTTGGTGGGGTGGGATCACTCGCCTCGATCAGCAGCATGTAGTTTAATAGACTACAATTGTCGCCGCTCGCATGTTCGATTAGGCAGGCCGTCGAGCTGGTCTGTCCAAAGCGCTGTCAAGCCGGCGCACTCCATAACGGAGCTGATTTACTCAAGCTGTTTGCGAAAATCTGTGAATTGCTGGCGGAGCTCAGACAGCTCAGTGCGGAGACTGGCCACTTCGGTTTCGAGTTGGGTGATGCGGTCTGGACTGGCGGGTGCGATAGACGTGAAGGGTGGCTCGGTCGTCGATGGTGCGATGATGACTTCACCGGCGAGCAGATGGGCGTAGCGGGGCTCCTTGGTGCCGACTTGGCGGGGGAGCATGGTGACCAATGGCTCGGCTCGGGCGGACAGCGCTTGGAGCGTGGTCTGGACGTCGGCCAGAGTGGCGAATTCGTGCATGCGGGCGGTGCGGGTGCGGAGTTCGCCGATGGTTTGTGGGCCGCGCAACAGGAGCACGCAGATGATTGCAATTTCCGGGCGTGGGAGTGCGAGGGTGTCGGTGGCTTTGTGGCCGTACTTCACGACACGGCTGTCGCCGCCGCTGATCGCGGTGGCGAGACGTTTGTCGCGCAGGGATTCGACGGCGCGTAAGACTTGCTGCTCGCCGTAGAGCACAACGGGATCGCGGTTGTTGATCTGGTTGCAGGCGTTGGTGAGCGCGTTCAACGACTGCGGATAGTATTCCGGCGTGGTGATCTCCTTTTCGATCAGGGAACCGAGTACACGGGTTTCGAATTCGTTGAGGAGGGGACGTTCCATGGTGGCGGCTACTTGGCCCAAGTGTCTTTGAGCGATATGGTGCGGTTGAAGATGAGTTTCCCCGGAAATTGAGAGCTGAGGGCTGAGAGTTGAGAGGCAGAAGGAAGCAGGGGAGAGTCTTTATCCAAAGCGAAGTAGCCGAGGCGTTCGAATTGGAAGCGGTCGGCGGGCGTCGCGCTGGCGAGGGAGGCTTCGAGTTTGGCGGTGATGACTTCGAGCGATTTGGGATTTACGACGCGGAGGAAATCCAATTCGGCGGCGGGCTCGGCGACATTGAAGAGGCGATCGTAGAGGCGGACTTCGGCGTCGATGCAGTGCGTGGCGCTGACCCAGTGGATCGTGCCTTTGACTTTTTTCTCAACATTGATGCCGCCGGCGCGGGTGGTGAGATCGGCGGTGCAACGGAGTTCGGTGACGGCGCCGGTGGCGTCCTTCACGATCTCGTCGAGTTTGATAATGCAGGCATATTTCAGCCGGACTTCGCCACCGGGTTTCAGGCGGAAATATTTGGGCGGTGGTACCTCCGCGAAATCGTCGGACTCGATGAAGACCTCGCGGGTGAGCGCGATGGGGCGGGTCGTGGGATTTTCTTCCTGTGGATTATTCGTGGCGGTGCACTCGATGATTTCGCCGGCGGGAATATTGGTGAGGACGAGCTTGATAGGTTTGAGCACGGCGAGACGGCGTTGGGCCAGGCCGTTGAGTTCGGTGCGCACGGCGTTTTCAAAGACGGCGACTTCGGTGAGAGAATCAAACTTGGTAACGCCCACGCTGGTGACGAATTGACGGATGGCGCTCGCGGGGATGCCGCGGCGGCGGAGGCCGGAGAGCGTGGGCATGCGCGGATCATCCCACCCGGTGACGAGCTTTTCGTTGACGAGTTGGAGGAGCTTGCGCTTGGAGACGATCGTGTAGCCGAGGTTGAGCTTGGCGAATTCGTATTGGTGCGGGAGCGCGCGCGGCAGATCGAGATTGGCCAGAATCCAATCGTAGAGCGGGCGGTGATCGACGAACTCGAGGGTGCAGATGCTGTGGGTGATGCCTTCGAGGTAATCGCTCAGGCAGTGCGCGTAATCGTAGAGTGGGTAAAGGCACCACTTGTCGCCGGTGTGGTGGTGGGCGGTGTGGCGGATGCGATAGAGGAGCGGGTCGCGCAGCCAGATGTTGGGCGCGGCCATGTCGATCTTGGCGCGGAGGGAGCGGGTGCCGTTGGGGAACTCGCCGGCTTTCATCCGCGTGAAGAGATCGAGATTCTCCTCGACGGAACGAGTGCGGAATGGGCTGTCCTTGCCGGGCTTGTCGGGCGAGCCACGGTAACTATCAGTGTCTTCCGGGCTCAAATCGCAGACGTAGGCTTTTCCCTTTTTGATGAGGATGAGCGCGTACTCGTAGAGCTGGTCGAAATAACTGGAGGCGGAGAAGGGTTCGGATGGGGAAGCTGAGAGCTGTGAGTTGAGAGTTGAGAGGCCAACCGGTGCGATAAAATAGTCCGGTTTACCGTCGATGGTTTGGAGCGCGGGGCTGGCACCCTTGGGTTTGTACCCGAGGCAGTGGTCGGCCCAGCCGGAGATCAGCCATTGCACATCGGTGGTGATGGAGTCGACGTATGCGATTTCTTCCTTGGCGGGATTGGTGTCGTCGAAGCGGAGGTTGCACTGACCGTGGTTTTCGCGAGCGATGCCGAAGTTCAGGCAAATGGACTTGGCGTGACCGATGTGCAGGTAACCGTTGGGTTCCGGCGGAAAACGCGTGACGATTTTGGCGTAGCGATTAGTGGCAACATCGGCGGCGATGATGTCGCGAATGAAGTCACTGGGCACTGGGGAGGGAATGGCGGGCTCGACAGACATAAATTTGCAAAATGCGGTTTTTCGTGCGGAAGGACAACGAAGTTTCTTAACCGCGAAAGGGAGAGATGGAACGGCTGCGGTTGGTGGTGGAGTCGCCATCGGTGGCCATTTCTTTGAGGAGGCTGGTGAGATAGGGGATGAGCTGCTTTTTACGGGAGACGACGCCAGGAAGATCAAAAATCTCATCCTGCTCGACGTGGGTGTAAGTGATGCGGCGGATGAAATCGGGTTCGCCTTTGATCAGCATGAGCGAATTTTGCGTGTTGATGTCGGTGATGAGGACGGCGGCGAAGGTGAGCTTTTCGTCGTTGCGCAAGGTGGTGAGTGCCGAGGAAAGATCGTTGGCGTGGCTCCAGAAATTATCAAAACCGAGTTCCTCGATCTGGGAGACGGCGAAGCGGATGTTTTCTTCATCGTAGATCTTGAAGTCCGAGCGGATAACTTTGTCGGACGGTTGGGTGAGAATCACTGAGCCGGAGCTGAAGATGAGTTCGGCGAGTGCCTTGCCGGAAATGTCGGCGTGGGATTCGAGCCAAGCGAGGATATCGGTATCTTTGGCGGTCGAGGTGGGGCTTTGGAGGAGCAGGGTGTCGGAGATGAGACCGGACATCATCAGGCCGGCGAGTTCGGGGGTGGGCTTCAGGTTATAACGGCGGAACAGATCGGCGATGATGGTGCAGGTGGAGCCCACAGGTTCGTTGATGAAAAGAATCGGCTGGGATGTGGCCATGGGCCCGAGACGATGGTGATCGATGATTTCGGTGATGCTGACTTCGTCGGCCCCGGTGACGGCTTGGGTGAGTTCGTTATGATCGACCAGCACTAGGCGAGTGGGAACGGGCTTGAGCATATCGCCCTTCGAGAGAATGCCGGCGAGCTGACCTTGCTCGGAGAGAACCAAAAATGCGGGAGCGGGGGAGGCGGCGATTTTTTTGCGAACATCGGAGAGTCGTAGTTCGGCGTTGATCGTGGTGTGCTTTGTTTCAATTAAGGGAAAGAGGCGACCGGCCGTACGGATGAGCCACGCGGTGGTGGCGGTGTCGTACGGGCTCATAAGCAGGCTGACGCCGGCGGCGCGCGCGGCATCGATCACAGAGTCTTCAATAGGCAGCATACCGCAGACGACGACGGCGCGCACTCCGAGTTCGATGGATTTTTCCTGAATATTTTTCCGATCTCCCACGACGATGACGGATTTGTTGGCGGGAATTCCTTCCGCTTGGGAGAGACGCCAGAAGGAACTGATGTCCATGGCACCGATGCGGACGTAGAGTTCTTCGACGAGAGAGGGTTCGGCGCCGAGGTGGACCACCAAGGCATGGATTGTCCGGGCGATGGACTTGAGGTCGGTGGTGACCTGACGCATGCGCTTGGGTTCGGCGATTTGGGGTAGAAAGGCGTGAGCCAGTTGGGACGAGGTGACGGTGCCGACGAATTTTCCGGCATCATCCATGACCGGTACGATACGATGGCCGTGGCGATCAATAAATTCCAACGCTTCGGCGCAAGTCGCACTGGATTGAACCGAGTGGATTTCGGTGACCATCACATCACGAACTCGTGGACAAACGTCGGTCAAATAAAGGGGGGGCGGGGTGCGGAAGCGCCCGAGAATGGCGTCGATGCGAGCATTGGAATTACCGCAGCGGGCGGCAATGTAGCCTTTTTCGCCGCGGAGTTCCTTGAACGCGGCATAAGCGATCGCGGAGCAAATGGAGTCGGCGTCGGGGTTTTTATGACCGATAACGTAAGTGGGAGCGGGAGCAGGCATGCAGTAAGCAGGCAGGCTAGGGGTGGCGGGGCCACGGGGGAAAGAAAAAAGCCCGGTCGTGAGACCGGGCTTTTCCCTTTTTTGCCGAAAGCAATGGCGAGTTTCGGATCTAACGATCCATCCGCGCGGCCTAGGGCGCGCGCTCCGCGGGGATACCGGCCAAAGAGCCGATTCCAGCAGGGGGCGTGGCATAGACACGTGGATTGGATGCTGCACTAGCTCCAAAGGGCAATGCTTGCAGCAAAGTGCTGCCCTTTTTTCCGTTGTTCAGCGTGAGCTGATTGGCGGACTCTGTTGTGTTGGGGTAGAACTGGACGTTGCCGCCCAGAAAAGCGATATGGCCGCCGGTTTCGCGGTAGACTCCGTTGGTCGCATCCCATGCGCCGGTGGTCAGAAGCCCGCGAGTGAAGGCGACGGGAGTGGTCGGGCCGTCGCCCATGCGGAGGCCTCCGACAAATTCAAAACTCAGAACCCGGTTGGTGGTGAAACTGGCATCGAGCTGGCTGCGGTTGGCCGGATCGACAATGGCGGTCGGATAGATGCCGTTGAATTGGGGATCATTCTTGGCGAAGTAAAAGGTCGGATCGGTCAAAATCCCGCGTTGGGCCAGAATACCGGCCCAGAGAAATGGACCCTGACCGCCAGTCAGTGAAGCAGGGGTCTGGGCGGCGATGAGCTGCGGATCGGGTAAGCGCTCACTGTTGTCGGCGGCGAAAATTTGGGCGGCCTTGACGATTTCGCGGAGGTTATTGGCGTCGACGGTGCGTTGGGCGGTTTCGCGGACTTTACCAACTGTCGGGAATATCAGAGCAGCCAGAATTCCTATGATCGCGATAACGGTTAGAAGCTCGATGAGGGTGAAACCTAGGCTAGATCGGCGAACTTGCTTTACCATAGTGAGCAGAATCCAGTCAGAGATGCTCATGAGTTCAAGGAGAAACTTTACGGTTTTGAAACCAAAATAGCCTTCATTAAGGTGCTCCTGATTATGTTTGGTTGGCTATTCGGGACGAGGTTGCGTGAGTCAATGCGTCTCATTTCCCGTTGACGGTTGCGTGATGAACGCTGAATTATTGCGGCATGGTACCAAGCGTTTTGATCGTCGATGACGAGAAGCATACCCGCGAGGGATTGCAGCAAGCTTTGCAAGAAGACTACGACGTCTCAGTGGCGGGGAGTGCGGATGAAGGCTTCAATTTGATGGATGCACAGGAGTTCGATGTGATCGTGACTGACCTGCGGATGCCGGGAAAAAGTGGGTTGAAGATCATCGACAAGGCCCTGACGCTGGCGAACAAACCGGCGGTGATTATGATGACGGCCTACGGCAGTATTGATTCGGCGGTGGAGGCGATGAAGCGGGGAGCGGTGGATTTTTTGACCAAGCCGGTGAATATCGAGCGACTGGAAATCCTCATCCAGCGGGCCTTGAAGACCAAGACACTCGAGGTGGAAGTGAAGCAACTGAACGAGCGCTTGGATAAAAAATTCAGCACCGAAGGCATTATCGGGCATTCGGCGAAACTGTCAGATGTGATTGAACGCGTAAAACTGGTGGCACCGTCGAAGGCCACGGTGTTGATCGAGGGCGAAACTGGCACCGGCAAGGAATTGATCGCGCAGGCGATCCATCAGGCGAGCCCGCGGGCGCAGGCGGCCTTTGTCCCGGTGCATTGTGCGGCATTGCCTGCTACTCTATTGGAGAGCGAGTTGTTCGGCCACGAGCGCGGGTCGTTTACGGGCGCGACGGAGCGACGCATCGGGCGTTTCGAAATGGCGGATGGTGGGACGATTTTTCTGGATGAGATCGGCGAGATCGGTCCTGAAATCCAGGTGAAGCTCCTGCGTTTCATGGAGACCAAGAGTTTTGAGCGGATCGGCAGCACCAAAACGATTACGGTCGATGTACGGCTGGTGGCGGCGACGAACCGAAATCTGGAGGAGATGGTTAAAAACGGAAAGTTTCGCGAAGATCTCTTCTTCCGGTTGAACGTGGTGCGCATCACTACGCCGTCGCTGCGTGAACGCTCGGAGGACGTACCGTTGTTGCTGGAGCATTTTATCAAGCAATTCTCCAAGGAGAATGCCTACGAACCCGTCACCGTGGAGACGGGAGCGATGCGCTACCTGCAAACCTATGCCTGGCCTGGTAACATTCGTGAGCTGCGGAATTTTTCCGAGAACGTGGTCGTGATGCAGCGCGGCGGCTCACTGAATGAATTTGGTCTCGATGCCAAATATCGCGGTGATGCGCCGGGCGCCCCGGTGCTCAGTTCGCCGGCTCCAGCTAATCCGCTTTCCGTTGAGGAAAATGGAAAACGGTTGCTCCGCGAAGCCCTGATCAAGGCGCATGGCAACCGCACCAAGGCCGCCGAGATGATGGGCATTTCCCGGCGCACGCTCCATCGCAAGATCGCGGAATGGCCCGAGTTGGATGTGGTGGACCGGGGGTGAGTTTGCTAAGGGTGGAACCCGGCATCCCGACCACGGTAGTTGAGTTAATCGATGGGGATTCCGTCAAAACAGGTTCACCTTACCCCAGTCATCATTTGCTTTGCGCATTTGTAGGGCCGCCCCTTGTGGGCGTGCCGACTTCGCGCATTCCGGCCCGGCCACAAGGGCCGGCCCTGCGTCGAATTCAGTCTGCCTATGGTCTTAATTCAACGGCAGTGGGCCTGCGGACGGGTCGGTTTGAATAGACAGAAGAAGAACCCGTCCAGAGGCCGGACCGCTCATCCGGCGCGGCCACAAGGACCGGCCCTACATTAAAGCACGAACCGTGTTTCTTCCTGTCCGGTGAAAAACGCGTATTGCGTTTGGGCTGCATCGTTGCGGCGCAGACCGGGCTGTAACCTTGTCGAAGACAGGTCCCTGCCTGCTGTGGTAGGTGGCGCGCTCGTCGCGCCATTCTGCTGGCCAGCAGAACGAGACGAATCGGGATAAAAGATATTTAATGCGAAGGGCGCGCTGAGCGCGGAGCATCGCGTGGTTTTACTCCGCGTTATCCGACGAACTGGGCTTTTTTCGTTCGTGGAAATTCGTGCTGTTAGTGGGAAAATCGGGTTTTGCTCTCGGGGGTTTGGCCCACGAAGCACACGCATGATTCACGAATGCCGAAAAAACCGCGGCCAGGGCGTAGCTGCAGACGTCCTGATCCCGAGGAACTCAGGTGAGCTGCTTGTCTACCTTCGTTTCCTTTTTTCCTTCGCGAGACGATGCTTGGTCACAGGCTCAGCTCGTTTCCCCGTGCCTTTTCTCTCCACGGGCTGGGCTCAGGATGCCTGAGGCTGTGGTCGGTAGCGGCGCTTGCCCCCAAGCGCCAGTGCGGCTCGCGGCACAGCTTCCCCGTGGCCGTTGAGGGCAACGGCCGCTACCTGATACCGCTGCCTGATACCAATCGCCGTTACAGGCTCAGCTCGTTTCCTCGCCCCATCGCTCTCAATGGGCTGGAATCAGGATGCCGGCGCCTACGACGAATGCGGTTTGTTCCAAAGCGGTTTCCCTGACTCGGTGGGTGCGCGTTTCGGCGCGGCTTTGTGGGAAACTTCCGGGGCGCGAGCTTCGTTTTTCTGAAGCGCCGCCTGGATGGCTTCCTGATCGGGTAGCGCGGGAGAAAGGTGAAATTCGACCATGCTCTCGGCGGCCATGGCGGCAGTGTTCTGCTCAACCGTGGCGCTGGAGCCTTGGGCTTTATTTCCGGGCAAAGAAATTTTCGATGAAGCTTTCTCCGCATCGGGGGCCGGGGCTGGACCGCTGATTTGTTGCTCGGCTTCGTGCCAGATCTCAAGGTCGCGGCCAACCGGCTTACCGTAGTTTTGCCAGATGAGCTGGGCGCGCTGTGATACTTCCTCGTGGGTGTGGGGGGATGGATGGGTGTTCATGATGGGATATAAAGTTGCTGGTCGCGTTACGTTTCGTCGGTGATTTTAGGCGCCCGGATACCCAAGGCATCGGACAGATCGAGCAAATGATCCTGCTCTTGCACGATGATCTTCCGGAGCACCTCACTTAGGCCAAATTCGCCCATGGCCTCGGCCTGCAGGATCCGTTGGCGATAATGCCCGATGGTTTCCTTTTCGTTCTTTAGATCGAAACGCAACATATCCTCGGCTTCGCCGGACATCTTAACCTTCTCCGGCACCGTGGTCGGCGTGCCGTTGAAATAGTCGATTTGTTTGGCGATCAGGATCGCATGGCTCAACTCCTCGGCGGCGTGAAGCTCGAGTTCCCCGGCGATCGCGGTGTAAGCCGCGCCGCGCATCGTTTGACTGTAAACGATGTAACCGATGATGGCTTGATACTCGCGGGCAAGATCCTCGTTGAGTAATTCGACCATCTTCTCCCGGCTGATTTTTAATTTGTTGCTCATAAAATAATTTAGCAAGCGGCTCAACCGAGCGGTTGGGTTCTGCTTAGCCGGAACGATGCCGTCGAGAGTCCAGAGTCGAGAGCCCGATCCACAGAGCTGGTCTGCGTGATTTTGTGATGGAAAACTGTATTCATTGTATGGTCTGGCTCTAGTCTCTCGACTCTCAGCTCTGGACGGCACCGTTCCGGCTTAGGGCTGAAGGTTGTCACCGACACTAGAACAAATGTGATCGTTCGACCATGGGGTGTTGCCCGTAGTTGGATTTTGCCCGCCCACCGGCCAAGCAAGTTCAGACATGAATGGCGCTAAGTTAAGCGGCATGATCGTCGACTGTCTGACGTTTCGTCTGCGATGATTTGCTGCGGAATTTCGTAGGGCCGCCCCTGGTGGGCGAGCCGTTTCCGGTGCGCCCTCCGGCACGGCCACAAGGGCCGGCCCTACATGCCTCATGCAAAATAGTTGGCCTGATCACGCATGGTAGCATGACGACCAACCGCCTTAACTTAGCGCCATTCGACTCAGAATGTCTGTGCCGGTACGAGGCAACACAGGTCACCACGAAAAACACCAAATACACGAAAACCAGAGATAATTGCTTTCTCGCTGTTTCCAGTGGGTGGTCGCCGATTTCCATATCGCCCGACAGCGCGTCGGTGTGGAAACCGACGCCCACCAATTGCCTAAACCCAGCCGGAGTATCCGCTGATCCCAGACCTTGGTCCCTCCGCGATCAGTTGGCACCGCGGAACCACCTGACGGAGACGATCAGTCGCAGCTTCACTTCCAAGGATTCATCCCTTGCTGAATCCCCTGAGTGGTTAACTCCACATCGGTTTCTGTTCTCGCATGGGTGTGGCCAGGCTTGCCCTGCCGGAAACAGCGGGGCGCCGTGTAAGTCTGATTCTTTCGTGAATTTTTCTCCATATGGGCGATTTGAGGATCTTTCCCCTTTCCAGCCGACGGATTGAGCCGATGGATCTATAGCGAGTCAGATTTGTGGTAAGTTATTGATGGAATTTTCCGGTTGGAATTCTGTCCGAAATGGCCCGCGAACTGCATATAAACTATTGCTCGAATCACTTCACCCTCACCTCCCATGAAAGTCCTCCTGCTTTTCTTGGCTTTACTGGTCCCGGCTTTGCCTGGACTGGCGCAAGGCACGTTCATCCGCTACCTCGTGCAATCGGCCGATCAGGGCGAAGCGGAATCCCAGTTTGTCCTCGGCCTGGCGCATCGCGACGGCTGGGATGGCACGATCAAGACGGGATCAATCGCCGCCAAATGGTGTGAGTTGGCACACGAACTCGGCGATCAACGGCCCGCCCTGGTGCTGGGTCTGCTCCTAAAAGCGGGCGATCAAATTTCGAAGGATGAGCCCAAGGCCATCAAACTGCTCAAGCTCGCCGCCGCTCAGGGGGACAATTATGCCCGGGTGATTCTGGGCGACATGTTGCTGGAAGGGGATGGCGTGGTGGCTGACTGGAGCAGCGGCGCGGAATTGATAAAAAAATCAGCCATTGCGGGTTTTGCCCCGGCGCAGTTCCGGCTCGGACTCATCTATCTGGTGGGGGATAAAACCACGCCCAGAAACGACGTCGAATCTCTTGCTTGGTTCATCGTGGCGGCTGAAGCCGGCTCCAAACCCGCCGCCGAATATCGGGATGAGCGGACGGAGTTGCTTGGTACCGAAGTCGCGCGCCTCGCCATCAAAAGGAGCCGGGAGTTGCTGACTAAAAATGAAAAGAAAAAGAATTCCTCGTCAGACTTTGCCCTGATTGATTGAGCGGTCTTGATATACGCCGCCGAGCGAATCTGCGGCCGGTTTTTTAATGCCGGGCATGCTTGACGAGCCGGCTCATCGTGAGTTTTTGAATATATTTCCGTATGGCCACCGGTTCGGGGTGGAACGGCGTGCTCGTGGGGGATTTTTTATTCACGGGCAGCAGCAATGAAAATGAAAAAAGCCCGATGAAGATCAGCGCGGGCAGAAAAACCAACACGCTTTCCTTACTCCCAATCGCCGAAAGTCCGAGAATCAGGGAGAGTACAGTGAGACCAAGATAGACAAGGGGATTGAAGATCGTGTTCATGCGGGAACCTTACAGCGGGGAGCGTTGGCGGGCTATACGGTGTTAACCTACCAGACGCTGCGGCTGAAAATGGGTGGGATACGCTGCCATAAAAAGGGGTATTAAATTCTTTGGAGGCGGGGTGCCCTCACCCCGCGCGTTTCAGCAGTCGAACGGGATGCCTCGCGGGGTTTCCTTCGTCGCCAAGGCTCAGACATGAATGGCGCTAAGTTAAGCGGCATGATCGTCGCCGGCCTGACGTTTCGTCTGCGATGATTTGCTGCGGAATTTCGTAGGGCCGCCCCTGGTGGGCGAGCCGTTTCCGGTGCGCCCTCCGGCACGGCCACAAGGGCCGGCCCTACATTCCTCATGCAAAATAGTTGGCCTGATCACGCATGGGAGAATGACGACCAACCTCCTTAACTTAGCGCCATTCGGCTCAGACATCCTGATCCGAGGAAATACGATGAGCTTAACACCGCTGCGAATCGGGATAAAATACCATTAACGCGGAGGACTCGTTCGTTCGACTTCGCACAGGACGGCCTGAGCCTGTCGAATGGCCGGAGCGCGCGGAGCCTGATGTGATTTCACTCCGCGTTGTCCTGTGGGCTGGTTTGTTTTCCATTCGTGGAGATTCGTGCCGTTTGCGGGAAAATCTGATTTTCTCTCGAAGGATTGGGCCCACGAATCACACGAATGAATGCCCTGCTCCGAACAACCTCTAGCCTGCATATTTCACACCCAGAGGTGTGAAATATGCGCCCTGTCCGGCCGAGCTTGTCGGGGTTGACCGCGACAAAGTCGCTCTGCCCTCAGGGCAGATGGATGTTTCTCTGAAAAGTAATTTCATGAGGGTGAAATATTCGGGTAGGTATAGCCCCGGCGCTTGGGCCCGGATATTTATTCGCGTTGCTTGGCGTGATTCGCGGGCTAACCCGAACGCTTTGAGGTCAACTCGCTCCACTTGGCGGGCTCAGCTCGTTTCCTCGTCCACCCTCTTTCCACGGACTGGGCTCAGACTGGCTGTGTTTAACTCGCCGGGGCAGGCTTACACCCCATATTTTCTCCGCTCGTTCCGGCGTATACTTTGACCATGAATACGAAATCTTTTCACCCGACCGGTTTTGCTGGGCTTGTTTTATCCGCGGCCATGATTCCCTTGCTGATCGGCTGCGTGGCCGAGCCAAGTCCCAGCCGCGTGCGGGTGCACGCTCCGACTGTTTATGTGGCTACCGAAGTGATAAGGGAAGACGACTATGTTTATTACCCAGGCTACGAGGTTTATTATAGCAGCAACCGGCGGCAATTTGTGTATCGGGACGGCCGCAGTTGGGTGACCCGTCCGGCTCCACCACGGGTGGCGATTGACGTGTTGTTTGCTTCGCCGTCGGTGCGCGTCGATTTCCGTGACGCACCCGAGCACCATCACACGGACATGGTCCGGCGCTATCCGAGACATTGGAGACAATCCGACGACCGACATTACGACCGGCATGTGGACCGGCAGGACGAACGCAACAGAGGCCGGAGGGACGACAAGCATGATAAATAATACTTTCAGCATCCATGGCTCGGCAACTCTGCTGGTCGGCGCTACTTTGGTGGCCTGTCTTTCTGGCTGTGTGGGCGACATGCCACATCGCGGGGCTTGGGGTTCTGCGCCAAAGTTTGTCGTCGCGCCCGCCGTTGCAGTCAGCTCGGACGAGTACGTGTACTACCCGCGCTACGCGATCTACTTCAACCGCACCCGGCAGCAGTTCGTGAGTGTGGATGCCGAGGGTTGGATCAGCCGGTCAACTCCGGTCGGGGTGGCGGTGGAGGTCTTGCTGGACTCGCCCTCGGTGCCGATGAATTTTAATGACGCACCTGCGGCGCATCACGCCAGCGTGATCAGGCAGTATCCTCGGAATTGGCCGGCCCCAGGGGTCGCGGTCATGGCCGGTGCGAAATTTTAAAACGGCAGGAGAGCGTTAAGCCTGAAAACCGCAGTGGGAGACACCGATTGCCCGATGTCGCTTCACTCGGCATCACGGATTAACAGGGAGGACAATTGCTTACAGAAAAACAGCCATTCCCCTCGCAGGTGAAACTCAACCAGACGTGGGGTTAGCCGTATCTCCTTCATCCGGGTATCTCAGATATTGCTGAATTTCGGTTAAGTTGGGCTTAAGCGCCGCACGTCGGGTTACACCCCATAGCCCGTCAGGATTATCTGCCATACACTCCCGTGACAAAAAGAGGATCACTTCCACTACGGAGGATCTGCTAGAAAATTCCAACGGACATTTTATGTTACAAAATATCAAACAACTTTACGGCACCGCCCTCGCGGCGACCGATGGCGCTATCGGCCACGTGAAGGATTTGTATTTCGACGACAAAACCTGGGTGATCCGCTACCTCGTGGTCGATACCGGATCGTGGCTGACAGGGCGCCTCGTCCTGCTCTCGCCCCATGCCTTCGGCAAATGGGACCAATACGAAAAGACTCTGCATGTGAAACTGCCGAAGAAGCAAATCGAAGACAGTCCCTCGATCGAGTCGCACCAGCCCCTCTCGCGCCAGTACGAGATTGATTACTACCAATACTACGGGTTGCCGGCTTATTGGGATGGCGGCGGCATGTGGGGCCTTGCGGGTTTTCCGGTAGTCGGACCTTCCTCGAAAGATTTGCTGGAAGCCCCGCAATATCACCACCGTGCCGACAAACATCTTCAAAGCACCCACGCCGTGAACGGTTACCAGATTCTCACGGTCGATGGCGCGATCGGCACCGTGAGTGGCTTTATGGTGGACGATAAAAGCTGGGCGATTCGCGAATTGGTTGTCGAAACCGGCCACTGGTATGCAGGAAAAGAAATCCTGATCTCCCCCGCCAAGGTCACGCGGATAAATTATCAGGATTCCAGTGTGTCGGTGAACCTCACGAAGGCGGACATCCAGCACACGGCGGAAAATCATCTCGTGCATACCCACGCCGAAAAAAAGGCCGTGGCGACTTTCCCGACGCAATAAAAGCGCGGATGCTCCTCGCATTCGAACCAACATACCATGGGCAATATCGTCGTCATTTATCATTCCACTTATGGGCACACCAAGCAGCAGGCCGAGGCCGTCGCTCGTGGGGCGCAGAGTGTGGCCACTGTCAGGGTCCAACTTTACAGCGTGGAGGAAGCCGCTCAGCGATTGGACGAATTGGATGCCGCCGCTGCCATTATTTTTGGCTGCCCTACCGACATGGGCAGACTGTCGGCCGACATGAAGGCTTTCATCGAGACCACCTCCAAGAAATGGTTTACGCTGGCTTGGAAAAACAAAATCGCCGGAGCCTTCACCAACTCGGCCTCCTTTTTGGGCGACAAGCTGAATACGCCCGTCGGGCTCCTCATCAACGCCATGCAGCATGGCATGATTTTCGTCGGGCTTGGGCTGGTGCCTTCGGCCAACCATCCGGAGGCCATGACTGAGACGTCGGGTCCCGGATCGGATGCGCCCAACCGGGTGGGCTCCTCCATCGGACTGATGGCGCCCCGTTTTCAAGTAGCGCCGCCCGTCGCGCCGAGCCACTGCGTGTTGGAGACGGCGGAGATTTATGGCCGGCGCGTCGCGGAAATCACCCAGCAATTTATGCGCGGGAGAATCGCCTGATCCGGCAAAAACGCTCACGGCGTCAGCATTGTTTCGAGCAGAAACTACGCGATGGCCGAGCGCTATTGCCTCTCACGGACAAATTTTTAGCGCCGCTCGTTCCCTCCGAAAAAAATCGCTGATGATGTGACATGACTGCTTCCACTCCGGCCCTCTGGCATCACACCGACTCTACCGAAGTTTTGCGGCAACTTGGCGTTGAGCTTGGCCAGGGGCTTGCCCTGGACGAGGTGGCACGCCGGCAAAAAGAATCCGGCCCAAATCGCGTCAGCGCGCGGCGTGGTACGCCGGTCTGGATCACGTTTCTCCGGCAGTTCCACCAGCCGCTCGTCTATATCCTCCTCGCCGCCATCGGCGTGACGGCCTCGCTCGGTGAATGGATCGACGCCGCAGTCATTCTCGGTGTGGTCCTCATGAACGGCATCTTTGGCTTTCTCCAGGAAGCCAAAGCCGAGCAGGCCATCGCGGCTCTCGCCCGCATGATCGTCACCGAAACCACCGTGCGCCGTAATGGCCAGACCCAACGCATTCCCTCCGAGAGCCTCGTGCCGGGTGACATCGTGCTGCTCCGCGCCGGTGATCGGGTGCCCGCCGATCTGCGGTTGATCCACGCGCCTGGCCTGCACGTCGACGAATCCGCGCTCACGGGCGAATCCAATCCCGTGGAAAAGCACCCCGCCGTACTTGCGCCCGACACGCTCCTCGCGGACCGCCGCAATCTCGCTTTCGCCAGTACGCTCGTGACTGCCGGCGAAGGCGAAGCGGTCGTCTGTGCCACCGCTGATCGCACGGAAACGGGCAACATCGCGGAACTCATCTCCCGTGCCGAGGAAACCACCACGCCGCTCACGCAAAAAATCGCGCAGTTCAGCCGGCTGATACTTTGGGTCATTCTCGGGCTCGCCGTGGCCGCCTTTATCATCGGTGTAGCCCGCGGCCAGCGGATGGTGGACATGTTCATGGCGGCCGTCGCGCTCGCCGTCGGCGCGATTCCCGAGGGCTTGCCCGCCGTCGTCACCGTCGTGCTGGCCATCGGCGTATCGCGCATGGCGAAACGAAAAGCCGTCATCCGCAAACTCCCCGCCGTCGAAACGCTCGGCAGCACCACCGTGATTTGCACGGACAAAACCGGGACGCTCACCGAAAATCAAATGACGGTGCGCGAGGTGTTCGCGGGTGGAAAACAATTTCAGATCACCGGCGGCGGATACGCGCCCCAGGGTGAACTCCAAATTGCCGGCGCGCGTCTGGACCTGGCGGCCCAGCCCGCGCTCGCCGCGTGCCTGCGTGCCGGGATGCTCTGCAACGATGCGCAGCTGGTGAAAAAAGCCGAGGATCGCTACGAGGTGGTGGGCGATCCGACGGAAGCGGCGTTGCTGGTCGCCGCCGGGAAAGGCGGCCTGCACCGCGACGAATTGCAAAAGGAGGCGCCACGGCTCGCCATGATTCCCTTTGCGTCCGAGCACATGTTTCGGGCGACGCTCCATGATTCGCCCGCCGGCCGGGTGATTTATCAGGTAGGCGCGGTGGAGCGACTCCTCGACCATTGCGCCAACGCCCTCGATGAGCGCGGCGAGATCGCGCCGCTCGACCAAGACGCCGTGCATCACGCCGCCGGCCAGATGGCCGTGCGCGGACTGCGCGTCTTGGCTTTCACGCGTCGCATGGTGGACGCAAATTTCGCGACACTGGAACACAGTCATGTGGCGGCGGACATGACGCTGCTGGGTTTGCAGGGGATGATTGATCCCCCGCGCCCCGAAGCGATCGAAGCCGTCCGCCGGTGTCAGGCGGCGGGCATCACGGTCAAAATGATCACCGGCGATCACCTTGAGACCGCGCGGGCCATCGCCGGCCAGATCGGACTTAAAGGCCAGGAGGAAAACGGAAAACTCTCCACGCTTTCCGGCCATGACCTGGAAAAGACTTCCGACGAGGAACTGCCCGCCATCGCCGAACGCACCGCCGTCTTCGCCCGCGTCGCGCCCGCCCAAAAGCTCCGCCTCGTCCGCGCCCTGCAATCCCGCGGCGCTATCGTGGCGATGACGGGGGACGGGGTGAACGATGCCCCCGCGCTCAAGCAGTCCGACATCGGGGTGGCGATGGGCATCAGCGGCACCGAGGTGGCGAAGGGCGCGGCGGCGATGGTGCTGATGGATGATAATTTCGCGAGCATCGAGGCGGCGGTCGAGGAGGGCCGGGGCGTCTTTGATAATCTCACCAAGTTCATCGTCTGGATCTTGCCGACGAATCTCGGCGAGGCACTGTTGCTCATCACGACTATTGGCCTCGGTCTGCCGCTGCCCGCGCTGCCGTTGCAACTTCTTTGGATCAATCTCACCGACACCGTGCTCGGTTTGCCGCTGACGTTGGAGGCGAAGGAAAAAGATCTGATGCGCCGCGTGCCGCGCAACCCCAAGCAGCCGTTGCTCACCCGCGCGCTGGTGATGCGCACCGCGATGGTGGCGCTCATCATGGTGGTGGGCGGACTCGGGCTTTTCCTCTGGGAATTGCGCGTGGCCCAGTCCGGTTTGCCGGCGGCGCGCACCACCGTGGTCAACGTGATCGTGCTCATCGAGGCGGCTTACCTTTTCAATTGTCGCTCGCTGCAACACTCCGCGTTTTCTCTGGGCCTGTTCACGAATCGCTGGTTGATCGCTGGATCATTGGCGATGATCGGGGCGCAACTCCTCTTCACCTACGCGCCGGTGATGAACCGACTTTTCCACAGCGCGCCGATCAGTGTGGCCGCGTGGTTGCGCATTCTGGGCGTCGCGGCGGCGGTATTCGTCGTAGTCGAAATCGAGAAATGGCTTCGCCATCGCCGCCGACCTGGCGGAGAACATCTGACTCAAATTGAAAACAAATAATCAGTGGTTCGTCCTCGCGGCCTTTCTCGCCGTCACCTTCGCCGTCGCGCTCGTGGGGGGCGCGGTCACGGCCGGGTCCGTGCGCGACTGGTATCCCGTAATTGCCAAGCCGACGTGGTCGCCGCCCGCGTGGTTATTCGGGCCAGCCTGGACTTTGCTTTATGCGCTGATGGCTGTGGCGGCGTGGCTGGTGTGGCGCCGGGCCGGCTGGGGCGGTGCGCTGGCGTGGTTCGCCGTGCAACTCGCGCTGAACGCCGCATGGTCGCCACTTTTCTTCGGGCTGCACCGCATTGATCTGGCGCTCGCGGACATCGCGTTGCTGTGGTTGGCGATCATCGGCACGACGATGGCCTTCTGGAAAGTGACGCCGCTGGCCGGATGGTTGTTCCTGCCTTACCTCGCCTGGGTGAGTTTCGCCACTGCGCTCAACTTCGCGATTTGGCGGCTCAATCTCCACTGATCATCACCCCAAGCGCAGGAGCATTCACCCATGATGAAATCCGGCCACGGCAGAGCGGACTCGCGCAATCGCCCATCGGCAGAACCGGCCGGCATCGGCGATCATGGGCGGCACGTCCAGACGTACATGCTCCGCGCCAGAAAAATCCCGGCTCGCAAAACCACCGTGCTGCTGGCGGTCGCGTGCGGGGGGTGGTCGGGTCTTGGCACGTTCGTTCACTGCGAGCACGGTGAAGACCGCACCGGCCTCGCCGTCGGCGCGTATCGGATCAAGGTCGAACACTGGACGAAGCCCGCCGCGTATCAGGAAATGGAAGCCCCCGGATTTCATCCGCTGCTGCGCGGTCTCTACCGCGCCTCGCAGGAAGACATCCCCAACTCACCATGACAACCATCGGCTTCTACGACACCAAAAGCTACGACCGCACTTTTTTCGAATCCGCCGCCAGGGCGGAACTTGTCCAGTGGCGATTCCATGAATTTCACCTGTCCACGGAAACGGCGGCCACGGCCAGCGGGGCCCAAGCCGTTTGCGTTTTCGTGAACGACCGGTTGGACCGGCCCTGTCTGGAAGCGCTGCAACGTGGCGGCGTGCGGTTGATCGCGCTGCGTTGCGCGGGCTTCAACAACGTGGATCTTGTCGCCGCCCAAGCGCTGGGCCTCGTGGTCACGCGCGTGCCGGCCTATTCGCCGCACGCGGTCGCAGAACACGCCCTCGGCCTGTTGCTGACGCTCAACCGCAAAATCCACCGCGCCTACAACCGCGTGCGCGAACATAATTTTTCCCTCGACGGGCTCGTGGGTTTCGACATCTGCGGCAAGACCGTGGGCGTGGTGGGCACGGGCAAAATCGGGCGCATCACGGCGCAAATTTATCGCGGCTTCGAAGCCAAGGTCACCGCTTACGATCCGGTGCCGTTGCCGGACTGGGCCGAGGCGCGTGGCGTGAACTACACGGATTTAGACACCGTGCTCGCGACGAGCGACATTCTCACGCTGCACCTGCCCCTCACGCCCGACACGCACCACCTGCTCAACGAGCGCACGCTGGCGCGGCTCAAACCAGGCGCCTTCATCATCAACACCAGCCGGGGCAAGCTGATTGATACGACTGCGCTTATTTCGCATCTGAAGAGCGGTCACCTCGGTGGCGTGGCCCTCGACGTGTACGAGGAGGAGGAAGGTATTTTCTTCGAGGATCATTCGAGCCAGGTGTTGCAGGACGACGAGTTGAACCTGCTGCTCTCGTTTCCCAACGTGCTGATCACTTCGCATCAAGCTTTTCTCACGCACGAGGCCTTGGGTGAAATCGCCCGCGTGACGACTGAAAATATTTTAAAACTGGGCAGCGGCCAACCGTTCCTGCCGACGACCATTCTCACTCCTGTCGCGGTTCCGTGAAAAGCCGAGAGCTGTTTATCTCTCCGGGAACGGATCGCCGCGTCGTCGGTCACGCGCTTGCCCCGCAACGTTGTGAGGCGGGTGACCTGCTTCTTCCCACCGTGCTGCATTATACGGTACACCCCCCATGGTCAGGACGGCACTTCCGGTGTATCTTGGCCTCTGAGTTAGTTTGAGGGGCCGTCTAGGGGTAGGCGGCCCTTCTTGCTGTCCGCCTCCTGCGCGACACCTGATCTTGGTCCTGCAGGCCGGCAGCACAGGCCAAGCCCGAAAAAAAATCGCACCTGAGGAATTCATAATGCAATTTCACTGAGGACACAGAGCGCCAGACCCAGAGGAGGAAGGTGTCTGCCCGGTGAGGAATGAACGCGGATTTGTGGCGGTAGCGTGATGGATAATTTCGTCGTGGTTGGATGAGGGGGTTTCTCTTTGTGCCCTCTGGAATCACCTCCGGATTTCTCGGTGAAAAATTCTTCGGCTTGATTTTGCGGTGATGGATGCGGGCTAGCTTGATCCTGAGGTGCGTGACCGGAAAGTAACCTCCCCAGGGCAAGTTGTGTATGGACTCATATACCATAATCCAATGCTCCCTCTGAAAAGCTCGAAAACTGGTTACTTTCCGATCTCACACCCTTGATCCTGGGCAGTACCCGATACACGTTGTTGGTTTCGCGATGCGGCGTTCATGCTCAAGGCGTGAACGACTCCCACGCCCGATGGTACGGTCGCTTGCGGCAAGTCTATCTTGCGAGACTCAATAATGACGCCCCAGTGTTCCTTGGTGGAGGTGGAGACCCCATGGCGGAATCGCGGCGACTGCCGTAGTGTAACGACCATGACACCAACAATACCTTCTTTATGATGAACCAAAGCGATGGATGGATGAGCGGCTGGTCGGGTGGGGGCATGTGGATATGGATGGTGGTCGGCACTCTGTTGGTCGTCCTGCTTGTCGTGGCGATCAGCAAGCTGGCCAAAAAATAATCCTGCGACCGTCGTGGGGTGAACACTGAACCGGAATGACAAATCATGCTGATCAAAATACCCACAGGGAAAACCGTGAGCGTCGCGGCAGCGGCACTACAGGCAGCCGTCGAAGCCAATCACTTTGGCGTCATGCACGTGCACAATCTCAAGGAGACCATGGCGAAGAAAGGCGTGGCCTTTGATCGTGAGTGCTTGATCTACGAGGTTTGCCAGCCACAGCAGGCGAAGAAAGTGCTCGAGGGAAACATGAGCGTTTCCACCGCGCTGCCGTGCCGAATCTCCCTCTACGAAGAGAACGGCAAAACCGTTTTGGCGACATTGAAGCCCACGACGATGCTGGCGATGTTCGACACGCCGCAATTGGCCGAAGTGGCGCAGGAAGTGGAGACCACGATTTTGAAAATCATGCAGGAAGCGGCGAACGGCTGAGGGATCGAAGCAATTTCAACACTCAGAATTTATTATTATGAACACATCACTGATAATCATCATCGCAGTGGCGGCACTGGCATTGGTTGCCGTGCTGTTCGTGGTCGGCCTCTACAACAAACTCGTTGGGTTGCGCAACCGCTTCAAAAACGCCTACGCGCAAATTGATGTGCAGCTCAAGCGGCGCTACGACCTGATCCCGAATCTGGTCGAGACCGCGAAGGGTTACCTCACCCACGAACGAGGCACGCTCGAAGCCGTCATCGTCGCACGCAACACGGCCCATACCACCTCCAAGGCGGCTGCGGCTAATCCCGCCGACGCGGGTGCCATGAAGGAGCTCCTCGGAGCCGAGGGCGGCCTCGCCGGTGCCATGTCGCGTCTGATGGTCGTCGTTGAGCAATACCCTGATCTCAAGGCCAACCAGAACATGATGCAACTCACCGAGGAATTGTCCTCGACGGAGAACAAAGTCGCCTTCTCCCGGCAGTCCTACAACGACGCGGTAATGGCCTACAACACGCAGCGGGAAGTTTTCCCGAGCAGCGTCATCGCCGGCACGTTCCAATTCACCGCCGCCGAGTTGTTCGCCATTGAGCAGCCGGCGCAACGAGAGGCACCGAAGGTGTCGTTCGTGTGAATCGGGCTTGCCCATGGATTTCTTCGAACATCAGGACAAAGCCAGAAAGAACACGAAGCTATTGGTGGTTTATTTCGCAATCGCCGTCGCGTGCATCATTGCGTCGGTCTACATCGCCAGCCTGCTGATTTTCTACGGCGTCGATACCAACCAGAAGACAAGCGCTCCGTCGCCGGAACTCGTCCTGTGGGATCCCAAACTTTTCCTCTACGTCGTGCTCGGCACGCTCGGCGTCGTTATCATTGGCAGTCTCTACAAAACCGCGGCCCTGGCCAAAGGCGGCAGTGCTGTGGCCGAATCGCTCGGCGGACGGCTCGTCAATCCCAACACAACCCATGCCGATGAGCGCAAATTGCGGAATGTGATCGAGGAGATGGCCATCGCCGCCGGTGTCCCCGTCCCGAAGATTTATGTGCTCGACGATGAAAAGGGCATCAATGCTTTTGCCGCCGGCCACGTGCCGGGCGACGCCGCCATCGGCGTCACGCGCGGTTGCATCACCCTGCTCAGCCGGGATGAGTTGCAGGGCGTCATCGGCCACGAGTTCAGCCACATCCTCAACGGCGACATGCGGCTGAATCTGCGAATCATGGGCGTCATCTTCGGTATCGTATGCCTTGCGGTGATTGGTCGGGTCCTGATTTACTCGCGCGGTCGCAGCAGCCGGGATCGAAATCCGCTGATGCTTCTGGGACTGGCCCTGATCGTCATCGGCGCAATCGGCGTCTTCTTTGGCCGGCTCATCCAGGCCGCGCTCAGCCGACAACGGGAATTCCTAGCCGATGCCTCCTCGGTTCAATTCACGCGCAATCCGGCGGGACTTTCCGGGGCGCTCCAAAAGATCGGTGGTGCCGGCTCGAAGCTCGAATCCGCCCACGCTGGGGAAGCCAGCCACATGTTTTTCGGCGACGGCCTGAGCAAACCCTTGTTCGGAATGATGGCCACCCATCCGCCGCTCGCCGAGCGTATCCGCGCCATCGATCCCGGTTGGGATGGGAAATTCAAGACCGCCAACGTCGCGGCGGTGGCGGCAGAATCGGCGCGCGAGGTGGCGAAACCATCGTCATCACGATCTCCGTTTCCACGGATTCTCGGGATGCCCGGCGCGAAGGCTGGCGACGCCGGGTTCGCGACCAACGCCGTCCTGACGGGAGCCGTGCTCTCCGAACTGGGCCAGCCAACGTCGTTACACCTTCGCTACGCCGAGAAGCTGCGCGATTCGTTTCCCGAAAAAATCCAGTCCGCCGCTCGCGAAACGCTCGACGCGACTGCACTCATCTATGCGATGCTCCTCAGCTCGGGCGAAACTTTACGCGCGAAGCAACTCACGGAACTTGCCAGGCGAGCCGCGCCGGGGATGGGCGACAAAACCGCCGCCCTCTGGCCCGAAGTCGCGCCCATCGCCGCTCGCGCCCGGCTGCCGCTCGTGAATCTCGCCTTGCCCGCGCTGCGTCAGCTGCGGCCTGATGAGTTCGAGCAATTCAGCCAAGCGATGCAATGGCTCATCGAGAGTGACGGGCAGATGGAAATCTTTGAATTCGTCCTGCAGAAAATCGTCCGTCGCCACCTCGCGGCGCAGTCGGGTGAAATCGGACCGACCTCCATTCAATACCACACGCTCAAACCGCTCGTGGCGGATTGTAGCGTCGTGCTCTCGGCGCTGGCGAACATCAGCCGTAGCGACTCCGGCGAAATCGAAAAGGCCTTCCAGGCGGGCGCACCCCTTCTGCGGGCGAAGGCCGACGGGCTGCAGCTCCTGCCGCGCGAAAAGTCCGGGCTGGAACAACTGGATACCGCCCTCGATCGCCTCGCGTTGGCCGCGCCGCAGATCAAAAAGAATTTGCTCGAAGCCGGCGTGCAGGTCGTCGGCGCGGATGGCTTGATTCAGGAACGCGAAGCCGAATTACTCCGCGCCATCGCCGACACATTGGATTGTCCGATCCCGCCGTTTGGGAAGCGAAGTCCGGGAAAAAGCCTGGCGGCTGCGGTGGATAGCGTCCACGTGCACGCGCCCAGCATCCGTAGCGAGAAATGAATTTGCGAATACCTTGTTCGCTGAAGCCACAAAACAAAAAACACCGTTATGAAAATTAAAAGACAAATGCCGACAGCTTTCATCATCCGTTCAAGTCTCGTCTTGGCCCTCGCCTTGGCCATCTGGTCTCCCGTCCAAGCGCAACCCGCCGAGCCGACGGAAGGGAAGAAGATGATGGATGGCAAAATGATGATGGAGAGAAAAATGATGGAAGGCTGCAAGGAGATGAAGCAGGCAAAACAGAAAATGAGGGAGGAAATGAAGGCCCAGGACGCGGAGCTGGCCCAACTCGTTGTCGGGATGAACAGCGCTCCCGAAGCCAAGAAACCGGCGCTGACCGCGAATGTCGTCACCCGCATGGTCGAGCAACAGTCGGCGATGCACATCAAGCACGAAGCAATGGAGGCAAAGATGATGCAGCACATGATGGAGCACATGGAAATGGGCAAGGAATCCATGGCGCAGTGCCCGATGATGAAAAACATGAAGGGCATGGACGAAAAATCGGGAGACGCTCACATGGACCATCAACCGAAAGTTAAATGATTGTTGAGGCTGCAACGGCCCGCAGCGCCGGCTTCACGCCAACCAAGGGAAATGCCGGAGACTGCACATCCGGCGTGCATTCCAGCTCACGGTGGCGGCGTTCAGTGGTCTGCCGCGAGCGGCTCGCAGTCACAACTCAAAGTTATTTACGATGACTCCGACCCAAACCTCAGCCGACTATCGCCGGGTCTTCGTAAGATTCAGCAAACCACAGGTGGCGACCGGCAGCCCCGGGAAATCAGGGAAAGGACTCAATCGAATGAATTCGTGGTTCTCACAGTCACCTCTGCATGACAAGCGGCAGATTATTCTGCATGCATGTTTCGTCACCGGAATTGCCTTTGGGCTCAACTACCTTTGGGAAAACATCCAGTGTCCATGGTTCTTCATTCATCGGGGCGGAAATACCGGACAGAGCGCAATGGTTTTCGCCACGCTCGGCGACGTCGCGATGACGTGGATGGCGCAGGGCTTGGTCGCGGCCGTTTCGCGGCGCTGGCTGTGGGTGCTTGGATCTTGGCACTGGCAACAGTGGGCCACGATACTTGGCGCGGCCTTGGGGTTGAGTGTGCTCGTTGAGAGTTGGGCGCTCGCAAATTCTCTTTGGGCCTACACTGCCATAACTCCGCGTGTGCCTGGCACGCCGATTTCGGCGCTGCCGGTGGCGCAACTATTTCTCTTGTTCCCTTTAACGTTCGGGCTGTCTCGTAAGCTCATCCGATTGGCTTCGGATCAAAGTGCCACCGCCGGAATAAAACGAAACCCATTATGAAAGAGTTTAAAACGAATAGGCAGGTGGCGATCTGGACCTGCATCGGGTTGTTTATACCGGGAACGATATTATCGGCGGCGACGGTGGAATATGACCTTACCATTGCGCACCAGGATGTGAATTTCACCGGTCATTCGGATCAGGCGATGGCGATCAATGGCCAGTTGCCGGGGCCGACCCTGCGATTCACCGAGGGCGACCGGGCCGTTATTCGGGTCCACAATCAGATGGAGGTGGAAACCTCGATTCATTGGCACGGGATTCTCCTGCCTAACGCCATGGATGGCGTGCCCCACCTGACGTATCCGCCCATCGCATCGGGCAAAACGTTTACCTACGAGTTCGAGGTGCGGCAATCCGGCACATATTGGTATCACAGCCACACCATGCTCCAGGAACAGCGAGGACTGTTTGGCGCGCTGGTCATCGCGCCGAAGGCCACGGGCGAATTTGACCGACTGCGCGATCACGTTGTGGTGTTGTCCGACTGGACGGATGAGGACGCGAGTTCAGTGCTGCGCACGCTCAAGCGCGGCAGCGAATGGTATTCCGTCCGCAAAGGCAGCGGTCAAAGTGTTCTCGGCGCGGCCCGGTTGGGTATGTTGGGCGCGTATTTATCCAGGGAACTACAGCGGATGCCACCCATGGATCTTGCCGATATTTACTATGATCGCTTTCTGCTCAACGGCGCGGCCCAGCAAACTCTCGCCGCCCAGCCGGGCGAAAAGATCCGGCTCCGGGTCATTGATGGTTCAGCCAGTACGTTCTTTTTCGTGCAGTTTGCCGGTGGCCCGTTGCGAGTCGTCGCGGCGGATGGGCAGCCGGTGCAACCCTTCGAGGAAAAGCGTCTGCTGATGGGCGTGGCCGAAACGTATGACTTGGTCCTCACCGTGCCGGCGGAGGGTAGCTATGAATTTCGCGCCACGGCCCATGATGGTTCGGGGCAGACCTCGTTGTGGATTGGTTCCGGCCCACGGCACGCCGCGCCAGACATCCCGTTCCCGAATCTTTACGTCAACATGGGCGGTCTCACGCTTAAACGCGTGTTCGCCTTAACTCCGGGCGGCTCGATGGGCATGCCGGACGACGCTGTCCGCGCGGGCAAGTTTGATCAACCAGGCATGAATGGCATGGGCGGGATGAAGGAAATGGGCGGAATGAAAGGGATGGATCATGGCGATATGAAGCCAGAGACCGATCACGCGAAGCAGGCGGGGATAACCTCCGCGCCCGCAGGGAAACATGAGGGTCACGACATGAGCGGTATGGCGCATGAGACGATGCCGATGAATACGGGAATGGGAATGGATTCCCCAGCGAAACCCGCCGCCGCCGCGAAAAGCACTTGGTTCGGGCTGCTCGCCGCCGACGTGAGTTCAAAATCTCCCTTGGCCGCGGACGGCATGAGCCCCGAACGTCCCGGGCCGCCGTACGATAAGCTGCGCGCCTTGCAGTCCACCGCCTTCGATTCCTCAAAACCAGTCCGCGAAATCCGGCTCACCCTCGACGGCGACATGGAACGTTACGTCTGGTTTCTGAACAACCAACCGCTGGCTGCTTCCAATGATATTGAAATCAAACGCGGCGAAGTCGTCCGGTTCATTATGATCAACCGCTCGATGATGCATCACCCGATGCATCTGCACGGGCATTTCTTCCGAGTGCTCAACGCGCAGGGAGAATTCTCTCCGCTCAAGCACACCGTGGATGTCGCCCCCATGACGACCACCGTAATCGAGTTTGCGGCCGACGAGTTCGGCGACTGGTTTTTTCACTGCCACCTGCTCTATCACATGATGAGCGGCATGGCGCGGGTGGTGCATTATCAGGACTTCGTGCCCGACCCGGCCACCGCCGCCGTCCGTCCGCATCTCTACCACGACCCATTCTATTTATATGGTCGGGTCGATGCGCTCTCGCAGATGGCGCAGGGAACATTGGTTTACGCCAACACGCGACACATCTTCTCCGCCGAATGGCAGGCCGGATGGCAGCGCGTGGATGACGTGGAGTGGGAGGTCACGCCGACCTACGATTACTACCTGAATCGGTTTGCCAGCGTCTTTGTCGGGGCTGATCTCGCAGGCGCTGGCGATCAGTTCGAAAAGCACGAGGGCATTTTTGGTCTGCGTTATTTGCTGCCGTTCAATCTCACTTCACGGGTGTGGGTGGACACCGCCGGTGAATTTCAATTCGCCGTCGGCAAGCACTTCGAACTTACGCCGCGACTCGCGGTGTATGCCGAAGCCGAATACGACGCCAAGGAGCATTGGGAAACCCGGGCAGGCACAAGCTACCAGCTCAGCAAGAATTTTTCCCTGATTGGCCAATGGCACTCCCAGTTCGGTTGGGGCAGCGGACTACGAGTTCGTTTTTAACCGCAAAGCCATCCGCGTTTTCACCTGACTCCACGCTTATGAATCCCTACCCAAAATTCGCCGCGATGATCGCGACCGCCACGGTCGTGATGTTTGGGCTCATGTATCTCAATACCTACGCGTTTGACCACATCTTCTTCAGCGAGACCCGCGCTTACATGGCGCTGATCATGGGCGCGACGATGGCCGTCGTCATGCTCGGCTTCATGCGGAAGATGTATGGGAATCGGAAAGCGAACATCGGCATCTTCGTGGGCAGCGCCGTGGTT
>Ga0209591_10000513_pt1 | contig 49926 bp, 48 predicted proteins | sample MAT01_FD_187207 | JGI IMG/M metagenome (GOLD analysis project Ga0209591, IMG submission 187207) | Freshwater microbial communities from Lake Fryxell liftoff mats and glacier meltwater in Antarctica - MAT-01 (SPAdes) (version 2) | ecosystem: Environmental > Aquatic > Freshwater > Ice > Liftoff...
TGGGACGAGCTGCGGAGGCCGGAACCGCTGTGGGACGAGCTGCGGAGGCCGGAACCCCTGTGGGACGAGCCGTCGACGGCATCGACGACGGGAGAGCCGTCAGCAACTGCGTCGCCGAGGGCGGAGTTGTCACGCACCTGGTCGTGGGGCTCCGCGTCGTCGACGGCTGCCGCATCCGCGGCCGGTTCGGGGGACCGGCCGGACGAGACGAGCGGTGGGCGCCACGGATCAGCCGGCCGCGCCCCGTTCCGCATCGACGGGCAGCGGGTGGAGCCGGGCAGTGGCGGGCGGCGGCATCGCCGAGCCAAGGACGAGCCTTCCGACTCCGGCTCGTTCACCGACGCAGTGTCCTCCGGCGCCCGGCCCGGTCGATCCCTCGGTGCATCCTCACCGGCCGAGGTCGAGTCCCGCAGCAGAGCGACCCATGGACCTTCGGCCGCCGCGTTGCCGGACGGCGCAGCGTCGCGCGGTGGCTCGTTGGACGGTCCCACCCCGCGGGGTGGGACGCCGCTGGGTAGCGCGTTGGACGGTGTGACCCCGCGAGGTGCGTCGTCGAATGGCCCGATGTCGAACGAGGAGTGGTCGCGCTCCGAGCCCGCGTCCCGCGAGTCGTCCACCGATGAACGGGGGACACCGCCGGGTCGGCCCGGTGCAACCGACGGGCTCGGGCTCGCCGACCTCCTCGCCGGCGCCCTCGCCGCCTACCGGGGCATCTGACCGTCCGCTGACGGAGCCGGCCACGGCACGATCGAGCCGAACGCTGCGGCGTTAGGGTTGGTGACGCCGAGGTCACCATCGTGGGTGATCACCGCCTATCCCCGGAGCTGCATGTGACGAGCCGGACCCGTGAGCAGGCGCCCACGCCGGATCCCGAGCTGACCGCCCTGACCGCGCTCTACGCGCGCCACGCCCCCGACCTGCAGGGTCTCTCCGGGGGCCACCGGTCCACGCTGCTCGCCGCCGTACGTTCCCACCTGCATCTGGCCGGAAAGCGCCCTGCCGGTGAGCCGCTGCTGCGGGTGCGCGAATCGCAGCCGGGCGACCTCGACGGCGCCGGCGGCGCGGTGGTCGAGATCGTCACCGACGACATGCCGTTCCTCGTGGAGTCCGTACTCGCGGGCGTCAACAGGGCGGGGGGTGAGGCTCGGCGGATCATCCATCCGATCGTGGTGGTGCGCCGCGCACCGGACGGGAAGCTCGCCGAGGTGCTCACCGAGGCGGATCCGGCGTCACCACCGGCCGACGCGCTCGTCGAGTCGTGGATCCACCTCGACGTGGGACCGGTGGCCGCCGCACCCGGTGAGCTGGGACGCAAGCTCATCGGGGTGCTGCAGGACGTGCGGCAGGTCGTCAAGGACACCGAACCGATGGCCCGCACCGCCCGCCGCCTGGCCGACCGGCTGCCCGCGCAGCCCACCACGTCCGACGACGCCCGGCCGGCCGACGTCGGGCAGTTGCTGCGCTGGCTCGCCGACGGCCACTTCACGTTCCTCGGCCACCGCCACTACGTCACCGACGCGGAGGGCCGGCTGCGGGCCGACGCCGATCCCGGGCTGGGTGTCCTGCGCCATGACTCCCGGATCGCCACGACGTTCGCGCCGACCACCGAGACCGGTCGGCGCGACCTGCTGGTGATCACCCGCGCCAACGCCCCGAGTCCGCTGCGTCACGTGCATCCGTACTTCCTCGCGATCACCACCGTCGACGCGACCGGTCACCCGAACGGGGAGCACCGCTTCCTCGGCACCCTGACGGTGCCGGCACTGTACGAGAGCGTGCTCGACATCCCGGTCGTGGAGCGGCGGGTGCGCGCGGCGATACACCGGGCCGGGTTCCCGCTGGAGTCCTACTCCGGCCAGCAGATGCTGGAGGTCATCTCCGGTCTGCCCCGCGAGGAGCTGTTCAGCGCGAGCGAGGAGCGCCTGCACGACACGGCCGTCGGGGTGCTGGGCGTGGCGGGACGGGACGTGCGGCTGTTCCTGCGCCCCGACCCCTACCGGCGGTTCATGTCCTGCCTGGTCTACCTGCCGCGGGACCGGTACACGACGTCGTCGCGGCTGGCGATGGCGGAGGTCCTGGCACGCCGGCTCGGCGGCAGCGGTGTCGACTACACCGCGAGCGTCTCGGAGTCCAGGCTCGCGCTCGTCCACTTCACGGTCCACGCGGCAGCCGACGCAGCGGGTTTCGCGGGCATCGACGTCCCCTCACTGCAGAACGAGCTGACCGAGGCCATCCGGACGTGGGACGACCGGCTGCTGTCCGATCCCCACGGGGCACTGGCGACCGCCCTGCTGCCCGGCATCCCGGAGGCGTACAAGGCGGCTGTCGCGCCCGCCCAGGCCGTGGAGGACCTGCGCCGCATCGCCGCCCTCACCGGTCCCGGTGACTTCGACGTGCGCCTGCACCCCGCCGAGTCGGGACGATCGGACCGCCGGTTCACGTTCTACCTGGCCGGCGCGCCGGCGACGCTCACTGCCGTGCTCCCCGTGCTCCAGCATCTCGGGGTGGACGTGCTCGACGAGCGTCCCTCGGAGTTCGTTCGCGACGACGGCCTGCGGGCCTACGTCTACGAGTTCGGCATCAGGCCCGACGAGGCCGCCCGCGCCGTGCTCGAGGGGCGTCCCGAGCACGAGGTGGAGCTCTCGTTCTGCAGCGCGTTCAGCGCGGCATGGCGGGGCGACGCCGAGTCCGACCGGTTCTCGGCGCTCGTGCTGCGGATCGGGCTGCCGTGGCGCGAGGTCGCGGTGCTGCGTGCCTACGCGCGTTACGCTCGCCAGCTCGGCAGCCCCTACGGTCCGCAGTACATGGCGGAGACGCTGCTGGGCCAGCCGGACGTGACCCGCGCGCTGATCGCGCTGTTCCGCGCCCGGTTCGACCCGGCCGTGACGGAGCGCGACCACGCGATGGACGAGGCCCTGACGGCGGTGCGGGCGCTGATCGATGCGGTGACCGGGCTCGACGCCGACCGAATCCTGCGCGGCTACCTCGCGATGATCGGCGCGACCCTGCGGACCAACTGGTTCCGCGGCCGCGACTTCTTCTCGTTCAAGATCGACCCCTCGGCCGTGCCGGACATGCCCGCTCCACGTCCCAAGTTCGAGATCTTCGTGTACTCACCGCTGGTGGAGGGCGTGCACCTGAGGTTCGGCGCGGTCGCCCGCGGTGGGCTGCGCTGGTCGGACCGGCCGCAGGACTACCGCACGGAGATCCTCGGCCTGGTCAAGGCGCAGGCGGTGAAGAACGCCGTGATCGTGCCGGTCGGGGCGAAGGGCGGGTTCTACGTCCGGGCGGCTCAGCCGGACCCCGCGGAGGTCGAGGCCTGCTACCGCATGTTCATCTCCGGCCTGCTCGACGTCACCGACAACCTGGTCGCCATGGACGGTGGTGCCGCGGTGACCGTCCCGCCGCCCGACGTCGTCCGCCACGACGGCGACGACTCCTACCTCGTGGTCGCCGCGGACAAGGGCACCGCGAAGTTCTCCGACACGGCCAACGAGGTCGCCGCGTCCTACGGGTTCTGGCTGGGCGACGCGTTCGCCTCCGGCGGCTCGGTCGGCTACGACCACAAGGCGATGGGCATCACCGCCAAGGGTGCGTGGGAGAGCGTGAAGCGCCACTTCCACGAGGTGGGGGTCGACACGCAGTCCGAGGACTTCACCGTCGTCGGCGTCGGCGACATGTCCGGTGACGTGTTCGGCAACGGGATGCTGCTCTCCCGTCACATCCGGCTGCTCGCCGCGTTCGACCATCGTCACGTGTTCGTCGACCCGGCGCCCGACGCCGCCACGAGCTTCGCCGAGCGGGAGCGGATGTTCGTCCTGCCCCGGTCGTCGTGGGACGACTACTCCTGTGACGCGATCAGCCCCGGAGGCGGGGTGTGGCCGCGGACGGCCAAGTCCGTGCCGGTCGGGCCGGAGATGCGCGCGGCGCTGGGTCTCGGCGAGTCCGTGGCCAAGCTCAGCCCGCCCGAGCTGATCGCCGCGATCCTGCGCGCGCCGGCGGACCTGCTGTGGAACGGCGGCATCGGCACCTACGTCAAGTCCTCGGCCGAGTCGCACGCCGCCGCCGGGGACAAGACCAACGACGGGGTGCGGGCCGACGGTCGTGAACTGCGGGTCAAGGTCGTCGGCGAGGGCGGGAACCTCGGCCTCACCCAGCTCGGGCGCATCGAGTTCGCGCAGGCCGGTGGCAAGATCAACACCGACGCGATCGACAACTCGGCCGGCGTCGACTGCTCCGACCACGAGGTCAACATCAAGATCCTCCTGGATCGGCTCGTCGCGGCCGGGGAGCTGGATCGGGATGCGCGCAACGCCGTCCTCGCCGAGATGACCGACGAGGTCGGGGAGCTGGTGCTGGCGGACAACCGCGACCAGAACGTCGTGCTCGGCATCGCCCGCGCACACGCCACGGCGATGGTGAACGTGCACAGCAGGCTCACCTCCGACCTCGTGGCCCGCCGCGGGCTCGACCGCCGGCTGGAGGTACTGCCCGAGCCCGCCGGGTTCGCCGCGCTGGAGGCGGCCGACCGGGGCCTCACGAGCCCGGAGCTGGCCACGTTGCTCGCCCACACCAAGCTCGACCTGACCGCGCAGGTGCTGGCGACCGACCTGCCCGAGGTGACGGCGTTCGCCGGGCGGATCACCGACTACTTCCCGCAAGCGGTCCGCGAGCGCTTCCCCGCCGCGATCGCCCGCCACCCGCTCCGCCGGGAGATCGTCGCGACACAGCTCGTCAACGAGATGGTCGACGGCGCGGGAATGACGTATGCGTTCCGGCTGGTCGAGGAGCTCTCGGCCCCGGTCACCGACGCCGTGCGCGCGTACGAGGTGATCACCGGCGTGTACGATCTGCCGGCCCTGTGGGCGGATCTGCGCGCTCCCCACATCCCCACGGCGGTGTCGGATGCCGTGGTGCTCGAGTCCCGACGGCTGATCGACCGCGTGACACGCTGGTTCCTGAGCAACCGGCCGCAACCCCTCGCCGTCGGTGCGGAGATCACGCGCTTCGCCGCGACGGTGCGCACCCTCCGTGCCGAGCTGCCGCGACTGCTGCGTGGCCGTGAGCTCGACGTCGTGCAGACGCGGGCGGCGGAGCTGCGCGGCGCCGGCATCGGAGCGGAGTGCGCGAGCCGCTGCGCCGCGCTGGTGTACGGCTACGGGCTGCTCGACGTCGTCGACCTCATCGAGCTGTCCGACCGCGACCGCGAGCCCCGGGAAGCGGTCGAGGTGGCCGCGCTGTACTACGCGCTGTCCGAACACCTGGGCGTCGACCTGGCACTCACCTCCGTCAGCGCGTTGGAACGCGGCGACCGCTGGCACGCGCTGGCCCGTCTCGCGCTGCGCGACGACCTGTACGGCGCGCTGCGGTCCATCACCCTCGACGCGCTGCGCGAGGCCGCCCCGGGCACTCCCGTGGAGGAGGCCATCGCCCAGTGGGAGTGGGCCAACTCCTCGCGGCTCGTGCGCGCCCGCACGGCTCTGCACGAGGTGGGCAAGGCCGGGCAGCTGGATCTCGCGACGCTCTCGGTCGTGACCCGCCAGCTCCGCGGGCTGGTGCGGTAGTGGCGCGCTTCGTCGCGGAGGTGCCCGTGCGCTGGACCGACCAGGACGCCTACCGGCACATCAACCACGCACGCGCGGTGACCCTGCTGGAGGAGGCCCGGGTCGGGCTGATGTTCACCGCCGCCGCGTCTGCGGGTGTCACCGGGTTCGTCGGCGGCCTGCTCGTGGCCGGCCTGCACGTCGACTACCACCGCCAGATCCCGTACCGGTCGTCGTTGCGGGTCGAGATGTGGGTCGACGTGGTGCGTGCGGCGTCGTTCCGGATCTCCTACGCCATGCACGACGGGCCCGGGTCCGCTGATCCGGTGGCCGTGACGGCGTGGACGCGGATGGCCCTGTTCGACCTCGACGCGGGACGGCCCCGGCGCCTCACCGGCACCGAGCGGGCGTTCCTCGAACAGTGGGACGACGTGGGGCCGACCGCCGACGTGCGTGGTCCCGCGGAGGTGGCACGATGACCGCCGACGTGCGTGGTCCCGCGGAGGTGGCACGATGACCGCCCTGTCCGTACCCGATGCGGTCGACCGGAGCGATCTGGGTGCGTTCATCGCCCGCGTGGTGCGGCTCGACCAGGTGGCGACGGTGCGGTTGCGGGCGTCCGGCGCCACGGTGACGGCGTGGGCGTCGACGCCGTTCGACGTGCTGGCCACCCGGTCGGTGCTCGGCACGGTCGTTCCGGCCGACGTCACGGTGCCGGCGGCGGGGCTGCTCACGGCGCTGGCCGTCGAGCGGGCCGACACCGTCAACCCCGGCACGGGTGGACTGTGGCTGGGCGAGCTCCCGCCGACCGAGGGGTGGGCTCCGGTCGACACCGTGCCGGCAGCGGAGCTGGAGGGCCTCACCGAGCGTGGGCTCGCGGTGGCCCGGGAGAACGCCGGCCCGCTCGGCCCGCCCGCGTCCCTGCTGGACCAGACGGTGCTGACGGTGACGAGGGCGTCGGGTGGGCCCGCGATCAAGGTGCCGCTGCGCTGCCTTCTCGCGCTGTCCGGGATGGGTTTCCTGGGCGACGCGGACCCCGGTGGGGACGGTGGCGTGGTGCGCGTCTCGGCCACCGGCACCTGGATGAGGCTCGACGCGCGCTACGGCGCGGTCGTCCGCCGCAGGCTCACCGCGCTGCCGCTGCTCGTGGGGTGAGGTCGCGGGGTGAGGTCGTCGGACGGGCCGTCCCCGCGACGGCGCCCCGCGGCCGGAGCCGTCAGACCAGCCAGACCGCCGTGTCGGGTGGCAGCAGGTCGCCGTCGAGCAGCGGGCCGCTGGCGAGGAGGATGTCGCCGGGCGGGAGCGGGACGGGGACGTCGGAGGTGTTGAGGGCGCACACCAGTGTGGAGCCCGACCGGCGGAACGCCAGGCAGCCCTCGGGCGCGCCGAACCACTCCAGGGTGGTGTCGGTGACTCCGCCGTGGGCGCGCCGCAGCTCGATCGCCCGCCGGAACAGTGAGAGCGTGGACTCCGTGTCCTCCAGCTGCTCGGCCACGCTGGCCAGGCCGTACTCCGCCGGCATCGGCAGCCACGGTGCGCCGGAGGTGAAGCCGTAGCCGGGTGGGCCGCCCTCCCACGGCAGGGGCACCCGGTAGGCGTCGCGCCCGCGTTCGGTGCGCCCGCAGCGGCTCCACAGCGGGTCCTGGAGCAGCTCGTCGGGCAGGTCGACGTCGGGCAGGCCCAGTTCGTCGCCGTTGTACAGACACACCGCGCCGGGCAGCGCGCACATCACCAGCGCCAGCGCCCGCGCCCGCGCGACGCCGGCCGCCCCGCCGCCGTACCGCGTCACGGGGCGGGACAGGTCGTGACCGGAGTACGCCCACGTCGGCGTGGCGTCCACGCTGGAGACGGCGGCCAGCGACTGCTGCACGATCTCCCTGATCCGCTCCGCGGCGAACGGCGCGTCCGCGAGGACGGCGCGGCAGCCCAGGTGCAGCTCGTCGTTGCGCAGGTAGAGAGCGAATCGCTCGCCGTCGCGGACCCCGAGCTCGCCCATCACCATCGCGTCGGGGTAGTGGTCGACCACCGCGCGGATCATCCGGTGCACGTCGTGGACGCCGTCGTGGTCGAAACGCGGGTCCGGTCCGTCATGAGCCACCACGTCGGGCAGGTCCTCGGGCTTGCTCATGCCGTCTGCGACGTCGATGCGGAACCCGTCGACACCGCGGTCCAGCCAGAACCGCAGCGTCTTCTCCATGTCGGCCCAGACCTCGGGGTTGGTCCAGTTCAGATCGGGTTGCTCGCGCGTGAACAGGTGCAGGTACCACTCGCCGGGCCCGTCGGTGGAGTCCCGCACCCGGGTCCACGCCGGCCCGCCGAACGCGCTCGTCCAGTTGTTGGGTGGCTTCATGCCGCCGGCGCCACGCCCGGGGCGGAAGTGGAAGCGGGCCCGCTCGGGGCTGCCCGGGGTCGAGGCCAGCGCCGCGCGGAACCACTCGTGCTCGGACGAGGTGTGGTTGGGTACCAGATCGATCGTGACGCGCAGGCCGTGCTTGTGGGCGTCCGCGACGAGTGCGTCGAACGTGACGAGGTCGCCGAACACCGGGTCGACATCCCGCGGGTCGGCGACGTCGTATCCGTGGTCGGCCATCGGGGAGGTGTAGAACGGCGTCAACCACAGCACGTCGACACCGAGCAGCTCGAGATAGCCCAGGCGGGACCGGATCCCGTCGAGGTCGCCGATACCGTCACCGTCAGCGTCGGAGAAGCTCCGGACGTAGATCTGGTAGACCACGGCGTCGCGCCACCACTGCACAAAGAGAATCTTGCGCCATACCTTGCCCTGGATGAACGTGTTGACGGCATCGTTCATACAACAGGTCGATGGAGACGGCGGCGGCGGGTGGCGGTGAGGGGACGAGCCTGCGTGACGAGTACGGCCTCCGGGCCGCTCACCGAGCGTACGCGGGCGAGCTGTTCCGGTTCGCGCTGCGGCAGCTGGGCGACCGGGGGTGCGGCCGAGGACATCGTGCAGGAGGTGTTCCCGCGCCTGGCGGGCCGCCGAGACGTTCGACGACCGGCGCGGCACGCTGCGGACGTGGCTGTTCGGGATCACGCGCAACGTCGTGGTCGACCACGCGCGCCGGCGCTCCGCCCGCCCGGCGACGCCGGTGCCGGAGGACGACCTCGTCGCGCTGGCCGGTACCGACTGCGGGTTCGACGAGGCGACCATGGCGGCATGGACCGTGGAGGAGGCGCTACGGCGGCTCAGCGAGGAGCATCGGGTGGCACTGGTCGAGACCTACCTGCGGGGTGGGCCCTACGCGGAGGTCGCCGCCGAGCCGGGGGTGCCGCCCGGCACCCTGCGCAGCCGGGTGTTCTACGGCATGAAGGCCCTGCGGCTGGTGCTGGACGAGATGGGAGTGCAGCTGTGACGGGGCGACCCGGCACCTGGTGCGACCCGAGGAGGTCGGGAACTCGGCCGGGCCAGAGCAGCCGTCGTTGTCGCCTGCCCTGCTCGCCGAGGTGCGCACGTCGCCGAGGTCGTGCCGTTGGCCGGCCGCCGGGACCGGGCCCGGCGATGGCTGCCCGCCGCCGCGGCCGCGGTGGTCGGGCTGCTGGCCGCGGGCACGATCGGCTGCGCCGCGGGTGGCGCCGGCCGTCCGGCGCGGGTGCCACTGGAGGCGATCGCCGTGCGCGCGATCGACCCTGCCGTGCGAGCGCAGGCCGATGTCGTGGCCCATCTCTGGGGCATCGAGGTGAAGCTGACCGCGACCGGCTTCCGCCCGGGCGAGTCCTACGCGGTCACGGTCACCGACGACGCCGGGCGCACCGTCGGCGCCGGTGAGTTCATCGGCACCGGTGACGAGGAGATGCGCTGCAACCTGAACTCCTCGGTGCTGCGCGCGGACGCCTCCGCCGTCACGGTGACCGGACCGGACGGGGCGGTCGTGCTCGACGCCGTGGTGTGACGGCGGTCAGAAGTCGCTGTTGACCATGCTGGCGGCGGCGTAGGTCAGGTACTGCCAGAGTTGCGCCCGGTGGGCGTCGTCCAGGCCGGACTCGTCGACGGCGATGCGCATGCACCGCAGCCAGGCGTCGCGCTCGATGGGTCCGACCTTGAACGGCGCGTGGCGCATCCGCAGCCGTGGGTGCCCTCGCTGGTCGGAGTAGGTCCGGGGCCCACCCCAGTACTGCTCGAGGAACATCCGGAGCCGGTCCGCGGCCGGGCCGAGGTCCTCCTCGGGGTAGAGCGGACGCAGGATCTCGTCCTGGGCGACCTGCTCGTAGAAGCGGGTCACGATCTTGCCGAAGACAGGGGCGCCGCCGACCTCGGCGTAGAAGTTCTGGGGATCTGTCACAGTGCCATCATCCCTTCTGCCCATCACCCCTCCTGCGTGGTGGGGCCGGCCGCCGCTGTGCCCACCGGGAACACCGACGGGCGCGGGACCCCGGCCTCGTCGAAGGCGTCGGCGATCGCGGCGTTGAGGGCGCGCTGCACGGCGAACTGCTGCCCGGGCTTGACCTTGACCGTCAGCCGCAACGTGACGCCCTCCGGCCCGACCCGCTCGACACCGAGCACCTCGACCGGTTCCAGGACGGCGTCGGTGATGTCCTCGGCCATGGTTCGCGCGGTCGCGACGCGTCCGACGAGCTCGATGGCGTCGGCGATGTCGGCGCTGTGCGCCACCGGGATGTCCATCACCGCGACGGCGTAGCCCTGGCTCTTGTTGCCCACCCGCAGGACCTCGCCGTTGCGGACGTACCAGACGGTGCCGTTGATGTCGCGCAAGGTGGTGATGCGCAGGCCGACGGCCTCGACGACGCCGCCGGCCTCTCCGAGGTCGACGATGTCACCGACGCCGTACTGGTCCTCCAACAGCATGAACATGCCCGACAGGAAGTCGCGCACGAGGTTCTGCGCGCCGAAGCCCACCGCGACACCCACGATGCCGGCCGAGGCGAGGATCGGCCCGAGGTCCACCCCGAACTCGGCCAGCACCATCACCGCGGCGATGCTCAGGACGACCACGGAGCTGATCGAGCGCAGCACCGAGCCGATCGTGCGCGCGCGCTGGACGTTGCGCTGGCTCGCCGCCGACGCGGGGTCGCGGCGCAGCCCGGGAGCGCGGCTGATCAGCCGCGACACCCGCGAGTTGGTCGCACCCTCGATGACACGGTGAATCACCCGGTGGGCCGCCCAGCGCACCACCGCCGCGAGCACGAGGATGAAGGCGATCGACGTCGTCGTGGAGACGATCGTGTCCGCCGAGCGGGCCAGGAAGTCGTTGTTGGTCCACTCGTAGAACCGCGCACACCAGGTGCCGGCCTGCGTGGCGCACTCCGGTTGGGCGGGCAGGACGAGGTCGGCGGCGTCACGCATCTACAGCTCCAGTCCTGTGTGGGCGGCGAGGAAGGCCAGCTGGTCGACGGCGAGGGCCACGGTGCGCGACACCGACCGGGCGCCGTGTCCGACGTCGGTCTCCCGGCGCAGCACGATCGGTCTGCTCCCGACGTCACCGGAGGTGGCGAACTGGAGCGCGGCGCACATCTTGCGGGCGTGCAGCGGATCGACGCGGCTGTCGGCGTCGAAGACGGTGAGCAGCACCGCCGGATAGGCGACCCCGGGTTCGACGTGGTGGTAGGGCGAGTAGGACAGCAGCCAGGCCAGTTCCGTCGGGTCCGACGCGGTGCCGTACTCGTCGTTCCAGGTGCGACCGATCGAGAACCCCTCGTAGCGCACCATGTCCAGCAGCGGTGCGGAGCAGACCGCCGCGCGGTAGAGCTCGGGGCGTTGGGTCAGCGCGGCGCCGACCAGCAGACCGCCGTTCGAGCCGCCCAGGATCGACAGCTGCCCGGGCGTGGTGGTGCCCGTCGCGATCAGGGCCTCCGCGGCCGAGTGCAGGTCGTCGAACACGTTCTGCTTGTTGCCGCGGTTGCCGGCGACATGCCAACCGTCGCCCTCCTCGCCCCCACCGCGCAGCGAGACGACGACGTACCTGCCGCCGGCCGCCACCCACGCGAGCGCCGAGGGCGTGTAGCCGGGGGCGCGGGAGATCCCGAAACCGCCGTATCCGGTGACGAGGGTGGGGCGGGGGCCGTCCCCGTCGCCCTCTCCGTCCCCGGACAGGACGAACATCCGGACGGTCGTGCCGTCGGCGGAGGTGAACGCACGCTGCTCGCTGCGCACGGCCGGGACGGTGACGGTGCCCGGCGCGGCCGCTTCCAGCACGGTGGTCCCGGTGTCCAGGTCGTAGCGGTGGACACCCGGCGGGGTCAGGAAGTCGTTCCACCCGATCCACAACCGGCCGGCCTGGTCGGGCGTGTCGCGGTCGGCCACCGACAGGCCGGTGAGCGATCCCGGGCCCGGCAGCGGGACGGTGCCGCGCGGGGCGCCGTCCGCCGCGGCGTGCAGCACCAGCTCGGAGACGGCGTGGCGGCTGCGGGCCACGACCAGCAGCGCCTCGCCACCGCCGGCCGGTTCCAGGCGGCGCGCGGCGTCGAGGACCGAATCCGGGTCCTCCGCCACGAGCTCGCGCCAGTGTTCCCGGCCCGGGGTCCGCGGGTCGGTCACGGCCAGTCGGAAGCGCGGCGCGCGATCGCTGGTGCGCAGGTAGAGCAGGCCGTCGCGGTCGACCCATGCGGTGCACCGCACGTCGTCGGCCTGGGTGAGCACCGGGGTCAGGGCCGGCGTGGGCCCCGCCCCCAGCTCGGCGATCCACAGGCTGTCGCGGCGCGCGGTGCCGACGTTGCCGCCGACCACGAGCCACCGCCCGTCACGGGAGACGCGCACGTCGTAGTAGGTGTGGTCGTCGTAGAGACCGGGACCCTCGACGATCTCGTCGGCGCCGGCCGGGGTGCCGAGGCGATGGCGGTGGACGCGGCGGTGGAGGGCCTGCTCCCCGGCGGGAACCTCGTCCTGTTCGACCATCCGGACGTAGAACAGCTCGGCGCCGCCCGGGAGCCAGGCGATCGCCGAGTAGCGGCAGCGGTCGATCGGCGGCTCGACGTCCTCGCCGGTGGTGACGTCGAGCACGTGCAGCACGGAGTGCTCGTCACCGCCCGCGGAGAGCAGGTAGGCCAGCCGCGCCCCTTCGAGGTCGGGCACCCAGCCGTCGAGGGTGGTCAGGCCGTCGGGGTCGACGACGGACGGGTCGAGCAGGATGCGCTCGGTGCCGTCCGGCTCGACGACGTGCAGGACCGCGTGTTCCTGCCCGGGCTCGCGGCGCGTCGAGAACCGCCGGCCGCCACGCCACACCGGTGCCGACACTGAACCCGCCGAGAGCAGCTCGCGCAGTGTGGCCGCCAGTCCTGCGCGGCCGGCGACGGCGTCGAGATGTGCACGGGCCAGGGTGTCCTGCGCCTCCGACCAGGCCACGGTCGCAGGGTCGGCCGGGTCCTCCAGCCATCGGTAGGGGTCGGCGACGCGGTGGCCGTGCAGGTCGTCGACCAGGTCGAGTCGCTCTGCCGCTGGATACCGCCGGGATCGTGTCGCCGCTTCCGTCACGCGGGCCGAGGTTAGTTCACCCGTCCCCGCCGTCTCCGGCCCCCCGGACGGAGCCCCCGACCTAGCCGAACCGGCTCGTGACGCAGAATCTCGAAAGATTCCGTGGACGGGTGTCGATCCGGGCGCTCGTCGCGCGTCGAGGGGACACGATGGCGGCGACGGGCCGCCCGAGAGCCCGGAGGCCCTCATGTCCGACACCCTGTACGTCACCCGCAGCGCCGTCGTCGCCGCACCGCCCGTGCTGTTCGCCCTGCTCGCCGACGCGTGCGAGCACGTCGCTCCCGACGGCTCGGGCACCGTGGTCGAGATCCTCGACGCACCCGACCGGCTCTCCCTCGGGGCCGAGTTCTCCGTCCGCATGAAGGCGGGCGCCCGCTACACGACCCACAACGTCGTGGTGGAGTTCGAGCCGGATGCCCGCATCGCATGGCGCCACCGCGCCCGCCACATCTGGCGCTGGGAGCTCGCCGCCGTCCCCGGAGGAACGTGCGTGACCGAGAGCTGGGACGGGCGCGCGAAGAAGGCTCCCGGGCTGGTCGCCGCGATCGGCATGCCGCGCGGCGCCGGTCGCGCGATCGACGCCACACTGGCCGCGCTGCACGCCCGCTTCGCCGGTGACTGCGTGTCCTGACACGACCTGTACCCGCGGGTGGCACGTTGCCCCAGGATGTCCGTCCGGGGGCGCCACACCTCGGATGTTCCGCACCACCACCAGCACCCCGATGAGGCCAGGAGACCACCATGCGTGCCCGCCGCCACCGTCGCGCAACGGGTGGTGCGGGCCAAGAAAAAGGTGCGCGACGCCGGCATCCCGTTCGCGGTACCCACCGCGACGGAGCTCCCGGCTCGCCTACCAGCCGTACTCGCGGTGGTCGGGCTCGTCTACACCGAGGGGCACGCCGCGACCGAGGGGCCGGAGCTGGTCCGCGCCGACCTGTGCGACAGCGCGCTGCGGCTCGCGGGGCTCCTGCACCGGTTGCTGCCGCACGAACCCGAGGTGCCCGCCCTGCGTTCGCTCCTGCTCGTGACCGATGCCCGCCGTGACGCGCGCCTCGACGCGACGGAACGGCTGGTGCGGCTCGCCGACTCCGACCGCACGCGATGGCGCCACGCCGACCTCGACCTCGGCGTCGACCTGGCCACCGAGGCGCTGATGCGATCGGGCCGGGCGCCCGGCCCCTGGACGCTGCAGGCCGCGATCGCGGTCGCCAATGCGGCGCCGGTACCCGACCGGTCCGTGATCGCCGCGCTTTACGACAGGCTGGCCGTTGTCCACCCCTCGCGGGCCGTGCTGGCCAACCGCGCCGCCGCGACGGCACTGGCCGCCGGTCCGCGAGCCGGACTCGCTGCGCTCGGCGACCTGGAGGGCGGGCACCTCGTGCACGCCCTGCGCGCCGAGCTGCTCGCCGGGCTCGGCCGGGGTGACGACGCGGCGGAGGCGTTCCGCGCCGCGGTCGGTTCCGCCCGTAACGAGGTGGAACGCCGCCACCTCGCCGACCGGGCAGCCGTGCTGGGGCTGCCGCCGCTCACGGGAGCCGCCGGAACGCCCGGCTGGCGAGGTCGGGCGCTCCGCCTGCTCCAGGTTCAGGAAAGCCACTTTGCTGCCCGCAGAGGGCATGAACGTGGCTTTCCTGAACGCCCGGGGTCGGTGGAGCAGGCGCTGTGCTGCGGCTGGGTGGACAGCAAGCCGAAGGCCCTCGACGCCAAGCGGACCATGCTGTGGTTCGCCCCGCGCAAGCCCCGCAGCAGCTGGTCCCGGCCCAACAAGCTGCGCATCGAGCGACTGGCCGCGGCCGGGCTCATGGCGCCGGCCGGGACCGCGCTCGTCGAGGCCGCGAAGGTCGACGGGCCCTGGACGTTCCTCGACGCCGTCGAGGACCTCGTAGTGCCCGACGATCTCGGTGCGGCACTCGACGCGCACCCGCCCGCCCTCGAGCGCTGGGACGCCTTCCCTCGGTCGGTACGCCGCGGGATCCTGGAGTGGATCGTGCAGGCAAACACCCGGAGACCAGGGCGAAGCGCGTGACGGAGACGGCGGAGCTGGCCGCGCGCAACGAACGCGCCAACCAGTGGAGCCCGAAACGCTGACCTGGCTCCACCCGCGCCTGCGCCGGAGCGCGCGAACGGCACTCTCGCGCGACAGGTCGGCCCGACAGTGCGGTCCGAGCGGGTGAGCGCGGGGAGAACCGGGGCTTGCTGTGGCCGGAGGGCCACGTGTGCCTCAGGGTCGCAGGCGTGACCCTCACGTCCGCTCCCGTCCGCTCCGGTGCACTGCTCGCGGTCGGCGCGATGATCTGCGTGGGCAGCAGCGTCGCGGTCTCCCGGTCGATCATCGACGCACCGCTGTTCACGCTGCAGGCGGTGCGCTACGCCGTCGCGGCCGCGCTGCTCCTGGGGCTCGCGGCGGTGGCCCGCCGACCGCTGCCGCGGCCGCGCGGTGTCGAGTGGTGCTGGCTGGGCGGGGTGGCCGCCACCGGGCTCGTCCTGTTCAACGTCGCGGTCGTGCGCGGGGTCGCCCACGCCGAGCCCGCGGTGATCGGCGTGGCCGTGGCGGCCGTGCCGCTGGCCCTCGCCGTCGCGGGCCCGCTGCTCAGCCGCGGCCGTCCGGCGCCCGTCGTGGTCCTGGGGGCCGTGGTTGTCACCGCCGGAGCCGTGCTCGTGCAGGGCGGGGGCCGGACCGACGCGGCCGGGATCGGGTGGGCGCTGGTCGTCATGCTGTGCGAGATCGCGTTCACGTTGCTCGCGGTGCCCGTGCTCGGCCGCCTCGGGCCGTGGGCGGTGTCGCTGCACGCCGTGTGGATCGCCGCGGCGGCTCTCGCGGTGCTCGGTCTGGCCGTCGAGGGGCCCCGGGCGGTCGCCACCCTCGGTCCGGTCGACCTGCTCGCCGCCGCGCACCTCGCGGTCGTCGTCACCGCGCTGGCCTTCGTGCTCTGGTACAGCGCCGTCGGCAGGTTGGGGGCGGGGCGGGCCGGCCTGTTCACCGGGGTGGTGCCGGTGACGGCGGCGGCGGGCGGGGTCCTGCTCGGCGGCCCGATCCCGTCCGGGGTCGTGTGGCTGGGCACCGCGGTGGTGGCGGCGGGCCTGGTGATCGGCTTCGGGCGACGCCGCGCGAACGGCGCTCTCGATCGACAGGTCGGTCCGAGAGTGCCGTTCGTGCAGCGGATCAACCCTGGTGTGGGTAGCCCGAGGACGTGGCGGCCACGAAGGTCTCCTTGATCGTGCGGGGGCTCGTCCAACGCAACAGGTTGTAGATCGAGCCGGCCTTGTCGTTGGTGCCGCTCGCGCGGCCGCCACCGAACGGCTGCTGGCCGACCACGGCACCCGTCGGCTTGTCGTTGACGTAGAAGTTGCCCGCGGCGAACCGCAGTGCCTCCGACGCCTGCGCGACGGCGGCCCGGTCGCGGGCGATCACGGCCCCGGTCAGTGCGTAGGGCGCGCCCCGGTCGACCTGGGCGAGCACGGAGTCGAAGTCGGCGTCGTCGTAGACGTGCACGGCGAGCAGCGGGCCGAAGTACTCCGTGCGGAACGCCTCGTGGGTCGGGTCGGAGCCCACCACGACCGTCGGACGTACGAAGTACCCGACCGAGTCGTCCGAGGTCCCGCCGGCGATGACGTCCAGCTCGGCCCGGGCCATCGCCTGCGCGGCGGTCAGCTTGTCGAAGGCGCGGCGGTCGATCACCGCGCCGAGGAAGTTGCCGAGGTCGGCGACGTCACCCATCGCGAGGGCGTCCACCTCGGAGGCGAGGTCGTCGCGCAGCCGGGCCCACAGCGACCGCGGGACGAACGCACGCGACGCCGCCGAGCACTTCTGGCCCTGGTACTCGAAGGCGCCGCGCACGAGCGCGGTGCGCAGGACGTCGACGTCGGCGGAGGGGTGGGCCAGCACGAAGTCCTTGCCACCGGTCTCGCCGACGAGCCGCGGGTAGGTCGCGTACCGGCCGATGTTCGCCCCGACGTGGCCCCACAGGTGCTGGAACGTGGCCGACGAGCCGGTGAAGTGGATGCCTGCGAGCGCGGGATCGGCCAGCAACCTCTCGGAGGCCTCGCGGCCGTCCCCGGTCAGGAGGTTGATCACCCCGGGTGGCATCCCGGCCTCCTCCAACAGCCGCATCGTCAGGTGCGCGGCCAGGCCCTGGGTGGGGGAGGGCTTCCAGATCACCGTGTTGCCCATCAGCGCGGGCGCGGTGGGCAGGTTGGCGGCGATCGCGGTGAAGTTGAAGGGCGTGATGGCGTAGACGAAGCCCTCGAGCGGGCGGTAGTCCAGCCTGTTCCACACCCCGGGCCCGCTGGTGGGCTGCTCGGCGTGGATCTGCTTGGCGAAGGCCACGTTGAAGCGCCAGAAGTCGGCCAGCTCGCACGCCGCGTCGATCTCGGCCTGGTAGCAGGTCTTGGACTGGCCGAGCATCGTCGCGGCGTTGATCCGGTCGCGCCACGGGCCGGTGAGCAGGTCCGCCGCGCGCAGCAGGACGGCCGCACGCTCGTCGAACTCCAGTGCGCGCCACGCCGGCGCCGCCCGCAGCGCCGCCTCGACCGCACCCTTGGCGTCCTCGTGTGTCGCGTTCGCGGTCGTCCCGAGGACGTGCGCGTGGTCGTGTGGCGCGACGACGTCGATGCGGGTGCCCCCGGCCATGTGCTGGCGGCCGTCGACGGTGACCGTCAGGTCGTGCTGCCGGCTCCCGAGGTCGGCGAGGGCGGCCTGCAGCGTCGCGCGCTCGGGCGAGCCCGGGGCGTAGTCGCGGACCGGCTCGTTGCGCGGCGCGGGCGTGCCGGTGGTGGCGTCCATGGGAGCACTCTAGGAACGGACGCCTCTCCCCGGCTCATGCGCCCCTGCTCAGCACCGCGCCCCCGCTCGACGGGGGGCATCGGCGCCGGAGGGGGGCATGGCTACCGTCACCCCATGATGAGGACGGTGCTGCTCGGCGCGGCCCGGTCGCAGGCCTGCCGGGCCCTGGCGGAACGCAGCCCGCTGGTGCGCCCGGTCGTCGACCGCTTCGTCGCGGGCGTCACGGTGGACGACGTGACCGCGGCTGCGCGCGCGATCGCGACCGACCGGCTCGTGACGGTCGACCACCTCGGCGAGGACGTCGCCGACCGCGCCCAGGCCGACACGGTCGTGGAGGCCTACCTGACGCTGCTGCGGCGCCTCGCGTCCGACGGGCTGGCGGGCCGCGTCGAGGTGTCGATCAAACTGTCGGCGCTGGGACAGGGCCTGTCACCCGCCCGCGGCGGCGATCTCCTCGGCACCGACGCCGACAAGATCGCCCTGGACAACGCCCGGCGGATCTGTGACTCGGCCGCGGCGGCGGGCACCACGGTCACCGTCGACATGGAGGACCACACCACCACCGACTCGACGCTCGGCATCGTGCGCGACCTGCGCGTCGACCACCCGTGGGTCGGTGCCGTGCTGCAGGCCCAGCTGCGCCGGACCGAGGGGGACTGCCGCGCGCTCGCCGGGCCGGGATCGCGGGTGCGGCTGTGCAAGGGCGCCTACGACGAGCCGGCGTCCGTCGCGTTCCGGGACAGGGCGCAGGTCGACCGGTCGTTCGTCCGCTGTCTGAAGATCCTCATGGCGGGCCACGGGCTGCCGATGGTGGCCACCCACGACCCGGTCCTGATCGACATCGCACGGCATCTCGGCCGGGGACGGCGCTTCGAGCTCCAGATGCTGCACGGCGTCCGCCCCCGAGCGCAGCGCGAACTGGCCGCCGAGGGGCTCGCGATGCGCGTCTACCTGCCCTACGGGACGGAGTGGTACGGCTACTTCATGCGACGCCTCGCCGAACGCCCGGCCAACCTCACCTTCTTCGCACGCTCCCTGCTCACCCGGGGGTAGTGCCCAAGCCCGCCCCACGCCTCCCGCCTCCCGCGACCCGAAGCCGCCACATGGACACATGTGGCGGCTCGGCCGCGTCAGTTCACGCCACAGGTGTCGGTATGGCGTCGGATCGGGGTCGGGTGGGGGCGGTCAGTGCGTGGTGAAGTCGCCCCAGGGCCAGGGGGCGCCTGCGTGGCGTTGGTGGCCCGGGCCGACTGGTGGTGGTACACCTGCGAGCAGACCGGCCGGGATCACGATCCTGTGTTGCGGGCCGAGTCGGGCGAACGGGTCGCCGTCCCACCAGCCCGGCCACCCGCCGGCCGTCGCCGGGTCGGTCCCGCTGACCGACCCGGCCCAGTGTGTCGAGCCCTCGACGAGCGTGCTGAACAGCGGCGCGCGTCCGGGATCGCGCAGAACCGCTTTCATCGCGCCGACGACGGCCGGGTCGTCGAACAGCGGGCGGGCACCGCGCCGGGGCAGCACCAGGGAGATCGCGAGCGCGGGGCCGTCGCCGATCAGCGACGGCTCGACGCGGACGGCCGTCCGGTCCGGTTTCGCGCGGCCACGCACCAGCAGCAGATGACCGGCGGAGGCGCCCGAGACGTCGACGACCGGGACCGCACCGTCCCGCGGCCCGTCGAGCAGCGCCAGCCAACCCAGCTCAGGCACGGGGTCCGGGCCCGTCGTGCGGCCCGTCCGCGCGGGGTGCGGTCCGCGCATCCAGCCCGGCCCGGAACGCGGCCGAGACCTCCGGCGGCTCGACCGACAGCGACACCATCCGCACGTACCCGACCTCGGCCACCTCCTGCAGCGGGAGCAGCACCTCACGGAAGCAGGCGCGCTCCTTGGGGCAGAACCAGCCGCGGTAGGTGTGCAGCAGCAGTGGGTCACCGCCGGCCAGGTCGGCGAGCCGGCGCGGGACGCCGTCCGTGTCGGACAGCACCTTGTCGGACGGCACCGTACCCGGCAGCGCCTTGTCGAGCAGGAGGGTTCCCGGAACGGGGCGGGTCATCGGACTCCCAGGCGTCGAGTGGCATCGCCGCCCTAGGTCCGCGCCTGGCGCGGCGAGTATTACGAGGTGGGAGCGGTTTCGTCCGAGGCGCCCGCGCGTGCGTTGGATGGTGGCATGACGTCGCGAAGGACCACCTTCATCGGATCGAGCGGGTCGGAGCTGGCCGGACGTCTGGAGCTGCCACCCGGCCCGATCGTGGGGGCGGCGGTGTTCGCGCACTGCTTCACCTGCGGCAAGGACAGCGTGGCGGCCGCACGGGTGTCGCGGGCGCTGGCGGCGCGGGGGATCGCCGTGCTGCGCTTCGACTTCACCGGCATCGGCGGCTCCGGTGGCGACTTCGCGAACACCGGCTTCTCGTCCAATGTGGAGGACCTGGTGCTGGCGGCCGGGCACGTGACGGCGACGGTCGCGCCGGTGTCACTGCTGGTCGGGCACTCCCTCGGGGGCGCGGCGGTGCTTGCTGCGGCGGTCCGGTTGCCCGGTGTGGCCGCGGTCGTGACGATCGGGGCGCCCGCCGACCCGGCGCACATCGTCGGGTTGCTGGGGACGGCGGCGGATGCCGCGGTGCGGGACGGGGAGGCCGAGGTGGTGCTCGGTGGGCGCCGGTTCACGGTGCGGGTCGGGTTGCTCGCCGACCTCGCGCTCGCGCACTGCCGCGACGCCGCAGCCGCACTCCGGCGCCCGCTACTGGTGTTGCACTCGCCCACCGACGATCTCGTCGGCGTCGAGAACGCTCGGACCATCTTCGACGCCGCGCGCCACCCCAAGTCGTTCGTCGCGGTCGACGGGGCCGATCACCTGCTCACCGGCCGCGAGGACGCCGCGTTCGTCGCCGACGTCGTCGCGACCTGGGCGGCGCGGCACCTGCCGACGACACCCGCCGTGACCTCGTCGGAGGGCGTCGTCGTCGTCACCGGCACGGCGCACGACGGCCTGTGCCACACCGTGCTCGCCGGGGGGCACCGCTGGGTGCTCGACGAACCGGCCCCGATCGGCACCGACCTCGGCCCGACCCCGTACGACGCGCTGCTCGCCGCGCTCGGCGGGTGCACGGCCATGACGGTCCGGATGTACGCCCACCGCAAGGGCTGGCCGCTCGACGAGGTGACCGTGGCCCTGCGCCACGACCGCATCCACGTCCGCGACTGCGCGGACTGCGAGACCACCGACGGTCACGTCGCCAGGATCCGCCGTGAGATCACCTTCGGCGGCGAGCTCGACGCCGAGCAGCGGACCCGGTTGCTGGAGGTCGCCGACCGCTGCCCGGTGCACCGCACCCTGCGCGGGGAGATCACGATCGAGACGACGGAGGGCTGAGGCCGCGCACACCGCCGTCGCGGTCACCCCGTGTCGCGGAGGTGGGCGAGGTCGCCGAATCGTCGACTCCGCCCTCGCCCACCACCACGCCGTGGCGCCGCGCCCCGTCCGCCGTGACCAGGCCGCGCCGGACCGCCAGCTCCACCAGCGCCGGGTCACGTTCGAGCGGGTCGCCCCAGCCGCCGCCACGTGACGAAGTGCAGCACGTCACCGGGGCGCACCGCCGCGATGGCGGGCCTGCCGACGTTCGACGGCTTCACCGATCTGATCGGCCTGCCCGAGGTGCAGGAGCTGGAGGGCCGCTTCGCTCGTGTTGCGGAGCGACCGACCCGAGCTTAGTCTTCTCGACAGTCGAGATAGTTATCGTCGGGCGAGACACGATGAGGTCACATGATCGGGCAGGAACACGGTGAGACGGCGATCCGCGCCGAGGGGCTCGTCCGCACGTTCGGGACGAACCGGGCGGTGGACGGCGTCGACCTCAAGGTGCGGCCGGGTGAGGTGTACGGGTTCCTCGGCCCGAACGGCGCCGGCAAGTCGACGGTCACAAGAATGCTCTGCACGTTGCTGGCCCCGACCGCGGGCAGTGCCACCGTCGCGGGGTTCGACGTCGCACGCGAACCCGGCGAGGTGCGGCTGCGCATCGGCGCGGCCCTGCAGAGCGCGTCGTTGGACGACAAGCAGACCGGGGTGGAGATGCTGCGTCTGCAGGGCCGCTTCTACGGGCTCTCACGGGGTGACACGGAGCGCCGCCTGGCCGAGCTCCGAGAGTTGATCGACATCGGCCCGGCGCTGGAGGACCGCGTCGGCACCTACTCCGGCGGGATGCGGCGCCGCCTCGACCTCGCACTCGCCCTGGTGCACAACCCGAGCGTGTTGTTCCTCGACGAGCCGACCACCGGGCTCGACCCCGTCAGCCGCGTCAAGGTGTGGGACGAGGTGCGCCGGCTCAACCTCGAGCTCGGCATGACCGTCTTCCTCACCACGCAGTACCTGGAGGAGGCCGACGAGCTCGCCCACCGCGTCGGCATCATCAACGGCGGGCGCATCGTCGCCGAAGGCACGCCCGAGGAGCTCAAGCGCACGATCGGTACGGACCTGATCGTCGCGGTGGTCGACGGGGACACCGGCGCCGCTCGCTCGGTCCTGTCGGAGCTGCCCCAGGTGGAGCGGGTCGACGTGAACGGAGCCGAGGTCAGCGCGTCGGTGCAGGACGGACCTGCCGCGCTCAGCCCGGTGGCGATCGCGCTGGCCGGCGCGCCTGCCGTGGGGCGGGTGCGGGAGCTGTCCCTGCGCCGTCCGACCCTCGACGACGTGTTCCTCTCGGTCACCGGGGAACGCATCGGTGCCGCCGAGGCCGAGCCGGTGGGGGTGGGAGCGTGAGCACCATGACGGCCTCCCCGGTCATCGCCCGCCGGGCCGGGTTCGCCAGCGATCTCACGGCCGTCGCGTCGCGCGCGCTGCGGCAGATCCCGCGCGAGCCCGAGGCGATCATCCCGGCTCTGATCATCCCGGTGTTCTTCTTCGTCGTGAACGTCGGCTCGCTGTCCAGGGTGGCCGAGCAGGGAGGCGTCGAGGACTTCCTGGCCTTCCAGCTGCCGGTCGCGATCGTCTTCGCGGTCACCGGGGTCTCGCGGGCCAGCGCGCTCGTCACCGACATCACCGGGGGCTACTTCGACCGCCTGTTGCTCACTCCCATGAAGCGGCTCCCGCTGTTGCTCGGGCTGATGGTCGCCGATTTCGTGCTGGTGGTGGCGCTGTCGATACCGGTGCTGATCCTCGGTTTCGCCGTGGGCGTGCGGTTCGAGACGGGCATCGCGGGGATACTGGTGTTCCTGCTGCTCGCCGGGCTGTGGGGGCTGGCGTTCACCGGCTTCCCGTACGCGATCGCGCTCAAGACCGGCAACCCGGCGGCGGTGAACTCCAGCTTCCTGCTGTTCTTCCCGTTCGCGTTCCTCACCACGTCGTTCCTTCCGCAGGAGGCGTTGACGGGCTGGCTGTCGGCGATCGCGGACTACAACCCGGTCACCTACCTGCTCGCGGCGCTGCGCTCCCTGCTCACGGAGGGCTGGGAGCCGGGGACCTTGCTCGGTGGCGTGGGCGCGATCGTGATCGTCGGCGCGGTGAGCTTCACCCTGGCGCTGGTGGCGTTGCGGGGCCGGGTGTCGCGGAACTGACCCAGCATCGGCCCCGATCCGCGTCGGCGGGCGTGTTCGGCCTAGTCTCGGCCGCCATGGACTCGGGGAGCAGGGTGCGGGTTGCCGTGGTGTTCGGCGGTCGCAGCAGCGAGCACGCGATCTCGTGCGTCTCGGCGGGCGGCGTGATGGGCCACCTCGACCGGGAGCGTTTCGAGGTGGTACCGGTCGGGATCACGACCGACGGAGCCTGGGTGCTCGGCGCCGACGACCCCCGCGAGCTGGCGATCACCGGCCGGACCCTCCCGTCGGTCGACGCCGGCCGCACCGCCCTGGCCCTGCCCGGCGATCCGACCCGCGGCGGGCTCGTGGTGCTCGACCCCGACCGGGCCGGTGAGGTGTTCAGCGGTGTCGACGTCGTGTTCCCCGCCCTGCACGGCCCCTACGGCGAGGACGGCACGATCCAGGGACTGCTGGAGATGGCAGGCGTGCCCTACGTCGGCGCGGGAGTGCTGGCGAGCGCGGCGGGGATGGACAAGGAGTTCACCAAGAAGCTGCTGGCCGCCGACGGGCTCCCGGTCGGCGATCTCGTCGTGCTCCGGTCCGGTACGGCGACCCTGACCGGCGCGCAGCGGGAGCGCCTGGGCCTGCCGGTGTTCGTCAAGCCCGCTCGCGCCGGCTCGTCGATCGGGATCACGCGCGTCACCGACTGGTCGGTTCTCGACGCCGCGATCGCCACCGCCCGCGAGCACGACCCGAAGGTGCTGGTGGAGGCCGCGATGGTCGGGCGCGAGGTGGAGTGCGGGGTGCTGGAGTTCCCCGACGGGTCGCTCCGGGCCAGCGTGCCCGCGGAGATCCGGCTGGTCGGGCTCGTCGGTGGCAGCGCCGCGGTTCCCGACTTCTACGACTTCGAGTCCAAGTACCTCGACGACGTGTGCGAGTTCGACATCCCCGCCAAGCTCGACGACGCCGTGGCCGAGCGGCTCCGGGAGATGGCGGTGGACGCGTTCCGGGCGCTCGACGGCCAGGGCCTGGCGCGCGTCGACTTCTTCGTCGGGGCCGCGGGTGAGCTGACCGTCAACGAGGTCAACACGATGCCCGGCTTCACGCCGATCTCGATGTTCCCCCGCGCCTGGGCCGTGACCGGGGTGGACTACCCGACCCTGCTCACCACGCTCGTGGAGACCGCGCTGGCACGGGGCACCGGCCTGCGCTGACCCGCCGTGCAGCTCCGCCGCGGCGGCCCCGCCGAATCTCGGTGAGGGGCCTGGGCCTGCTCAGGCGCCCGTCACCGTCTGCCAGATCAGGAACACGTTCAGGCCGATGACGACGACGGCGGCCGCCCGCGTTGACCAGACCCACGAGTCCCATCCCGACGACGACGTCGAGCAGTTGGCGGCGCGGCAGGAGCCGGGCGGGGATCCGGCCCTGTCACGGGTTCACGACGCGGCCGTGGACGAGCCGGGTCAGCGGCGTGCCCAGGGGGTGCCGCGCGCCCTCGATCCGGACCCACCGCGGCCCGCCGAACGGCGCCTGCTCGTCGACGTCGATCACGACACCGGGGCGTACGCCGAGCTCACCGAGGTGACGCAGCGCGGCGCTGTCGCGATCGGAGACCCTGTCGACGACGAAGCGGGAGCCCGCTGCCATGGTCTCCAGCGACGCGCCCCATTTCTCCTCGTGCCGGCCGTGGCGCGGGGGGATCGGGTCACCGTGCGGGTCGTGCGTCGGGTGGCCCAGTGCGGTGTCGATGCGCTCCTCGAGCCGGTCGGACAGAGCATGCTCCAGCAGTTCGGCCTCGGCGTGCACCTCGTCCCACGGCACGTCGAGCACGTGGGCGAGGAACGTCTCCAGCAGCCGGTGGCGACGCACGACCCGCAGCGCGGCCTGCTCGCCGGACTCCGTCAGCCGGAGCGTCCGGTTGTCCGGCCGCGCGACCAGCTCGCCGTCCTCCAGCCGCTTGACCATCGCCGACACCGACGGCGAGGACACCCCCAGCTCGGCGGCCAGCACCCCGGTGGTGACCGGCTCTCCCCGGGTGGCGAGCTGGTAGATGGTCTTGAGGTAGTCCTCGGTGGCCCGGGACATCGTCACCATGACAGCCAACAATAGTCACCGCTAACACCACCGGCCGGCCGCGGCTCAGCGCACGGCGACGGGCGCGGCGGGCAGGAGCGTACGGACGGCGTCGGAGACCTGCTGCAGGGGTCCGCTCCCGGCATCGGTCGGGGTCGTCAGCACCACGTAGACCGGACGGTCGACGGCGACGTAGGTCACGACCGCAGGGTCGGGCACACCGTCGTCGAGCTGGAGCCACCGCACACCGTTGATCTCCAGCAGCGCGGAGGAGGGCGTCAGCTCCGTCGGTCGGGGCAGCCCGCAGCGCAGCACGGCCGGTCGGGGCGCGGCGGCCCATGCCCTGACCCCGGGCTGGACGGGGTCGGCGAGGCGGCGCACGGGCAGCGTCCCCCCGGTGGCGGGCAGGTCGCCCTCCAGCGCGGCCAGCAGCGCGGTGCACTCCGGCCCGCCGGCGTCCGGGGCGTCGACCGGTGCGACGGCCAGCGCAGTGGTGTCCGGTGCCGGAGCCCCGCCGATGACCCCGATGCGGGCGCCGATCGCGATCCCCGCGACCACCACGGCGAGCAGCAGCGGCAGCGAGACGGCGATCAGGACCGGTGTCGACGGGCGGTTCACCGCGGCGCCACGCTCAGGTGAGGTGCACGACCGGGCAGGTCAGCGTGCGGGTGATGCCCCCGACGCCCTGCACGCGTGCGACGACGAGTTGACCGAGCATGTCGACGTCGTCGGCCTGGGCGCGCACGATCACGTCGTACGGGCCCGTGACATCCTCCGCGGAGAGCACGCCGGAGATCTCGGAGATCTCGGTGGCCACGGCGGCGGCCTTGCCGACCTCCGTCTGGACGAGGATGTAGGCCTGCACCACGGCGTGCCCCTTTCGGAGTCTGCTCGGATTCCCGCGACGGGCTGTCGTTCCCGCGTGGGAAGGTCGGAAGCCGAACGTACCTGAGGAGGCGCCGATGCCCACACCGTCACCGGAGCGGGGCGACCGGTCCGAGACAAGTGGCACAGTCGCGGGGCTCGGGGAGTTCGGGCTGATCGCCCGGATCACCGGCGGCCGCGTCCAGCCCCGGGTGACCTTGCTCGGGCCCGGCGACGACGCCGCGGTGGTGGCCGCACCGGACGGGCGGGTCGTCGCCTGTACGGACATGCTGGTCGACGGGGTGCACTTCCGTCTCGACTGGTCCACCCCCGAGCAGGTCGGGCGGAAGGCGGCGGCGGCCAACCTCGCCGACGTCGCCGCGATGGGCGCGGTGCCCACGGCCCTGCTGGTGGGCCTCGCGTGCCCGGCCGACACCCCTGTGGAGACCCTCACGGCGCTGGCCGACGGGCTCTGGCGTGAGGCCGGGGTCGTCGGGATCGGTGTGGTGGGCGGGGACGTGACGTCCTCGGCGACGCTGATGCTCTCGGTGACCGCGCTCGGTTCGCTCGACGGGTGCGAGCCCGTGAGCAGGGCCGGGGCCCGCGCGGGCGACGTCGTCGCGCTGTGCGGGCGCGTGGGGTGGGCCGCCGCGGGGCTGGCGGTCCTGAAGCGCGGGTTCCGGTCGCCGGTGGCCGTGGTCGGCGCCCAGCGGGTACCGGAGCCGCCGTACGCGGCCGGACCCCAGGCCGCGAGGGCCGGGGCCACCTCCATGATCGACGTCTCGGACGGGCTGCTGGCCGATCTCGGGCACGTCGCGCGCGCCTCGGGGGTGACGCTGGACGTGCGCGCGCCGGAGGTGCCGGCCCGGCTCGCCGACGTGGGTGCGGCGTTGGGCGTCGACCCGGTGCACTGGCTGCTCACCGGGGGTGAGGACCACGCGCTGGCCGCGACGTTCCCGCCCGACGTCACGCTGCCGGAGGGCTGGACGGCCATCGGTACCGCTCGCGAGGGTGCACCGGAGGTGCTGGTGCGGGGCCGGCCCTACACCGGCGGCCCCGCGGGCTGGGACCACTTCGCCCGCTGATCGTGCGCACGCGGCGGTGGAGTCGCGTGCACGCGCTCCGCTGTGACCTCATGCTCCGCTGTGACCTCATGCTCCGCTGTCACCTGACGCGCTGTCACCTGACGCGCTGTCACTTGACGCGCTGTCACCTGACGCGCTGTCGCGAGGCGTTGCACGCGGGCGAGGTCCTGGGCCACGCCCCAGGAGAACCGGGTCCGGCCGTCGGGAAGGCGCTGGAACACGGGTCGGCCGTCGTCACGCCAGGGTTCGCGCCGGCGACGGACCACGAACGCCGTGAGCACGACGAGCCACAGGCCGAGTCCCGCGACGGCACAGAGCAAGACCGGTGTCATCACCTCCGGTGGGAACGAGCCGGTCGATGGTGCTGTCGCTAGCATCTGCGCTCCTCGTCGTTCCGGATGTGGGAGAGCCTCGCATGGAAGTAGGTATGTCGGAAGTGGAAATCTCTTTCTCATGCGGATGGGGGAACGTGTGATGACGGCCAGTGATGGCGGTAGCTCATTCGTACGCCGTTGGCAGCTCGCCGAGATGCTGAAGAACTTCCGCGAGGTCGCCGGCCTGACCCAGAGCCAGGCCATCGAGCAGTTGCGGCGGGCGGGTGGGAAGTGGTCGGTGGCGAAGCTGTCCCGTATCGAGAACCATGAGAACGGCGTCCGGCCGAACGAGGTCGCCCAGCTCCTGGAGCTCTACGGCGTGGAGGAGCCCGAGCGCGTGCCGGTGCTCGAACTGGCCGTGCTCGCCCGTGAACGGGAGTGGCGTACGGCGTACGGCGCCGACCTGCCCGAGTCGCTGCGGGGGCTGGTGAGCCTGGAGGCCGGTGCGACCACCATCCGCCAGTTCACGACGACTCTCGTGCCCGGCTTGTTGCAGACCGCCGACTACACGCGTGCGGTGATCGAGGCCACCGGGCCCGAGGTCGGCTCGCCGATCGAGCTGGAGCGGCTGGTCGCGCGCAGGCTGACCCGCCAGCACGTCCTGCGGGGCCCGGCGTCACCGGCGTTCCACGCGATCCTCGACGAGAGTGTGTTGTTGCGCCCCGTGGGGGGCGGCCCGGTGATGCGCGACCAGATGCGCAAACTGGCCGACCTGACGGGCCACGAACACCTCACCGTGCAGGTGCTCACCCTGGAGTCGGGCGGGGGGCCCGGGGTGGAGGGCCCCTTCACGCTGCTCAGCCTGCCCAAGCCCGCTCCCGACGTGCTCTACGGGGAGGGAGCCGTGACGGGTAGCCTGTACGTGTCCGACAGCGACCGGGTGCGGGCGTGCACGATGCGCTTCGGCATGCTCAGCCAGCTGGCGCTGTCCCGCGCCGAGTCGGCGGAGCGGATCGCGGCCGCGGCCCGGAGGTTCGAGCAGGTGTGACGAAGGTGGGCGACATGGACGACCAGCGCTGGCGCAAGAGCAGCTTCTCCGGTGATGCCAACGGCAACTGCGTGGAGGTCGCGCCGCTGCCCGACGGGCACATCGCGCTGCGGGACAGCAAGGATCCCACCGCCGGGCACTTCACCTTCACCCGCGCCGAGATGGCCGCCTGGATCCGGGGTGTCAAGGCCGGGGAGTTCGACGACCTCGCCTGACCGCGAGGCCGGCCGAGGCGGTCACCGACGACGCTGACGTGTCCCGCGGGTCACCCCCGGGCGCGGTACAGGTCTCGGAGTAGCGCCATCTAGGCCCCGTGGTGGATAGCCTCCCGGTTGATGTGGAGCACCAGCTCGGCCATCGGGCGTTGCGCGAACTCCCCTTCGGCCGGGCCGGCCGGGCGTTCCAGCGCCGCCGTGTCGAGCCCGCGGACGCCCGCGACCCAGACGTCGTGCGCCTCGTCGAGCACACGCGGGGCCTCCGACGCGGTGCCGGGATGGTCGAACCCGAAGTAGTCGATCTCCGGCCCGCCGAAGTGGTGGGCCGTGCGAGCGCCGAACACGCCGACGACCACGTGCCCGAGCCGCCACGCGATCGTCGTGACCGGGGCCGGATCCGGCTCGGGAAACGCGAAGTCGATCGTGAACGCCCCGCTGCCGGCCTGCACCGGGGCGGTGGAGGTGCCGCGCGGGTGGACGTTCCACGCCCCGGGCGCGGGTTCCCAGAAGTACTCGGCGTCGGTGAGGCCCTCCAGGCGCGGGCGCAGCTGAGTGCTCCAGTGCCGTTCGAGCTGCTCCACGAGCTGGGCCGTCCAGTCGATCGTCATGGCGCAGACGGTAGAGCCCGGCACCGACAGTCCCGCCCATGCCGGTCAGTTCCGCGGCACCGGCGTGGCGCGGATCGAGGCGTCGCGCAGCTGATCCGAGGTCGTCCGGCCGGTGCGCGGCACCCGCGTACCGGGGTGCCGCGGTGACCTGTCACCATCGGCGCCACGAGCCGTCGGGAGGCCGGATCATGGTGAGAGCGCGGATGGGTCCACGCAAGACGCTGCAGATCACGCTGGTACTGGCCGCCGCGGTGGCGATCCTGCTGGCCCTGAGCGACGTGCTCTTCCTGGCCTGAGCCCCCACCTCGTGGCCGGCACCGCCGCCAGGCCGGCCGCCATCACCAGCGGCGCGATCGGCTCACCGCGTCGTCGACCCGGCCCCGGGCCCGGACACCGACAGAACCACGGGCAGCACCGCGAGCCGTGACGTCCCCACTGCCGTGGCGCCCACCGCTTCGAGCAGGTCGAACCGTGCATGCGGGTGGTAGAAACGCACGAGTCACCGACGACCGAGGGACGGTGGAGACCGTGAGCACGGATCTGCGGATCGACCCCGCGCTGCGGGCGTTCGTCGCCGACGAACTGCTGCCCGGACTGGATCTCGAACCCGACCGGTTCTGGGCGATCTGCGCCGCGCTCCACGAGCGGTTCGCCGGCCGGATCGCCGGGCTGCTGGCCCGTCGCGACGACCTCCAGACGCAGATCGACGCCTGGCACCGCGAGCACGGGGCGGGCGACGTCGCCGCGTACGAGGCGTTCCTCACCGGCATCGGCTACCTGGTCCCCCCGGTGCGGCCGGTGGTGCAGGTCGAGCGCGTGGACGCGGAGATCGCCGACATCCCGGGACCGCAGCTCGTCGTCCCCTCGACGGTGCCGCGGTACGCGCTCAACGCCGCCAACGCCCGCTGGGGCTCGCTCTTCGACGCGCTCTACGGCACCGACGTGCTCCCGCTGGAGTTCGATCTCGCCCGCGGCTACGACCCGCGGCGCGGTGCACAGGTGATCGCGGAGGCCGACCGGCTGCTCGACGAGCTGTTCCCGCTCGCCTCGGGCAGCCACGCCGACGCCACGGCCTACCGCGTGGAGGGCGGCGCGCTGGTGGTCGACGGGGCCGGCCCGCTCGCCGACCCGGCGCGGTTCGCCGGGCACGCCGACGGCGCGATCCTGCTGCGCCGCAACGGCCTGCACGTCGAGCTGAGGATCGACCCCGAGCACCAGGTCGGCCGCCAGCACCACGCGCACGTCGCCGACGTCGTGCTGGAGTCGGCGGTCACCACGATCGTCGACCTCGAGGACTCCGTCGCGACCGTCGACGGCGCCGACAAGACCGACGCCTACCGCACCTGGCTCGGGCTGATGACCGGTGCGCTCACCGCGTCCTTCGAGAAGGGCGGGACGACGGTCGAGCGCCGCGTCAACGGCGACCGCGCCTACACCGCCCCCGACGGCTCCGCGCTCACACTGCACGGTCGCTCGCTGCTGCTGGTGCGCAACTGCGGCCACCACATGACGACCGACGCCGTGCGTACCGCGTCGGGTGCGGAGATGTCCGAGGGCGTGCTCGACGCCCTGGTCAGCGCCACCGCCGCGCTGCACGACCTGCGCGGGCTCGGTCGGTACAGGAACTCGCGCGCCGGGAGCGTCTACATCGTCAAGCCCAAGCAGCACGGGCCCGACGAGGTGGCGCTGACCGTCGAGATGTTCGGCGCTGTCGAGGAGGCGCTCGGTCTCGAGCCACGCACCCTCAAGATCGGGATCATGGACGAGGAGAAGCGCACCACACTCACCCTCGACGCCTGCATCGCCGCCGCCGCGGACCGGGTGATCTTCGTCAACACCGGCTTCCTCGACCGCACCGGCGACGAGATCCACACCGACTTCGAGGCCGGGCCCGTCGTGCGCAAGGACGACATGAGGTCGACGCCGTGGCTCAGCGCCTACGAGGACCGCAACGTCGACATCGCGCTGCTCGCCGGGTTCGCGGGGCAGGCGCAGGTGGGCAAGGGCATGTGGGCCAAGCCCGCCGCGATGGCCGCGATGCTGGAGCAGAAGGGCGCGCAGCCCCGGGCCGGCGCCAACTGCGCCTGGGTGCCCTCGCCGACCGCGGCCACGTTGCACGCCCTGCACTACCTGCGCATCGACGTCCACGCCCGGCAGCGCGAGCTCGCGGGCCGGGTGACCGATCGCCGGGACCTGCTGCGCGTACCGGTCCTGGACCGTTCGTTGACCGACGACGAGGTGCGCCACGAGCTGGAGACCGACGCCCAGTCGATCCTGGGCTACGTCGTGCGCTGGGTCGGCCTGGGCATCGGCTGCTCCACGGTGCCCGACCTCGCCGGCGTCGGACTGATGGAGGACCGCGCGACCCTGCGGATCTCGAGCCAGCTCATCGCGAACTGGCTCCACCACGGGCTGGTCGACGAGCAGACCGTGCGGGAGACGTTCGCCCGCATGGCCGCGCTGGTCGACGAGCAGAACGCGGCCGAGCCGGGGTACCGCCCGATGGCGAAGGACCTCGACGGCAGCGAGTCGTTCCAGGCCGCCCTGGACCTGGTCCTCGCCGGACGCGCCGAGCCCAACGGCTACACCGAACGCGCCCTGACCACCTGGCGGCGCCAGGCCAAGGCACGCAGCTGAGCAAGTCGCCCGACACCCCCGCGAGTCGGGGTCTGGACGCGCGCGAGTCGGGGTCTGGGTGCGAGCCGCCCGTGGGCGGCGCCGACCCCCGGCCGCGCGAACGGCCCGTCGGCGCGGACCTGTCGTCCGAGAGTGCCGTGCGCGACGCCGACCGAAGTGGACGTGGGGTGTCACGATCCTTCTGGGTCCACGCGGTCGGCCAGCCACGCGGCGGCGCGGTCGGCGGTGTCGTCCGAGGTCAGGAAGCGGACGAGCAGGAGGCCGTCGAGGACGGTCAGGATGCCGGCCGCGGCGGCGGGACGTTCGGTCTCCGTGACGTCGAGGTGGGCGGCGATCCAGGTCAGCCACCCGCTCGCGACGTCGCCCGCCACGGTCCGGTAGGGCTCCATGCCACGGGCGGCGAGACCGCTGACCTCGACGTACAGGCGGAGGTGCGCCTCGGCCGCCGGCGACCGCAACCCCTCCCAGGTCTGCCGGAGCAACTCCGCGGGCCGGACGGGCCGCGGCGCGAGGTCCGCCTCGAGCCCCGCCCTCAACTGTTGTCCCACCGCCCCCAGTACGGCGACGAGTAGCTGTTCCCGGCTGCCGAAGTAGTACAGGAGCATCCGGTCGCTGGTCCCGAGCGCGGCCGCGAGCGGGCGCAGCGACAGCGTCGCCACCCCGTGACGCAGGACGTGCTCGACCGCTCCCGTGAGGAACACCTCCCGCTGTTCGGGACGCCCCGGAGCGCTGCCTCCCGATCCTCTTGCCGCCGTCACGTAGCGGACGCTACATTAACGGCGATGTAGCAATCGCTACACACGCGTGAGGAGGGTGTCATGGGCGAACGATTCGAGATCGACACGCGGGTGGGTCCGGTGCCGGTGCGCGTGGTCGGCGACGGGCCGCCGGTGCTCGCCGTACACGGCCTGTTGATGGACGGGCGCCTGTGGGACGGCGTGGTGGGGCGGCTCTCGCCGCACGCCCGGGTGGTGGTGCCCGACCTGCCACTCGGGGCACACCGACGCGCGGTCCCCGACCGGTCCCGGCTCACTCCGCGCGAGGTCGCGGGTGCACTCGTCGACGTCCTCGACGGGCTGGACATCGGGAGCGCCGTCCTGCTCGGCAACGACACCGGCGGCGCGCTGGTGCAGATGGCTGCGGCGGCCTACCCCGAACGGGCGAGCGGACTCGTCCTCGCGGGGTGCGACGCCTTCGAGCACTTCCCGCCGCCGCTGGTGCGCCCGCTGGTGTCGCTCGCGGCGGTGCCCGGCGGGACGAGCCTGATGTTGCGGCTGTTCGGTGTCCCCGCGGTGCTCGCCGACCCGGGCCGGCTCAACGTGTTCACGGCACGCGGTCTCGGCCGGCCGCTGGTGCGCGACCTGCTGGAACCGGCCCGGTCCGACGCTCACGTGCGCGCCGATCTCACAGCCTTCATGCGCAACGTGCGCCCCGGACCGCTGCTCGACGCCGTCGACGGGCTCCGGGCCTTCGCCGGACGCGCGGCCGTGGTCTGGGGCCGCCGGGACCGGATCTTCCCGCCCCGGGACGCCGAGCGCCTCGCGGCCCTGCTCGACACGACCGTCACCTGGCTCGACGACGCGATGACCTTCGTGCCCCACGACCGGCCCGACGCGGTGGCGGACGCCGTCGTGTCCCTGCTCCCGACGCCACGGATCGGCCCGTGAGCGGCTGGTCCGGAGTCTCCGTACGGTAGGCGGTGCTCCATGCCCTGCTCGATCTGCGTCCCACGCCCTTCGACCATCCCGACGTGGTCCGCCTGATCGCCGGCGCGCAGCAGGTCTACCGGGAGCGCTACGGCGACGAGGACGCGGAGATCAAGCGCATGTACGTCGTCGACGGCGGTGGGCGTCCGGGTCGTGCCCGCCGGCGTCGTGCCGCAGCAACTCGGTAACGGCCCGGTCGAGCAGGTCCAGGAACAGGTCTGTCTGGCCGAGGCGGGCGTGCCCGCGCGTCGATCGCCGTCGCAAACGCGGTGAGGCGGTGGTTGCCGCTGCGTCGGGCCCAGCCGATCGCGTCGTAGGCCCGTTCGACGCCGCGCGCGGGGTCACCGCCGCAGGTGGCGACGAAGGACAGGTTCGGGCCCAGCATGAACGCGGCGAGGGCCGGGTCCGTGGCGCGTTCGACCCATCCGCGGGCGGTGCCCAGGAGCCGCTCGGCCTGGCGGGGGCGGCCGTGGTCGAAGTAGGTGTCGATGGTGGCCTTGCCTTGATCGGTCCTACGCTGGTCACGATCCGGCAGGTCACTGACAGGAGTCGAGTGGGATGGTGCGCGCGCTGAAGGACCTGCAACCCGATCGGTCCCACGGTGACCGGCTCGGCGCCGAACTCCGCCGTTGGCGCGTTCAGCGGAACCTGTCGCAGGATCGGCTCGGTGTGGCGATCTGCCACAGCGGAGCGCTTGTCAGCAAGGTCGAGCGTGCGGAGCGTTCCGCCACGCTCGAGTTCTGCGAGCGCGCGGACACCGTTCTGGAGTCGGGTGGCGCACTTGCCCGCCTGTGGATCTCCGCTGCCGCCGAGTTGTCGACGGCGGTGCAGTCGCCGACGTTGAAGCCGATCGACGATGTCCGTCGGGCGCTGGGTTGTCTGGGGATCGGCGGGAGGGACCAGACGGTCCCGGACCTCGACCGACTCAACGGGGCGGTCGCTGAGGTCAACCGCCTCCGCTTGGACGCACGTTACGACGAGGTTGCGGCGACGGTGCCGCGGATCATCGTCGATCTCGCGAGCGCCGAGCTGCACGTCACCAACGGTTGGTCGCGGCGCCGGGTTGCCGCGCTCATGGTGCTGGCGCTGCGGGCCGCGGACGGCCTGGCGTTCAAGCTGGGGCATCACGACCTGTCGGCCAGGCTCGTCGATCTCATGACGGTCCGTGCCCAACTCAGCGAGGACCCTGCCCTGGCGGCGGCCGCTGCGTACGTGGGCACGGAGACGTACTTCGCGACCGGCGACCTGGACACGGCGCACCGTGCCCTGATCGTCGCGCTCGATCGGGTTCCTGGCCGTGACCGAACCGCCCTGCACGCCGCGCGGGGCGCGCTGCACATGCGGGCAGCCGTGGTCAGCGGACGTAGAGGACGAACGGACGACGCGGCTGCGCACCTGGGGGAGGCGCGAAGGGCCACATGGCGAGTGCCGGAGGGCGTCTACTGCGGTACCGCCTTCGGAACGGCGTCACTGCGGATCCACGAGCTCGCTGTCGCGGCTGAGCTGCACGATGCCGCCGGGGTGGAGCGGGCGACGGGCTGGCATCCGCCGAGCCGGCTCGCCGCGGAGCGGCGCTCGCACTACTACATCGAGCTCGGTCGGGCCCAGCTCGATCTCGGGCGTTTCGGTGATGCGCACGCCAGCCTGGCGACGGCGCGGGGGATCGCTCCACAGCACACGAGTGAGCACCCTCAAGTTCGACGGGTCGTGGCCGCTTTGCGGCAGACCGGACCACGTCCTGCCAGCGCGGCACCCCGGTCACGGATCCGCACGTCGCCGTGAGGTCGTTTCACCGCCGGGCGCCGTGACCAGGACGTCGGCCAGTTCCGTCAGCGAGTCGATCACCGCCAGTGCGTGGTCGCGGGTCACGGGGTCGTCGGCCCAGAGGTGTCCCCACGGCCCTCGTCGGATCAGGACCGTGGCGAGCCCGGCAGCCGCACCGGCGACGACGTCGTTGTCGCGGTGATCACCCACGTAGGCGATCTCCGCGGGTGCGAAGCCGGCCATCGCGACGACGTGATCGAAGAACGCGGGCGACGGTTTGGCGGCTCGCCACTCGGCCGAGGTTGCCACCGCGTCGACGGGCAGGTGCAGAGCGCGCAGCAGCTGTCCGGCCCGCTCGGTCTGGTTCCCGGCGACGCCGATCCACAGACCCGTCGCGCGGAGCCCGGTGAGCGCGGCCCGGACATCAGGATATAGGTCCTGGTCGGTGATGCGTTCGCCGTGGCCGCTCTGCTCGCGCCGCTGCCGTTCCGCGGCGAGGTCGAAGCCCGGGCGGAAGTACTGGAAGACCTCGGCATTGTCGCGTCCGGTCGCGGTCACGGCGCCGAGCACCGTGGAGAACGTGTGCCGGGACACCCCGATCCAGTCCGCCCACGCCCCCCATTCGGCGGTGTCGTCGAGAAGGGTCTCGCCGATGTCGAACACGACTGCTCGGATCACGTGACCAGACTGCCCGAATCGCGTCATCGTGCCGTTCACGATGGGGCGGGGCCTGGTACCTGCGGGTGTTCGGGAAGAGGCCGGTCCGCGAAGGGCCGCCGGTGAGGCGGTCCGTGATCGGGCTGTGGACGGGGTAGTCGTCGGAGCTGTCGGCAGGCTGGTAGCCGAGTGTGTCCCAGCTCGTTTGTGGCCACCAGACCGGACCGTTCCGGGAGGTGCCGTGGACGACGAGGTACCGGTCGGGGAACGGCCGGACTGCTGCGACGTGCAGCAGGGTGGTGGCGTCGCGGAAGCTGAGCCAGGTTGTTCCGGGACGCGAGGTCGGCGGCCAGTCGTGCGCCGATGGTGCCGGCCGCGCCGGTGATCAGCAGGGTCACGGCCGGTGGTGGAGCATTGCGGCCACGCCGTGGGCGTCGGCGGTGTAGGCCACGCCGCGCAGGACGACGACGGGCACTCCGCGTCCGCGCTGGCCGAGGATGATCCCGGCGGCGGCGGCGATGAGGTCGGTGAGGGTCTCCTCCTGGCGTTTGCCGTCGTGCTGGGTGACGCGGAGCGCCGCAATCCCGGCGGCTCCGATCGAGATGGCGGTGGCGCCGCGCCGGTCGGCGCGGCCGTCGGAGTCGGCGATGACCACGGCGATGGTGACGCCGGTGGCGGCGATCAGATGGTCGCGGAGGGCGCTGGCCGAGGCGTCGGGATCGGTGGGGAGCAGCCAGGCGCCCTCGCGGCCGGCCCGGTCGATACCGGCGGAGGTGAGCTGGTGGCCGAGGGTGTGGCGGGCGATGATCGGACCGCGTTCGGTGGCGAGGAAGTGTTCGGTGGAGTTGTCGAGGATCAGTTGGACGATCTCGGCGGGTTTCCCGGTCCGCGCGGACAACGCCACGGCGTCCGGGCCGGGTGTGACGTCGGCGAGGGCGACGTAGCGTCTCTCGGCGATCGACACCACCTTCGAGGCGATGACGACGATGTCGCCGTCGCGCAGCGTGGTACCGGTGCGGGTCAGCGCCTCGGTGATGGTACCGGCGAGGTCGTCTCCCGTGCGGACCTCGGGGAACGGTTCAACGGCGAAGGCGGAGTAGCCGGAGGTGGGGGCCTCGGTCACGGCAGGGGCTCCTGGAGGGCGAGGATGGCGGTGTGTAGTCGGGTGTGATTGTCGGAGAGCATCCCGGCCCGCGAGGTGGCGGGGGCGAGCTGGCCGTGGGTGAGCCAGTCGCGGACGCGGTGAAGGTAGTGCGGCCACAGCAGGCGTGCCGCGCGGACCGGCGGGCCGCCCTGGTGGACGGCCTGCCAGGCCTCGGCCACGACGAATGACCAGGGTCGCGAATCGGGGCGGTCCGGCCGTGGGACGAAACCGTCGAGCGTGGTCAGCATGGATCTGAGCTGGGCCGGTTCCAGGCGGCGGTCGGCGATCCGGTACCCGCTCTCGTCGCCCGGCATCTGGGGCGGACTGCGGCGTCCGGTCAGGTGCAGCAGGGCGGGGACGGCCTCGTGGTAGATGGTGGGGAGGTGGGGGAAGGACCCGGCGTGCTGTTTGGCGTGCGCGACGCGCACGCTGGCGATGCGACCGACGGATGCCGCGGTGAGCAGGAGGAACGCGTCGATGCCGTAGCCGTTCACACACATGGCCACGTCGTCGGGGAGGGTCTCGGCGGCGCGGAGCGCAGCGTCGAGGCATTGCCGGGAGATGGCGATGTCGCCGGCGAGTGGTTGGGGAACGTCGTGTCCGGTGGTGGCGGCGATCAGCGGCCGGGCCAGGTGGTGGGTGAGGTTGGCCTCGTCCCAGTGTCGTGGGTAGTCGGCGACGGCCAGGGACGCGCCGGTTTCGATCCGGGCCAGGAGGGCGCGGTAGGTGTCGGGGTCGGGGTTGCGGGTGTCGGTGTCGGCCACGAGGACGGCGTCGGCGCCGGTGATGGCGTCGTGCCGGGCGGCGGCAGCTCGTTGCGGCTGGGCGGGATCGCGGCAAGGTTCACCTGCCTGACCACCGGGCGGTGAGCAGGTCGGCGGCGCTGTCCGGGCTCGGGGCGTAGAGGTAGTCGAACCGGCTCGACGCGAGCCGGGCGAGGAGGTGGCTGCGCCAGCGGGCCAGTGCGGGGGTGTCCATCGGCCACACCGGCCCGAACGGGGTGTTGTGCGCACCGGCGAGGGGGGTGGGGAGCCCGGAGATGTATCGGGCCAGCGCCTCGTGCAGCCGCAGGCGCTCGTTGATCGAGAACGGGGTCGCCGTTGTGAGTGACGACGAGTCCAGCGCGGGATGGACGGCGAGGCGCACGACCCAGCGCAGCGCGGCGGGTTCCGGGCCGGCGAAGGGGCGCAGGACGTGCGACCGCTTCCCGGCGAGCGGCCTGGCCGGGTCCCGGATCGCTGCGACGGGTTTGCCCGACCACACCACCAGCGTGTCGTCCTGGTCGTCCTCGCCGAGCACGACCAGGTCGTCGCCGGCGTGGGTCCAGCCACGTTCGGCCAGCGCGAGCGCGGTGGAGGTCTTCCCGGCGCCCTTCGCGCCCAGCAGCAGCACAGCACCTCCGTCCGGGCCGATCAGCGCCCCGCCGTGTAGGGTCGTGCGGCGTCGCCGCTGGCGGAGCCGTTCCAACGCGGTGTAGGTGACGTAGGCCAGGGTGTCGCCCGAGGCGGCGTCATCGTCGAGCTGGACGTGAACGGTGTCCCCCTCGACCCTGACTCCGGTCGGCCCGCGCCGCACCTCGACGGCCGGCGGTCCCGGCGAGGTGGCAGTGGGTAGGGGTGTGGCGATCCATCCGCCGGGCAGGCAGGCGCCGGCCGCGTGGGCCGTCGCGGTGTCGATGTCGGCGGGCAGGACCACGACGGCGGACACGTGACCGGTGGTGACGGTGACGGTCATCCGCCGGCCCATTGGAGGTCGTCGAGGAGCTGTTCGACCAGCTCCACCCGGGGCAGGTAGCGGCCGGACAGCAGATCGCCCAACCAGTCGGTCCGGGTCAGAGCGTGGCGTGCGACATCCTCGGTCGGCCCCGCCGGGCTCTCCGCCGCTGTGGTGATCTCGATCGACGCGGGCTGGTCGTAGGACGCGCCGTTGCGCCACAGCAGCGCAACCCGGCAAGGACCGAACTGTTCGGCGACAGCGCGGGCGGCTTCGTCGGCAAGCCAGCCGCCCACCTTGCCGACGTGGTAGGCGGGATTCTTGCCGAACGTGGCCTCGTTGCCCGCCCGGTGACCGCCGCCGATCGTCCCGGTGCGCGCGTTGCCCCGGGGCGGGAGGGGGTGTTGGGCCGCTGGTGGTCGGAGGCCGCGGAGACGGTGTTCACCTGGCGGGCCGACGGGCTGCACACGCTGATGGTCGGCGCCCCGGCCAGCAGCGAGACCCGGTTCGAGCGGCTCGACCACGACCGCTGGCGGGCGGTGGCGGGCCGCTTCACCGGGGAGCGGCTCGCCGCGCACCGGGATCCGGCGGGGGAGGTGGCGGCGTTGGAGTGGGCGACCTACCCGTTCACCCGCACTCCACGCTGAGCAGCCGGAGCCGTTCGAGGGCGTCGGTGGTCGTCGTCGCCGGATCTTCCCGCCCCGGGACGCCGAGCGCCTCGCGGCCCTGCTCGACACGACCGTCACCTGGCTCGACGACGCGATGACCTTCGTGCCCCACGACCGGCCCGACGCGGTGGCGGACGCCGTCGTGTCCCTGCTCCCGACGCCACGGATCGGCCCGTGAGCGCCCGGTCCGGAGTCTCCGTACGGTAGGTCGGTGCTCCATGCCCTGCTCGATCTGCGTCCCACGCCCTTCGACCATCCCGACGTGGTCCGCCTGATCGCCGGCGCGCAGCAGGTCTACCGCGAGCGCTACGGCGACGAGGACGCGACGCCGGTCGATCCCCGCCAGTTCGCCTCCCCGCTCGGACATCTCGTCGTCGGCTACGCGGGCGGGACGGCGGTGGCCTGCGGGGGCTGGCGGGCCCGCGACGGGGACGAGGACCCGGCGCTGCGCGACGACGACGCGGAGATCAAGCGCATGTACGTCGTCGACGGCCACCGCGGAAGGGGACACGCCCGCGCCGTCCTCGCCGAGCTGGAACGCACCGCGGCAGCCGCCGGACGACGCCGCACGGTGCTGGAGACCGGCACGCGCCAACCCGAGGCGATCGCGCTCTACCTCAGCGCGGGCTACGTCCCCACGGAGAAGTTCGGCACCTACCGCTGCGAGCCCCAGAGCCGCTGCTACGCCAAGCTCTTGTAGGTCGGCCGCCCGAAATATGAACGCGTGATGTCCGGTACATGGCGAAGACGTCACCACGCCGGGTGATTCCCTCCGCCCGTCAGCGGTTGTGCGCCCCGCTGCGGCACATGTTCACTGAGCCGACCATGAACGGCACCCGTCCATGAGCGGCACTGCAACGAGGGAGCGCCTGATGAGGCACGCCATACGTCAGGTGGCCACGGGCCTTGCCGCGGCATTGGCGCTGTCGGCCTGCGCCCCCGGCGGCGGCGGTGACCCGTCGGTCATCACGGTGTGGACCGGCGACACGCTGCCGGACCGGATGGCGGCCACCCAGGCCATCATCGACAAGTTCACGGCCCGGACGGGGGTGCGGGTCGAGCTCGTTGGGATCGACGAGGACCAGTTCAACCAGGCCCTGACCTCGGCGGCGGCGGCCGGTGACCTGCCGGACGTGATCGGCACGCAACCCCTCGCCTCGGTCCGGACGCTGGCCACCAACGACCTGGTGGACACCGAGGCCACCGCCGCGGTGATCGAGGCCCTCGGCGCGGACACGTTCGACCAGCGCGCGCTGGAGCTGACCCGGGACGGGGACGCGCAGCTCGCGATCCCCAGCGACGCGTGGTCGCAGCTGCTGTACTACCGCCGCGACCTGTTCGACGCGGCCGGCCTGCCCGCGCCGGCCACCTACGACGGCATCCTCGCGGCCGCCCGGACCCTCGACAGCGAGGCCGTGGCGGGTTTCGTGGGGGCGACCGCGCCCGGTGACGCGTTCACACAGCAGACCTTCGAGCACCTCGCGCTGGCCAACGGCTGCCAGCTCGTCGACGACTCCGGCGAGATCACGATCACGAGCCCGGAGTGCGTCGGCGCGTTCGGCTTCTACCGCGACCTCATCAACGGTTACTCGGTTCCGGGTGCGCAGGACGTCGACTCGGTCCGGGCGACGTACTTCGCGGGCCAGGCGGCCATGGCCATCTGGTCGACGTACCTGCTCGACGAGTTGGCCGGGCTGCGCAACGACGCCCTGCCCAGCTGTCCCGAGTGCGCGGCGGACCCGACGTTCCTCGCGAAGAACACCGGGATCGTCACCGAGCTGCGGGGCCCGGACGGCACCGGCACCGCCCAGTTCGGCGAGGTGACGTCGTGGGCGATCCCGGTCGAGTCGTCGGTCGACGCGGCGACGCAGTTCGTCCAGTTCATGATGAGCGACGGTTACGTCGAGTGGCTCGCCATCGCACCCGAGGGCAGGTTCCCCGCCCGGGCGGGGTCGGCGCCGTCGGGCACCGACTACGTGGACGCCTGGGAGACCCTGCCGGTGGGCGTCGACACCGAGGCGCCGCTGCGGGACATCTACCCGCCCGAGGTGCTCGAGGCGCTGTCGACCGGCCCGGAGGCGTTCTCGCGGTGGGGGATCACCCAGGGTCAGGGCGACCTCATCGGCGCCTCCCTAGGCGAGCTGCCGGTGCCCGCCGCCGTCTCCGCGGTGACCTCGGGGGGCCTGGAGCCCGCGGCGGCCGCCGAGCAGGCCGCCACCGCCCTGCGCGCGATCCAGGACTCGTTGCGATGAGTGGGCCGGCGAGCGAACCGGCGGGGCAGAGCGCCGGCACGGCACCGGTGACGACGGCGCCCGACTCCGCTGGTAAGGAGCCGGGGCGCGGCAACCGGGGGACGATGCGGCGCGCCGAGGCCCGGGCCGGGCTCGCGTTGATCTCCCCGACCCTGGTCATCGTCGTGGTGATGGTCGTCGTGCCCATCCTGTGGACCGTGCTGCTCGCCTTCCAGCGGCTACGGCTGCTGAACCTGCGGACGACGGGACTGTTCGGGGCGTTCACGCTGGACAACTTCAGCAACGTGTTCGGCTCGGGGAGCTTCTGGGGTTCCCTCGTGACGACGCTGACCTACTCGGTACTCGGCACAGGGTTCGCGATCGGGTTGGGCCTGGTCGCCGCGCTGGCGCTGCGCCGCCCCTTCCGCGGCCGCAACCTGGTGCGCGCGGCCATGCTGCTGCCCTACGTCGCCCCGATCGTGGCGGTCACCTTCGCCTGGACCACGATGCTCAACCCGCAGTTCGGGGTGGTGAACTTCTGGGGCACGTCGCTGCTGGGGTGGGACGAGCCGATCGCCTTCCTGAGCGAGCGTCCGGCCGCGCTGATCACCGTGATCGCGTTCGAGGCGTGGCGCTCGTTCCCGTTCGCGTTCCTGTTCCTCACCGCGCGGTTGCAGGCCGTGCCGGGGTCGCTGGAGGAAGCGGCCCGGGTGGACGGCGCCACGGTGTCGCAGCGGTTCCGCTACATCGTCCTCCCGCAGCTGCTGCCCACGATCGCCGTGCTGGCGGTGCTGCGCTTCATCTGGACGTTCAACAGCTTCGACGACATCTACCTGCTCACCGGCGGCGGGGCCGGCACCGAGGTCATCAGCGTCTCGGTGTTCAACTCCCTCACCGCTCGGGGCGACATCGGGGGCGCCGCGGCGCAGGCACTGGTGCTCGCCGCGATCCTGGCGGTGCTGGTCGGGCTCTACCTGTGGCGCCTCGCGCCCCGTGAGGAGCAGTCCTGATGACCACGACCGCCAGGACCACGACTCCCACGACCACCGCCCGCCCCGCGGCGGCGACCTCGCCCACGCCCCGCCGCTGGAGCCACGACACCGTGGAGACCCGCGTGTTCGGGGTGCTCCGCGTGGTCGTGATCGTCGGGCTGCTGCTGATCACGCTGTTCCCCTTCTACTACATGGTGCTGCTGTCGGTCCGGCCGTTGGACCAGGTCGTCGGGGACCCGGGTGCGCTCGCCGTCGCCCCGGCGGACCTGGACCTGGGCAGCTACGCCGCCGTGCTCGCGCCGACGGGGTCGGGCGGGCAGGGCTTCCTGGTGTTCATGGCCAACAGTGCGCTGGTCGCGCTGGGGACCGTGGCGGTGACCCTGCTGATCGCGCTGCCCGGCGCCTACGCCGTGAGCCGGCTGCGGTTCTTCGGCCACCGACAGGTCAGCGTGCTGTTCCTCGCCGTCTATCTCTTCCCCGCGATCCTGCTGGCCGTCCCGCTGTTCGTGTTCTTCACCCGGATCGGGCTCCGCGGGTCGCTGGCCGGGCTCCTGATCGTCTACGTGTCCCAGATCGTTGCCGTCTCGATCTACATGCTCCGCAACTACTTCGACACCGTCCCGGTCAGCCTCGAGGAGGCCGCCGCGATCGACGGCTGCAGCCGGCTGGGCATCATGCGCCGGATCAGCCTGCCGCTGGCGATGCCCGCGATCATGGCGAACGCGCTGTTCGTCTTCATGATCGCGTGGAACGAGTTCCTGTTCGCGCTGCTGTTCCTCGTGGAGCAGCGCGACCGCTGGACCGTGTCGCTCGGGATCTCGCAGCTCGCCGGAAGCATCGAGGTCCCCACCACGGTGCTGATGGCCGGCTCGGTCATCGTCACCGTCCCGATCATCGTGCTCTTCTTCGCGGGCGAGCGACTCCTCGTCGAGGGACTGACGGCGGGCGCCGAGAAGGGCTGACGGGAAGGGCCCTTCGCACAGCGCGGGGCGCCACGTGTGGCGCCGCGGGGTCCGGTGCTTCATGATCTCCCGACACCTGCACGAGGGAGGTCCGACAATGCTGTTGGTTCAACTCCAAGCGCGTCGACCTTCTGGATCCTTCCAGTCGATCACGTGGGGCTGCTCACGCTCGTCGTAGCCGTCTCCTAGGCTGCGGTCGTGCCCCTCTACGCGCTCGGTGATGTCGAACCCGACATCCATCCCGAGGCCTACGTCCACCCCGACGCCGTGGTGATCGGCAACGTGACGATCGGCGCGGAGGCCTCCGTCTGGCCCACCGCGGTGCTGCGCGGCGACGACGGCGCCATCGTGGTCGGAGCCCGCACCAGCATCCAGGACGGGTCGATCATCCACTGCACCGCGTGGCAGCCGACGATCATCGGCGTCGAGGTCACCGTCGGACACAACGTGCACATCGAGGGCGCCACGATCGGCGACCGCGCGCTCATCTCGTCGGGCTCGGTGGTGCTCAACGGCGCGAGCGTCGGGACCGGTTCCGTCGTCGCGGCCGGCGCGGTCGTGTCCCCGAACGCCGTGATCCCGGCCCGGCGGATGGCGCTGGGAGTCCCGGCGCGGGTGCGCGAGGGCCACGAGGTGCCCGAGGACGCCACCGGGTACGCCGTGCAGAGCTACCTCGAACGCGGCAGGCGCTTCCGCGCCGAGCTGCGCCGGCTGGAGGGCTGATCACCATGACACGCATCGACGAGAGGGACGCCTGATGGCGCGGCCGCTGGAGGAGATCGTCGAGGCGGGGTGGGCCCGGGCGCTCGCCCCCGTCGCCCCGGTGATCGCGGAGATGGGGGAGTTCCTGCGCGCCGAGATCGCGGCCGGACGCCGCTACCTGCCGACGGGGTCGAACGTGCTGCGGGCGTTCACCCAGCCCTTCGACGCCGTGCGGGTGCTGATCGTCGGCCAGGACCCCTACCCGACGCCGGGGCACGCGATCGGGCTGTCGTTCTCCGTGTCGCCGCAGACCCGGCCGGTGCCGCGTTCGCTGGCCAACATCTTCCGGGAGTACACCGAGGACCTCGGCCACCCGACGCCGTCCACGGGCGACCTCACGCCGTGGGCCGAGCAGGGGGTGCTGCTCCTCAACAGGGTGCTGACCGTCGCCCCCGGTGAGTCCGCCTCCCACCGGGGCAAGGGCTGGGAGGCCGTCACGGAGCAGGCGATCCGAGCACTGGCGGACCGCGACGCGGAGCCGTTGGTGGCGATCCTGTGGGGGAGCGACGCGCGCAAGCTCGCGCCGGTACTGGTGGACGTGCCGATCGTCGAGTCGGCGCACCCCAGCCCCATGTCGGCCGACCGCGGGTTCTTCGGGTCGAAGCCGTTCAGCAGGGTCAACGAGCTGCTCGAGGAGCTCGGCGGCGAGCCGGTGGACTGGAAGCTGCCCTGACGCCCGCGGACCCCCGCACCATCACGACATGACAGAACGCCCGGGAGCGGTTCGGCTGAACCGCTCCCGGGCGCTCCGGGATCCTGCGCCCACGCTCAGGCGCGAACGACCTTGCCCGCCTTCAGGCAGGACGTACACACGTTCAGTCGGCGGCGGTTGCCGCCGTCGATGCGCGCCCGCACGGTCTGGATGTTCGGGTTCCAGCGACGGTGGGTACGACGGTGCGAGTGCGAGACGGACATGCCGAAGCCCGGACCCTTGGCGCAGATGTCGCAGACGGCAGCCACGTCGGACACTCCTCGGAATAGATGTGCAGAGAGGTGGCCGGAACAACCCCGGTCACGAAAGTTTAGTTTACCCGCGCCGCCGATCCCCCCGCACACCACCCGCTGGATACCCTGCCACCGTGCCCCTGACCTTCGACGCCGCCCTGCTCACCGGCTGGGTGCGGGCCTCGACCCAGGCACTGGAGCGGCACTGCGCCGAGATCGACCGGATCAACGTGTTCCCCGTGCCGGACTGCGACACCGGCACCAACCTGCTGTTGACGATGCGCGCCGCCGGTGAGGCCGCGCGACGTGCGCGCGACCCCGACGGCCCCGGCCTCCCCGACGGCCCGGACCTCCCGGACGCGTGGGCCGTCGCGGCCGTTCTCGCCCGCGGGGCGCTGCTGGGTGCGCGCGGCAACTCCGGGGTGATCCTCTCGCAACTGCTGCGGGGCGTCGCCGAAGCCGTCGGCGCCGTGGCGGCGGTCGGGCTCGGCGCCGTGGGCGCCGCCGCGGCCGGAGTGCGCGACGGGACCGCGCCGACGGGGGGCACCGTGCTCGCCGACGCGCTGGTCCGGGCCAGCCGCCTCGCCACCGCGTCGATCAGCCGCCCGAAGGAGGGCACGGTGCTCACGGTGCTGGCGGCGGCGGCCGCGGCTGCGGGGGCCACCGGGTCCGACCGGCTCGACGTGGTCGCGCTCGCGGCCGCCGACTCCGCCGCCAGCGCGCTCGCCGCCACCACGGCGCAGCTGCCCGAGCTCGCCCGGGCGGGGGTCGTCGACGCCGGGGGGCTGGGTCTCTACCTCGTGCTGGACGCCCTCGCCGGGCTGGCGACCGGACGTACGGGTGGCGGGGAGATCCCGGGCGGCGTCCCCGCCGCGCCGCCCACGGTCGTCGAGCCCTCGCGGGACGCCCACGAGTACGAGGTGATGTACCTGCTCGACGACAGCGATCCCGAGGAGGTCGACGTGCTGCGCGCCACGCTGGACGCCATCGGCGACTCCGTCGTGGTCGTGGGCGACGGGAACGGGACCTGGAACGTCCACGTGCACTGCACCGACATCGGCGCGTCGATCGAGGCCGGGATCCGCGCCGGCCGGCCGAACCGCATCACCGTTGTCCGGTTCGCCGACCAGATCGCCGAGAGCGGGATCACCGACGGCCGGACCGCCGGGGGTCGGATCGCTGCCGAGCACACCGCCGCCCACCTGACCCCCGTCACCGGGCACGGGCACGGTCACGGGCACGGGCACGGACCCGGTGGGCGGTTCGCGCGGGACCGCGCCGTGCTGATGGTCGTCACCGGCGCGGAGGTCGCGGAGCTCGCCCGTTCGGCCGGTGCCGATGTGGTGCAACGAAGCGTGGGCGGCGTGTGCGGGGAGGCAGAGCTGCGCGAGGCGCTGGCGGCCACCCGGGCCCGCCACGTCGTGCTGCTGCCCGACGACGAGGGGCTCATCGCCGCGGCGGAGCGCGCCGCGGCGGGCGCGCGGGCCGAAGGGCAGCAGGTGCAGGTCGTTCCCACCGCGGCCTCGGTGCCCCAAGGACTTGCCGCGCTCGCCGTCCACGACCCGGACCGCCACCCCGACGACGACGTCGTCGCGATGGCGGAGGCGGCCGCGGGCACCCGCACGGCCGGCCTGCTCGTCGCAGCGTCCGAGGCCCTGACGTGGGTAGGCCGCTGCGAGGCGGGTGACGTTCTCGGGATCTCCGACGGCGAGGTGTTGCTGATCGCCCCGGACCTGGCTGTCGGTGCCCTGTGGTTGGCTCACCGCATGCTTCTCGCGGGCGGTGAGATCGTCACCGCCCTGCTCGGGCAGGGCGTCGAGGAGGCGCTCGGCGAGGGGCTCGCGGCCGACCTGCGCCGCACCCACCCCGAGATCGACGTCGTCGTACTGCGGGGCGGGCAGACCGACTACCCGCTCGTGCTGGGGGTGGAGTGAACCCCGATCGATCCGACGCCGGCCACATCGATCTCGACTCGGCGCTGGTGCCGATCGTGGGGAAGAAGGCCGCCGACGCCCTGGCCCTGCAGCTGGAGCTGCATACGGTCGGCGATCTCGTGCGCCACTACCCGCGCCGCTACGTCGACCGGGGCAAGCTCACCGACATCGGCGGCCTCGAGATCGGCGAGCACGCCACCGTCGTCGCGCAGGTCGAGAAGGCCACCTTGCGCGACATGCGGGCGCGGCGGGGCAAGCTTCTCGCCGTCGTCATCCGCGACGAGAAGGGCGCCCAGCTCGACTGCACGTTCTTCAACGGCCACAAGGTCGCGCACGTCATCCAGCCGGGCCTGCGGGCGCTGTTCGCCGGCAAGGTCGGGGTGTTCAACCACAAGCTGCAGCTCACCCACCCGCAGTTCGAGCCGCTGCGCGAGGACGACGAGATCCGGCCGTTCATCTCGGTCTACCCGGCCACCGGCAAGCTCAACTCCTGGGAGATCGCGCGCTGCGTCCGGCAGGTCCTCGACGTCCTCGACGACCCCACGGACCCGCTACCTCCGTTCTTGCGGCAGCGCGAGGGTCTCGCGGAGCTGGGGCGTGCGCTGCGGCGCATCCACGTGCCCGAGACCGAGGGCGATTACCACGCGGCCCGCAACCGGCTCGTCTGGGACGAGGCGATGGGCGTCCAGCTCGCGCTGGCCCTGCGCCGCCACGCCACCGTCTCGCGGCCGGCGCCCGCCTGCCCGCCGCAGACCGGTGGCCTGCTCGACGCGTTCGACGCCCGGTTGCCGTTCACGCTCACGGCGGGCCAGCAGGCCGTCGGAGCCGAGGTTGCGGCCGATCTCGCCCGCCCGCACCCGATGAACCGCCTCGTGCAGGGTGACGTCGGCGCGGGCAAGACCGTCATCGCGCTGCGGGCGATGCTGCAGGTGAACGACAACGGTCGGCAGGCCGCGCTGCTGGCTCCGACGGAGGTGCTCGCGTCCCAGCACGCCCGGTCGCTGCGGGTGATGCTCGGGCCGCTGGGGCAGGCGGGGGAGCTGGGCGCGGCCGAGCGGGCCACGAAGATCACGCTGCTCACGGGATCGCTCGGCACCGCCGCCCGCCGCAAGGCGCTGCTCGACGCCCAGTCGGGGGAGGCCGGGATCGTCGTCGGCACCCACGCGCTCATCCAGGACCACGTCGGGTTCGCCGACCTCGGGCTCGTCGTCGTCGACGAGCAGCACCGCTTCGGCGTCGAGCAGCGCGACGCACTGCGTGGGCGCGGCGAGCGCGCGCCGCACATGCTGGTGATGACGGCCACCCCGATCCCGCGCACCGTCGCGATGACCGTGTACGGCGACCTGGAGATCTCCTCGCTGCGCGAGCTGCCCGACGGGCGGTCCCCGATCGCCACGACGGTCGTGCCGCTGGCCGAGAAGCCGACCTGGTTCGAGCGCGTGTGGCGGCGCGTCCGCGAGGAGGTCTCCGGCGGGCACCAGGTCTACATCGTGTGTCCCCGGGTCGGTGACGTGGGTGGCAAGGACACGGTCGTCGACACGGAGGCCCCCGATTCCGGTGTCGACTCCGGGGAAGGCACCGCCCGCCGTCCCCCGCTCGCGGTGCTCGACGTCGCGCCCCGGCTCGCCGAAGGCGCGTTGGACGGGCTGCGGCTCGGGATCCTGCACGGCAAGCTCCCACCCGACGAAAAGGACGCGGTGATGCGGGCCTTCGAGCGCGCCGAGCTCGACGTCCTGGTGGCCACCACCGTGATCGAGGTCGGCGTGGACGTACCCAACGCCACCGGCATCGTCATCCTCGACGCCGACCGCTTCGGCCTCTCCCAGCTCCACCAGCTCCGCGGACGGGTGGGGCGGGGATCAGCGCCCGGGGTGTGCCTGCTGGTCACCGAGATGCCCGAGGTCAGCTTGGCCCGGGAACGTCTCGACGCGGTGGCCGGCACCACCGACGGGTTCGCGCTCGCCCGCCTCGACCTCGAACTCCGCCGTGAGGGCGACGTCCTGGGCGCGGTGCAGTCCGGCCGCCGATCGGGGCTGCGGCTGCTCTCGCTCCTGCGCCACGAGGAGATCATCGCCAAGGCGCAGGTGTACGCCGCGGACCTCGTCGCCCACGATCCCGGTCTGCACGCCCACCCCGGCCTCGCCGCCCTCGTGGCCGAGACGGTCGGCGACGAGGAACGCGCCGCCTACCTCGACAAGGTCTGACCCCGACTCGCGCGCGCAGAGACCCCGACTCGCGGGGGTCAGGCGGGGAGGGCGGGTTGGGCGGCGGCGTCCAGGACGGCCTGGGCGGGGTTGGGGATGTGGAGCACTCCGGCACGGTCGAGGCG
>Ga0209591_10000515_pt1 | contig 49871 bp, 37 predicted proteins | sample MAT01_FD_187207 | JGI IMG/M metagenome (GOLD analysis project Ga0209591, IMG submission 187207) | Freshwater microbial communities from Lake Fryxell liftoff mats and glacier meltwater in Antarctica - MAT-01 (SPAdes) (version 2) | ecosystem: Environmental > Aquatic > Freshwater > Ice > Liftoff...
GGGGTCGGCGAGCACTGCCCGGTAGATCTCGCTGGTGCCCATCCGGATGCCGCCGCGGTTTATGGTCGAATCCGAGCGTCCATAGATGATCGCGGTGCCGCGCCCGGTGATCTCGATCCAGTCACCGTGCCGCCAGACCCCCGGATAGGTGTCGAAATAGCTCTCCCTGTACCGGGAGCCGTCCTCGTCTCCCCAGAGGAAGAGAGGCATCGACGGCATCGGCCGGGTGATGACGAGCTCGCCCACCTCGCCGGTATGTGGCCGGCCCTCCTCGTCCCATGACTCCACGGCCGCACCGAGCGCGCGCGCCTGGAGTTCTCCCCGGTACACCGGGAGCGTCGGAACGCCGCCGACGAAGGCCGTACAGAGGTCGGTCCCGCCGCTGGTCGAGAACAGCCAGGTGTTGGTGCCGAGCTGCTCGTAGATCCAGTCGAAACCTTCCGGGGCGAGCGGTGAGCCGGTTGATCCGACGGAGCGAAGTTTCGAGAGGTCCCGTCCGCGGGAAGGTTCCACGCCGGCCTTCATGCAGGCCGCTATGTAGGAGGCCGAAGTGCCGAAACAGGTCACCTCCGCATCGGCCGCGAGCTGCCAGAGGGTGTCCAGGTCGGGGTGGCCCGGGTTGCCGTCGTAAAGCACGATCGCTGCGTCGGTGAGCAGGCAGGAGGCGAGGAAGTTCCACATCATCCAGCCGGTCGTCGTGAACCAGAAGATCCGGTCGCCCGGGCGCGCATCAAGGTGAAGGTTCATCTTCTTGAGGTGTTCGAGCAGGATGCCGCCCTGCCCCTGGACGATCGCCTTGGGAAGGCCGGTCGTGCCGGAGGAGTACAGGATCCAGAGGGGGTGCGAGAACGGCACCCGGGTGAACTGGAGCCCGGCCCCGGGGTCGGTGTCGAGCAGCGTCTGCCAGGAGATCGCCCCGGCGGGCGCGCCTGCCAGTGGGTTCCCGGCGGCGCCTTCGCCATCAGCACCGCCACCGAGGTAGGGCAGGATGACGACCCGCTCGAGCGAAGGCATCGAGTCAGCCAGCTCCCGGACCACATCGCGGCGGTCGAATCCCTTGCCGCCATAGTCGTATCCGTCTACTGCGAACAGGACCTTCGGTTCGATCTGGGTGAACCGGTCAGCGACCGCGCTGGCGCCGAAGTCCGGTGAACAGCTCGACCAGACCGCGCCGAGGCTGACGGTCGCGAAGAAGGCGACCATCGTCTCTTCGGTATTCGGCAGGTAGGCAGCGACCCGGTCACCCGGTCCGACACCGATCGCCTTCAGCCCGGCCGCCGCAGATGCAACCAGCCGGCGCAGCTCGCCCCAGGTGATGGTGTGGAGATCGCGCCTCTCCGATGCCGCCAGAATCGCCGGATCACTGTCGTTCCGGTCGCGGAAGATGTGCTCGGCGTAGTTGAGCTCGGTACCTTCGAACCACCGGGTACCGGGCATCCCGGCGCCGTCGGTCACCGAGTCGGCCGCACCCGAGGACATCACCTCGAAGTAGTCCCAGATCGATTGCCAGAAGGTGTCGGTATCGGTGACAGACCACAGTCGGAGTTCGTCGTAATCTTTGAAAGCCAGTCCGCGCTCGGCGCTCAGCCAGGCCGTGTAGGCGGTCAGCTGTGAGGATTCGACCACCTCGGGAGACGGCATCCACAGTGGCTCGTCAGCCGACCTGGAACTGCCTGTCGCGCTCATTGCCCGTCTCCTTGCGCGAACACCCCTTCGATCACGTCGAGTCCGACATCACTGGCGGTTTCTCCCTGGCCGACAACGGTCGTCGCCCGGAGTCCGCGGCGCCGGGCCAGCAGGGCCACGGTTGTCCTCCTCAGGACCGCCGGCTTGGGCTTGAGTGGGCTCTGCGAGCCCAGATCGCCGCTCATCCGCAGGGTCGCCAGGTCACCTTCCTTCGCCGTCAGCAGAACCGGTGGAGCCGTCAGCGGCCCTGAGCCCCGGCCGGCGCCCTTGACGAAGTTGATCACGACTGGGGTGCTGTCCATCGGGCTGCGGCGACGAGCGAAGAACTTCGCCGCCCCGGCCGCTGACCGGCTCTCCGCACCGAAGAAACAGACAGCGACGGGCGGATCGGCGTCCGGTTCCTCAAGCAGTCCGTCGAGCGTCGCAATCGCATCGGCGCTTGCCTGCATGTCGGCTTCGTCGGCTTCGGGATCTTCGGAAAGGAAGCCGTCAACCTGGGCGGCTACCACCGCGAGAAGAACCACCGAGGCGAGCACCTGAAGCAGCTGGGTGCCGGTTCCCTCGACTGCTGCAACGTTGAGCATCGCCGCCAGGAACACCGGGACCATGCCTCCCCAGAACAGGACCCGGTCGGTGGTGAACCGTCCCGAGAACCGCTTGGAGAGCCACTCACCGACCGGGTAGGAGCGCTCGAGGTCGTAACCGGCGCTGAGCACGATCTCGACATGCGACCAGGCCGGGCCGGGGGGAGGAGAGATCACGTTCTGCGAGGCTCGGGTCGGTGCCAGCCGGCCCAGCAGCGGCGAGCCGAGGGCACGTTCGGAGTAGAAGGAGAAGGCGACGATCAGGCAGACGGTGGCACCGATCAGCGGGAAGCTGATCGAGAGTAGTCCGCCGCCGAGCGCGAGCAGCGCGTGGAGCGACGTGACCCAGCCGGATCCCAGCCGGACAGAGATCGACTCGACCGAAACCGCCCGTCCCCGTGCACGAAGGTCTTCGGCCAGCCGGTTGGCCGCCTGCCGTTCGGCGTCGCTCCCGGCGACACCGGTTGCGGGCCTTCTGTTTCGCTCGGTTTCTACGGTGACTGCCTTTCGCCGGATGCGGCGGGTGGGAATCGAACCCACATGCCCTTGCGGGCAATGGATTTTGAATCCATCGCGTATACCAGTTCCGCCACCGCCGCAGGATTGGAAAGTTTATGGAGAACCGGCCCGGTGACAGGTCCCGGAGGAAGCGCTGTCTCTGTCACCGGGGCCACTAAGCGGCGCTTGGTGAGGCCGAGCCCGTGGTGTCGGGTGCCGCATCCCCCGTCGCGCCGGGGTCGCCGGAACCGATTGGACGTTCTTCCTCGACGTGCCATTCCTGCTTGATCGCAATCGAACAGGCCACTGCAAGTGCGATCTGAACCGGGATCACCAGGAAGGTGAGCAGGCCGAGCAGGTCGGACGGCAGTGCGGCTTCGGTGAAGCCGGCCTTGTCCCGGGCGAACCAGGACTCGAAACCGATCGCGGCGAAGATCAGCATCAGCACAGCCAGGGCGACAGCGATGGTGATCGCTCCGCGGCTCCACCTTCCGACCATGATGGTGAGAACGGCGTAGAAGAGGACGATCCCCAGCGAGATCACCCCCCAGTATCCACCGCCATTCAGGACCGACCAGCCGCCGAAGATAATGACCAGCATCAGGACGATTGAAACCACCATAAGCAGCATCACAGTGAATCGCAGCAACTGCGATGAAGACTTCGCGCGGTTCGGTCGCCACAGCTCGTAGCCGGGCCTCGCCTCTCCTACCATGGTGCGATCATAGAATCAATCGCGGATGTGCGTCGTCGCATCCGTGTTTTGCGCGGCTCCGGTCAAACGAAGTCGCGGTTTGCGGACGTGGCGGAACTGGTAGACGCGTCAGGTTTAGGTCCTGGTACCCGAGAGGGTGTGGAGGTTCGAGTCCTCTCGTCCGCATCGCCCTGATGGTCATATGATGGCTTGCCATGACGAGCGATGTGATCTACGGCACCTCTGCCTATTCCGGACTCGAACTGCTTGAGCTGCAGCCCGAGCCCGACACAGGCAAGGCTCCGGTTCTGTTCGTCCACGGTGCCGGGCACGGCGCCTGGTGCTGGGAGAACTGGATGGAGGCCGCCGCCGATGCCGGCCACCCCGCCTATGCGGTTTCGCTTTCCGGCCACGGAGGCAGCCCCGGGACGCTCCTGAAGTCCAGCCTCGGAACATACGTCGATGACGTGATCAGGACAGCTGCCTCGCTTCCGAGCCAGCCGGTGATAATCGGCCACAGTCTCGGCGGCCTGGTCGTCCAGAAGGCGATCGCGCGCTATCCGGCAAGTGGGGCGGTTCTGGTCGCGCCGATTTCCGCCCGGCCCGGAGTGGGTACCCTGGCTTCTATCTCCCGGCGGCATCCGGCAGACGCAGCGAAGATCATGCTCGGCGGATCGCTGCCGATGCGGGCCGAGTACCTGTTCAACCGGCTCGACCCTGAAACAGCCTCCGCCTACTCCGCCCGCTGTGGCAACGAGTCGCCCGTCGCCCAGTTCCAGGTCCTGCTTCACCTGCCGGCCGGACCGCCGAAAGGCGACGCTCCGGTGCTCGTTATCGGCACACCGAACGATGCCCTGGTTCCGATTGCCGACGTTCGCGATACCGCCAGGAGGATGGACGCCGAGCTGATCGAGTTCCCGGGAATCGGCCACGACATGATGCTTGACGGCGGATGGCAAGAGCCGGCCGAAGCGATGCTCGGCTGGATCGACGCTGCCGTCACGACCACCTGACCAGTCCGGCGACCTGCCCGGCTTGATCCGTCCGTCGACCCGCCCAGCTGCGGCGAAGCCGAATCGGCCACCGGGCAAGCCCCACTGGTGCGTCCCCGGCCGTGCTACGACTTCGGACCGACGAATGAATCAAGCAGCGCGACACTCCGGCGGTGGGAGATCGAGATGTTCCTCCAGTTCGATCGGCTCCACCGGATCCCCGCCCGGTCGCAGGCTTCGCAAAAGATCCGGCGGATGTCAGCCGAGTAGTTGGTGAAGAAGTAGCGCGGATACGAGTACTCCCTCGGCCCGTCCTTCAGTTCAACCGTGAAGGTGTTCAGGCAGCGCGAGCCATCCGAGTGGATCAATCCCCGGATCAGCGCCTTCGGGAACTCTTCAACAGTCGCCTGCTGCCACCCCTCCAGCCGGATCTCCCGCTCGTGCTTCTTCCCCGGCCCGTGCTGGGGAAACATCTCGGGCCAGATAGAACCGTATGAGCTCAAGCTCAGGCAGCTCGTTCCAGGTCTTATCCAACGCCCGGGCTCGGAGCCGGTGAAGAACTCAATCGCGTCTGAACATTCCTCGACGATCCCGGGGTGGGCGGTATCGAGGGAGACCTGCAGTCCAAAGTGCTTTCCGTGTCGGCTAACGGTGCCGTCGCCGAGGTAGATGCCGAATAGGTACGCGTACCGCTTGCGGACTTCTTCGTCCCACCGCTCCGGCTGGAACGGAGCCGGAGCGGTGGGGACGGGGAAGCCCCGGTGTCTCCACGTTTGAACGGTGGACCTCCCGACGCCGGTGCGTCTCGCAATCTCGTAGTCGGACAGCCCGCTACCGAGCAGGGCCCGGACCGCGTTTCGGCTCTCTTCAGACTTGACATTGGACACGAACATATGTTCGCAGATCCGTCGGACAGCAATCGGCAGGCGGGCGCGGCCTCCGAATACGAATTCGTCGCTAGGATGGGTTGCTCCGGGGCTATGATGTCAACGGCTAGCATGATGGTCTCCAAAACCATTCGTCTAGGTTCGAATCCTAGTAGCCCCGCTGTTTCCGGCTGAGTACAAGTTCGTATAATCGACCGCTGAAACGATTGCGGGTGAGGTGTATCGGTTGCACAGGAGCCTTCCAAGCTCCTAGGGCGGGTTCGACTCCCGTCACCCGCTTGTTGACGCGCTTCAGGAATGGCGACCGCTTCCCGGCCGGCTCCGAAGCAGTATCGGAGCCCAAAGCCTCGATCGGCCCCGCCCCTATAAAGTTCGCCTTCGCGCACGGGGCGTGGCGCAGTTTGGTAGCGCATTCGACTGGGGGTCGAAAGGTCGCTGGTTCAAATCCAGTCGCCCCGATAGCGAAGTCGTGCGGCCGAGAAAAAGGGCCTCCCCGCCGGGGAGGCCCTCAGTTTCCTCAGGCGCTGGTGTTCAGACCGCCGGGGTTGCGGGCGCGGCCGGGGTGGCCGGAGCCGTCTGGGCCTGCCAGACCTTGTTCAGGTTCTGCTGGCACAGGTAGACCGCGATCGGTGAGATGAAGATCCACAGCAGGATGCCGAGGCCGGCATCGAAACCGTCGCCGGCTTCGGCCAGCTCGCTGGCGGCGTTCATCCGCTTGAAGAAATTGAAGATCGAGACGAACGGCGGCACGAGGATGAACGCACCGAGCGTGACGGCGAGCAGCGAGGTGCCGGGGCTGGTCCCGCATTCTTCGGTGCCGTGGGCCTCACCAAAGTCCTTCAGCTCGCGGTTGACGAAGTAGTACCAGAACAGGAAATAGATCCCGAAGGTGACGAGCGATAGCGCGACGACGCCGAGCGGGTTGCGGATCTTCGCACTGGAACCAGCGCCTTGAATAGTGACTTCTTCTGCCAACGGGATCTCCTGACGGTTCATTCGAATTGGACGATCGGCTCACCCTATTACTTCCGCCGGTGCCAAGCGAGAGCGCGAACCCGTGGAACGAGAGCGCGGAACGGTGAACCGACCCGTGCCCACAACCCGGAGGTGCTGTTGGTCCGGCCTCAATCAGGCTCCGACGCTCAGACGAACTGCCAGAGTGCCCCGAGCACTCCGCATCCGACAACGACCCCGAGCACGGTCAGCTTCGAGTGGAAGTTGTAGATGACGTAGAACGCGACGATGGCCATTAGCGCGGTGAATACATCGACGACACCGGTCCTCAGAATGTCGATCGTGACTGCGGCGATCAGCCCGATCACGCCTGCCGCGACACCGAGCAGGAACGGCCTGACCCGGGGATTCTCGGCGACCGCGACCAGCTGGCGGTGGAAGAAGATCGGGAAGACGAAGGCCGGAAGGAAGATGCCGACCGTCATCGCGATCCCTCCGACCAGGCCGCCGGCGATGTAGCCGACGAACGTCGAGAAGATGATCAGCGGCGCGGGCAGGGCGGCACTCATTGCGAGGCCGTCGATGAACTGCGTGTCGGTCAGCCATTGCTGATTCTCCACGGCTGCCTGCTGCAGGAACGGGATGACCGTGTAGGCGCCGCCGAAAGTCAGCAGGCCGGCCTTCAGGCCCTCCAGGAAGATCTCGGCGCCCGGCGAGAGGCTGATCGTGACCACTGCGATGGCCGAAAGCGGCATCAGCGGCAGGGCTGGGAAAGAGAAGACGCCCGGACCACGGCTCCACCAGTGGCGGTTCGACCAGAGTTCGTAGGCGATGCCCGCTGCCAGCAGCAGGAATCCGAAGCCGAGCGATCCGGTAATGGTCAGGACGAAGGTGGCGGACGCAATCAGCCCGAGCGGCACATCGCTGATGAAGTTCTGGCCGAGCCTCAGCACCGCCCGGGCCACGATCGCGCCGACCGCGGCCTTGAGGCCTTAGAAGGCGTCGTCGAGATGACCGGCGAGGTCGAACTCCACATAAGCGGCTGAGAGCGCGAGCATCAGGACGAAGCCGGGCAGCATGAAGCCGAGCCCGGCAAGGAATCCACCCAGCTTTCCGCCCCTGATCCGTCCGAAATAGACGCAGAGTTCATGGGCCTCGGGACCGGGGAGGATCTGGTAGACGGCCAGGGTCTTTTTGAACGATTCCGGCGAGACCCAGCCTTCGTCCTCGACGCATTCCTTGCGGATCATCTCGATCTGGGCCGCCGGACCGCCCCAGGCGAGGGCGCCGAACTTCAGGAAGCGGAGGAAGATCGCCCCTGGTGAATCCACGACGGTTGAATCCACGACGGTTGAATCCACGACGGTTGAATCCACGACGGTTGCGGGAGGATCGGCCGACGGCATCGGCGCGAGTCTAGTTTGAAACTGACAAAAACCAGGTCATCTGGCGCGGGTGCCCTGCTCCGGCAGCCGGAAGCTCCCCAGCAGGGAGTCGAGGAGGTTGGCTGCAGGCCCCGGCCTCGCTCGCCGAGGTCATATCCGGGCACCTTGAGACCGGTGCGCGCAGCGTCACCTCTGTTTGTCCGCTCAGAGCCTTGAGGGTCAGCTGCCGAGCGTGGCGACCAGTACGGCTTTGATCGTGTGGAGGCGGTTCTCGGCCTGGTCGAAGACGATCGAGGCCTTCGATTCGAAGACTTCGTCGGTCACCTCGAGGCCGTCGTCCATGCCGGTCCGCTCGATCACGTCGGCGCCGACCTTGGTCTCTTTGTTGTGGAAGGCGGGCAGGCAGTGCATGAACTTGACGTCGGCCTCGCCGGTCTTTTCCAGCGCCTCGGAGTTGACCTGGTAAGGCTTGAGCAGGTCGACCCGGCGGTCCCACTCCTCCTCGGGCTCGCCCATCGAGACCCAGACGTCGGTGTGGACGAACTCCGCTCCGGTCAGGGCTTCGTCGGGATCGTCGGTGATAGTCAGCGTGGCGCCGCTCTCGGCCGCCTTCTCGCCGGCGATCTTCTGGACGTCCTCTGGCGGCTGGAGGTCTTCCGGGGCGCAGATCCGCACGTCGCTGCCCATGATCGCGCCCATGACCAGAAGCGAGCGGCCCATGTTCGAGCGCGCGTCGCCCATGTAGCAGTAGGTGATCCGGTCGGCCGGGCGGCCGGCGGACTCGGTCATGGTCAGGAAGTCGGCCAGCATCTGGGTCGGATGCCACTCGTCGGTCAGCCCGTTGTAGACCGGCACCCCGGCATGCTTCGCCAGCTCTTCGATCGATTCATGGGCCGAGCCGCGGAACTCGATCGCGTCAAACATCCGGCCGAGTACGCGGGCCGTATCGGCGACCGACTCCTTGTGGCCGATCTGCGAGCCGGAGGGGTCGAGGTAGGTGACGTTGCCACCCTGGTCGTAGGTCGCGACCTCGAATGCCGCTCGGGTACGGGTCGAGCTCTTCTCGAAGATCAGGGCTATCTCCTTGCCCTTCAGATGCGGCACCTCGGTGCCCGAGTACTTGGCATGCTTGAGCGCCTCCGAGAGCCGCAGCAGGTGGTTCATCTCCCCGGTCGAGAAGTCGGTCTCTTTGAGGAAGTGGCGGTTTCGCAGGTTGTACATTCGTTCCTTTCAGGGGCGAGCCGGCCGTCAGTAGGCCGGGTCGCGTTCGATCGGGCAGGTCATGCAGTGGGCGCCGCCGCGTCCGCGGCCGAGCTCGAAGCCCTCGACCGTGATCACTTCGATGCCTTCCTTGCGCAGGCGGGTGTTGGTGTCCACGTTTCGCTCGTAGGCGATCACGACGCCGGGCTCGACGCAGAAGACGTTGTTTCCGTCGTCCCACTGCTCGCGCTGGGTCTCGAAGCTGTCGCCTCCGGTCGGGATCACGTTGATCGAGTCGATCTCGAGTGCCTGCTCGATCGCGGCGATCACGCCGCCGTCGAACTCCTCGACCTCAGGCAGTTCGGGGTCCTCGCCGGGGGTCAGCCGCCAGACCCGGGCCCCTTCGACCACGTCGGGGAACAGCGTCGCTGCGTCGCGGTCGACCATCGTGAAGACCGTGTCGAGGTGCATGTAGGAGCGGGACTGGGGCAGCATCACGGCGAGAAACAGCGAGGCCGAGCCGGCCTTGAACATCTCGCGGGCGATCATCGCGACCGCCTGGGGGCTGGTGCGCTCGCCCATGCCGATCATCGCGACACCCTTGCCGAGCGGCATCACGTCGCCGCCTTCGACCGTGGCCGGCCCCCAGTTCTCGTCGACGCCGCCATACCAGGTGTGGAAGTCCTCTTCAGCAAATATCGGGTGATGCTCGTAGATCGCCTGCATAAAGATTGTCTCCGGTTGCCGGGCCGGCTTGGCCATCGGGTTGAGCGTGACCCCGTCGAAGATCCACGAAGAGCAGTCGCGCTGGAACATGAAGTTCGGCAAGGGCGGCAGCAGCATGCCCTCGGCGTAGGACGCGTCGTACTTGAGCCCGGCGCCGCCTTCGAGGTCGTCCTTGACGATGCCACCGATCAGGAAGTCCGCAATCTCGGACGGGTCGGCCGACTCGGCCCACTTGCGCCGCGAACGCGACAGGCTGAGTCCGATCTGACGCTCGGAGAGCACCCGCTCCGCGATCCAGTTCCGGGCCTCCTTGATCTCCAGAACGTCGGCCAGCAGCTGCTCGGCGTAGAGCACTTCAACATCACGCTCGCGCATCACCTCGGTAAATCCGTCGTGCTCCTTCTTTGCCTGCTTGACCCAGATCACGTCGTCGAACAGCAGTTCGGCGGCGTTCTCGGGCGTCAATCGACTGTGCTCGAGTCCGGGACGGTGGACGATCACCCGGCGGAGCTTTCCTACTTCAGATGCGGCGTTCAGGGGCATTTCGATTCCATTCTCTTGCGGGTGTGGGCGATGGACATCAGGCGAAGGCTTCCCCGATTGCGAGGAAGATGCAGATGACGACCGCCGCGGCCCCGACGAACGGCATCACGAAGCGCAGGTAGTGGTCGTAGCGCACCTTGGCCAGGACCAGCCCGCCCATGACGACGGCCGAGGTGGGCGTTATGTAGTTGACCAGGCCCGAGGCCGACTGGTAGGAGGTGACCGCAATCGACTTGCTCACACCGGCCAGATCCGCAAGCGGCGCCAGGATCGGCATGATCAGCGCGGCGTGCCCGGAGGAGGAGGGCACCAGGAAGGCGATCGGCAGGTTGACGATGAAGGCGAGCGGGCCGAACATACTTCCGGAAGTGCCGGTGACGGCGCTCTCGGTCCAGTAGATGATCGTATCGGTGATCTCGGCGTTCTTCATCACCACGGTCACCCCGCGAGCCAGCACGATGATCAGCGCCGCCCCGAGGAAGGCGCCGGCTCCCTCGATGATTGCATCGACCGTCTTCTTCTCACCGAGCTTGCCGATCAGCCCGATGATCACCGCGGCGACTACGAAGACCATCGAAGACTCGGCGAAGTAGAAAGTTTCGAAGGTCGGCAGTGGCCAAGTAGTGCTGAAGACGTTGTTCATCACGTCCGACCACGGCACGAAGCCGTAGATCATGATCGCGAAGGAGAGGAAAAACACACCCAGGATGACCTTCTGCCGGCTGGTCAGCTCGGGCACGTCATCGACCAGGCCTCTCGACTCTTCGACATCGGCGTCCGAGATGCCGACAATCGACTTCGACGGGTCGTTTTTGACCCGGCGTGCGTACCAGAGCACGTAGCCGATCGCCATGCCGACCAGGACGATCCACATTGCCACCCGCAGCACGATGCCGTCACCGATCGCGATGCCGGCGGCGTCCGAGGCCACGCCGGTCGCAAACGGGTTGACTGTCGACGCGAGCACTCCGGTGCCGGCCCCGAGCAGGATGATCGCCGCCCCGACCATGCGGTCGTAGTTGAGCGCCAGTACCAGGGGAACGACCAGGGCAAAGAAACCGAGCGTTTCTTCCCACATTCCGTAGGTCGTGCCGCCGAGGGCAAATACGCTCATCAGCACGATGATCAGGATGGACCCGCTGTTTTTGTATCTGACTGCGAGCCGGCCGATCCCGGTCTGGATCGACTCGGTTTTCATGGTCACGGTGATGAAGGCGCCGACCGCGAGCACGAACAGGAAGATCATCGCCGAGCCGTAGAGGAACCCCCCGTTGTCAGGGTCGACGTTGCCGTCGGCGTTCTCGATTCCGTAGAGGCCGTTCGGTGTTGCGGTCCACAGTTCGCTGAACTGCTGCGGGATCGACTTGTCGACGCAGGCGGCTTTGCCCTTGACCTCGGAACAGGAGGGGGTCTGCGAGTAGCTTCCGGGAACGGGGGAGCCGTCCTTGGTGCTCTCGTAGGAGCCCGAGGGGATGAAGAACGACGCCAGCCAGACCGCCAGCAGGACCAGCGCCAGGACTGAGAACGCCGTCGGGAACTTCATCGTGCCCCCTTCGGTCGAGTCCTTTCCTTCTTTACCCTCTTGCGTACGTTCCTCGTCGCTCATGATTCCCCTTGCTGGTTGTCACTCACCGGTCTACAACGATTCCCCGTCTTAGTTGTCACTGACCTGTGTACCCGCGCTTCCGTCGAGCAATCCGGGCAGGTCATCCAGAGAGCCGATCGCGGTGCGACCGCCGGTCTCTTCCACCATTCGGCAGGCTGCTTCCACCTTCGGACCCATCGAACCGTCAGCGAAGTCGTGGCTCCGGAGCTGGTCGACCCCGACGCTGCCGAGGGCACGCTCGTCGTCGCCTCCCCAGTCGAGGTAGACGGCGTCAACGTCTGTGGCCAGAACAAGCACCTCGGCTCCGAGATCGGCCGCCAGGCGGGCCGAGCAGAGGTCCTTGTCGATCACCGCTTCGACTCCGCGATGTCCGCCGCCGTCCTCGACCACCGGGACGCCGCCGCCGCCGGCACAGACGACGAGAAAACCGGAGTCGACGAGCTTGCGGATCGCAGGAAGCTGGACGATGCTCCTGGGTTCGGGTGAGGGCACCACGCGGCGCCACTTGTCGCCATCCGGTTCCACGGTCCAGTCCCGCTCCTTCGCCAGATCGTTCGCGGTCTGCTGGTCATAGACGGGCCCGATGAACTTGGTGGGCCTGGTGAAGGCCGGGTCGTCTTCGTCGACGACCACCCGGGTGATCAGCGCGACCGTGTCGCAGCTGTCGGTCGCGTTATCGATTGCCATCTCGACCACGTAGCCGATCTGACCCTCGCTTTCGGCGCCGAGTACATCCAGGGGGTACGGATCGACCTCGGTGTACGCATCGCTCATCAGGGCCAGCAATCCCACCTGTGGACCGTTGCCGTGAGTTACTACAAGGCGGTGGCTGTCGAGGGCGCCGGCGATCGAGCTTGCGGCGTCCCGGGCGGCGCGAAGCTGGAGCGCCGCCTCAAGGGGCTCTCCGCGGGGCAGGAGGGCGTTTCCGCCCAGCGCCACGACGGCGATTGGCAAGCTATGGGGAGAGCCGCTCATACTCATTCTGAATTCAGCCTATCCGGAGTGTCAACCCCGCAAGACACGGAGCGCGTTGAGGATGACGGCGACATCGATCGCTTCCTGGAGCAAGGCTCCCGCGACGGGTGTCAGGTAGCCGAAGGCGGCGAACCCCATGGCGATGAAGCTCAGGCCCATGCCGGCGATCACACCCTGGCGCGCGACGGTGAGGGCTCGCCGCCCGATCGTGATCGCGTCGGCCACCCTGTCGACGCTGTCGACGGTCAGCACGGCGTCGGCCGACTCGCTGGCCGCCGTGGCGCCGCGCGCACCCATCGCTATGCCCACGTCAGCGAGAGCCAGGGCGGGGGCGTCGTTCACTCCGTCTCCGACCATCGCGACGGCACCGGTGCCACGGGCTTTCTCCCTGCGGACGATCTCGAGCTTGTCTTCAGGGGTGCAGTCGGCGTAAACGTCGTCCAGACCGGTGGATTCGGCAATCTCCGCGGCGACTCCGGCGTCGTCCCCGGTGACCAGCACCAGCCGGTCCACTCCGGCCGCCCGGAGCGCGGCGATCGTCTCCGGCGCGTCTTCACGGATCGGATCGGCCAGCTCGATAACCCCGATGAGCCTGTGGTCTGCCGACACCGCGATCGATGCGACACCCGGTTCCGAATCCTCGAGCTGTCGCGTGATCTCCGGATCGGGCGGCACTGCCAGCGTTTCGGTCAGCCAGGCCATGCGCCCGAGCGCCACGTCGCGGCCTCCGACCCGGCCGGTGATGCCCTGTCCGGGTTCCTCCTTCGTGTTCTCGGGGACCTCGAGCGACAGCCCGCTCTCGCGGGCGGAAAGGACCAGGGACTCGGCCAGTACATGGGGGGAGGCCTGGTCAAGCGACGCAGCGAGGAAGAGCAGCCGCTCCGGTTCGAGCCCGTCGACCGGCACCAGCCTCGAGATCGCGGGCTCTCCCACTGTCAGCGTGCCGGTCTTGTCCAGCAGGACGGTCCTGGCGCTGCCCAGGGCCTCGATCGCGCCACCGCCCTTGACGATGATCCCGCGCCGAGCCGCCCGGGAAACACCGGAGATGATCGCGATCGGGGTGGCGAGAATTAGCGGGCAGGGAGTGGCAACCACCAGCACGGCCAACGCCCTGACTTCGTCTCCGGAGAAGATCCAGGCTGCTGCGGCGACGAGCACCGTCACCGGCAGAAAGACGATCGCGAACCGGTCGGCGAGGCGGACGAACGGCGCCCGTTCCTGCTCGGCGCTCCGCACCAGCTTGACGATGCCGGAGTAGGTGCTCTCGGCCGCCGTGCGGTCGGCGACCACGTCGACCGGCCTGCCGACATTCACCGCGCCGCTCCTCAGTATCGCCCCCTCAGAAACCGGCACCGGCATTGACTCGCCGGTGATGGTTGACTCGTCCAGGCTGGTCGAGCCCTGGACGATGCTGCAGTCCACCGGGACCACCTCACCGCTTTTGACCATGAGTCTGTCCCCGGGCACGACAGCGGCGGCGTCAACCTCTTCGAGCCCGCCGTCCCGGTAGCGGTGGGCGGTCTGGGGAGCGTTCGAAAGCAGCGCCCGCAGCTCCCGTTTGGCCCGACCGGCGGCGTAGGTCTCGAGTGCGTTACCCCCCGAAAGCATTACGGCGACCACCGCGCCCGCGAGGTACTCACCCATGGCGAGCGCGGCGGCCATCGCCAGCAGCGCGATCGCGTCCACCCCGGGGTCGCGGTTCCAGAGGCTGCGGCCGACGCCGATGCTCAACGGGACCAGGACGACCGCGATAACGGCGGCCCAGACGGTCCCCGCCACTCCCGGGTTCCCGGTCACCGAGAGGGCAACCCCGGTGAGAGTGGCAACCGTCGTCACCAGGGCCAGGGTGCCGTCCACACCGAGCAGGCGATAGAAACTCCTGACCGGATTGTCGGTTCTCACAGGCGCGAAGCTACCAGAGGATCAGGTCAGATCGCCCCGGTTTGAACCTCCGACTTATCTTGCGGATAAGGTGGGTTGCTCACGTCCACCACGGAAAGCAGGCTGACAATGAAGCGACTCATGGTGCTCGCCCCGCTGGTTCTCACGGTCGCAGTGGTTGCGGCTGGATGTGGCGGCAGCGATTCCGATCCGGCCCCCACGCAGGCCGAATACATCACTCAGGCTGACGCGATCTGCAAGGCGGCCAACGACGAGATAGTTGCCGCGGCCCAGGACCAGTTCGGCTCCGCGCAGCCCACTCAGCAGGAACTCGCGACCTTCGCCAGCGACACAGTCGTGCCGAACCTTCAGGGGCAGCTCGATGATCTGAGGGCTCTGACACCGCCGGAGGGCGATTCCGAAACGACCTCCGCAATCTATGTCAGCCTTGAGGAGGCCATCAACGCCCTGGAAGCCGACCCCGGGGGAGCGCTCAACAACAATCCCGACCTCGACCAGGCGACCCGGCTTGCCAGCGACTACGGACTGATCACCTGCGGAGCCGAGTAGGACGATTCCGGCCCGGTCGCGACCCCGGCATTCAGACCCAGTAGCGCCCCGAGGAAGTCCCGCTCTACCCGCCTGACTGTGTGCGCGGCCCATGAGGGAGAGAGCATCGCCGGCAATGAGCTGGCGACCACCTGGAGCCGCCCGCTCGGGCCGCGCCAGCTCGAGTGGCCCGTCATCGATGCACAACCCCGGTAGTGAAGGTCGGTGAACAGCAGCATCAGCACTGCGGCGATTCGGACCGGGGCGGTGCCTCCGAGTCCCAGCCCCTCGAACAGACGGCGGTAGGCGGGCGCCCGGCCCAGGGCCATTGCCAGGTACTCCTCACGCACTTCGCGGATCACGGCCCGGGTTCCCACTTCGGAACCGGTGCTACCGAGGTACGGCTTCAGAGCAGGGTGATACGAGACCCCACGTTCGAGGTCCCGCTCGATGTCGCGGGTGACATTCGCAAGCTGGATCATCTCGCTGACCAGCAGGGCATCTTCGCGAGCCGGCTCCGGAATCGCCCGGTCGGATACCTGGCGAAGGGTGAAAAGGGCCGGATAACCGATCACGTTCCGGCAGTAGAGAGCAAGCTGTTCCTGGTCCTCGAGCACGCCGCCCTGGCGTTCGAATGCGGCGGTGGACCAGGCCATTCCCTCGGCCATAGAGCGCACCAGATCGCGGATCTGAATCTGGGTTTCGGGCTCGAAGGTGCGGAAAACCGCATCGACCAGATCGCAGCGCTCGATCAGCAGCAGGTAAACGCGATCGCGCTCGTCGCGGGCCAGCGAGGAGGCCAGCGGGGTTGGGCGAGGGGGCCGGTCGTGGTCGAGCCGTTCGGCGAAGCGCTTCAGCCCGGTCGCGCAGGCCTGCGGGTCATCGATCAGGTCCTCGTATGTGTCGAGCATGCGGCAGTACAGGTAAGCGACCGCTGCCGCCCGCGCCTGTTCCTCGGGAAGCACGACGATGCTGGCCGCGAAGCTGCGGGCCGCGTGGGGCAGGATCTTCCAGACGAACCTGTCCGGATCAACTTCGCGGGCGAGGGCGGCGAGGTCAGGTCGGCGGCGATCCACAGTGAGCCCGCGCAGAAGCTGCACTGGTCCGATGGTTCGATCACCTCTCCTCACATGAGCAAAGGTAGCAATGCGATCAAGCGATATCCACCGGCGCGGGATCACCCCCGCCGAATTGCTAGCCTCGCGACCGTGCAGCAGCGAGCCCAGTCAGACCCGGCCGACACAGCCAGCCCCGCCCAGGGTCGGTCCTCCAGGGCCACCAGAGTTGACGGCAGTTCTTTCGGCGGTTCGGCGATCGTCGCCAGGGGACTGAGCAAGTCATTCGGTGATGTCACGGCGCTGGACGGAGTCGATCTGGAAGTCGAGACCGGTTCGGTGCTCGGCCTGCTGGGCCCCAACGGCGCCGGTAAGACCACCGCGGTCCGCGTGCTGACGACCCTGCTCAAGCCAGACAGCGGCAGCGCCACCGTCGCCGGTATGGATGTGCTCGAAGAAGGCGACGGCCTGCGCGAGAACATAGGCCTCGCGGGCCAGTATGCGGCGGTCGACGAGAACCTGACCGGCACCGAAAACCTGACCATGGTCGGAAGGCTCTACGGGATGAGTCGCGCCACCGCCAAGCGGCGCGCCGCCGAACTGCTCGAACGCTTCGGTCTGAGCGATGCCGCGAAACGGCCCGCCAGCACCTACTCGGGAGGAATGCGCCGAAGGCTGGATCTGGCCGCGGCCCTTGTCGCCAAGCCGCCGGTCATCTTTCTTGACGAGCCGACCACCGGCCTCGACCCGCGCAGCAGGCTCGGACTCTGGGAGACGATCGAGACCCTGGTCGCCGAAGGGACCACCGTGCTGTTGACCACTCAGTACCTCGATGAAGCCGACCGGCTCGCCGACCGGATCGCGGTGATCGACCGGGGCAAGGTCATCGCCGACGGCACACCCGACGAACTAAAGGACATGGTCGGCGGTGAGCGGCTTGAGGTTCATCTCGCTCAACCTGAAGACGCCGAGAGGGCGGTGGCCCTGCTCAGCTCGATGAGCGAAGAAGCGCCAGTTTTCGAAGAGGGATCGGTCAAGCTCACCGTGAGGCGAAGGCATGGCGCGATCGTAGAAGCCGTGAAGCGGCTGCAGGTCGAAGACATCGGGATCGACGATCTCGGCTTGCGCCGGCCCACTCTTGACGAGGTTTTCCTGACGCTCACAGGTCACGCCGCTGAAGTCGAAAGCGACGAAGAAGAGGCAGGCTCGTGAAGCGCCTGATCGCCGATACGCTCGTCATCACCGAGCGCAATCTGGTCAGGCTGCCGCGCTCGCCCGACCTCCTGCTGGCGTTCACGGTCCAGCCGATCATGTTCGTCCTGCTTTTCGCTTACGTCTTCGGAGGGGCGATCAGCACGCCCGGATACTCCTACATCGACTTTCTGATCCCTGGGATCATCGTCCAGAACATCGCCTTCGGTGGATTCGTCACGGCGATCGGCCTGAATGAGGACCTGAGCAAGGGCCTGATCGACCGCTTCCGGTCCTTGCCGATGGCCCGGCCCGCCGTGCTTGCCGGGCGCACCACAGCCGACATCGTGACCAATCTGCTCTCAGCGATCATCCTGGTCATCACCGGGCTGATCATCGGCTTCGGCTTCGGCACGGGCCTGCTGGAGATCCTCGCCGGCTTCGCCCTGCTGATCTTCTTCGGCTACGCCTTCTCCTGGGTGTTCGCCTGGCTGGGGCTGATCGTTTCCTCGCCGGAGTCGGCGAACTCGGTCGGCTTCATCGCGGTGTTCCCACTGACGTTCATCTCCTCCGCATTCGTGCCGGTCGAATCGATGCCGGACGGTCTCCAGTGGTTTGCGGAGATCAATCCGTTCACTTATGTCGTGGATGCGATGCGAGCCCTCTGGCTCGGCGCACCAGCGGGGGACAGCATCATCGGGGCGGTCATCTGGACGGCCGTGATTATCGCCGTCTTCGCGCCGCTCGCGGTCTACCGGTACCGCCGGGCCGCCAGCCGCTGAGCTCCAGCTCCGAAGTCGCGCCTCCCGGGCACCTTGAGGGATGCAGAGCCATCGCATAGGTTTGGATGAGCGGATGAGGCTGGCCCAACCAGGGCGGTCGGATCCGGAAGAGCAACGGGAGGAGTTCCATGGCCAGGTTCTTGTGCGTTCTCTATGACGACCCGGTGGACGGTTATCCACCCGCTTACGCCCGCGACGGCATCCCGGACATCGGGTCCTATCCAGACGGCCAGGCGGCACCGACTCCGGAGGCGATCGACTTCACCCCGGGCGAGCTGCTTGGCAGCGTCACGGGCGAACTCGGGCTGAGGAAGTTCCTTGAGGCCGCCGGGCACGAACTGGTCGTAACCTCGGACAAGGACGGCCCCGGATGCGAGTTCGAGCGCGAGCTGCCGGGTGCCGACGTGGTTATCTCCCAGCCATTCTGGCCGGCCTATCTGACCGCGGAGCGCATCGCGATGGCACCGCAACTGAAGCTGGCGATCACCGCCGGTATCGGCTCCGACCATGTGGACCTTCAGGCGGCGATGGACGCGGGAGTGACCGTGGCCGAGGTGACCTACTGCAACAGCATCAGCGTCGCCGAGCACGTCGTGATGATGATCCTGGGGCTGGTTCGGAACTACATCCCCTCCTGGCAGGTGGTCGTCGACGGAGGCTGGAACATCGCCGACTGCGTCTCGCGCTCCTACGACCTCGAAGGCATGCAGGTCGGCACTGTCGCTGCGGGCAGGATCGGCCTCGGGGTCCTGGAACGGCTGAAGCCGTTCGACGTCGGCCTCCACTACATGGACCGCCACAGACTGCCCGAAGCGGTCGAGCGCGAACTCGGTGCGACCCATCACGAGACGGTCGAGTCGCTGGTGTCGGTCTGCGACGTGGTCACGATCAACTGCCCTCTGCATCCCGAGACCGAGCACCTTTTTGACGCGCAGATGATCTCGAAGATGAAGCGCGGCGCCTACCTGATCAATACCGCCCGCGGCAAGATCTGCGACCGGGACGCGGTCGCTGCCGCATGCGAGAGCGGCCGGCTCGCCGGTTACGCGGGGGACGTCTGGTTCCCCCAGCCGGCTCCGGCCGAGCATCCGTGGCGGACCATGCCCCATCACGGAATGACCCCGCACATATCCGGCTCGAGCCTCTCGGCCCAGGCGCGCTACGCGGCCGGCACCCGCGAGATCATCGAATGCTGGCTGGCCGGGCGCCCGGTCCGTGACGAGTACCTGATCGTCCAGGGAGGCTCGCTGGCCGGCACCGGTGCCCACTCCTACAGCGCCGGAAACGCGACCGCCGGATCCGAAGAGGCGGCCAGATTCGAGGCCTGATCGCCCGCTCACCCGAGCCCCGGCGTATTCCACCTCGCGGCCGCTTTATGCTGCCCGCATGGAACCTGCCGAGATTGCCGCCGATCCCACCAACATGGTCAAGCCCGGAGCGCCGGGTGACGGCCTGATCTTCAACCCGAATACCTGGTCCGCTCCACACCTCGATGCGGCCGACGAGCAGAAGCTCAAGGCGATGATCGAGTGGTTCGAGGGCCGCGGCAAGCAGACCCTCAAAGACCATGATCGTGAGCACCGCTGGTACTCGGACTTCCTGGAGATGCAGGCCGAAGAGGGGATCTTCGCCGACTTCCTGACCCCGGAGCGTGACGGCGATGGAGACCCGGCGCGGCGTTGGGACACCCAGCGGATCTGCGCCTTCAACGAGATCTCGGCCTTCTACGGGCTGGCCTACTGGTACACGTGGCAGGTCACGATCCTCGGCCTCGGGCCGATCTTCCAGTCGGAGAACGACGAGGCACGGCGCAAGGCTGTCGGCCTGCTCGGTGACGGCGCGATCTTCGCCTTCGGCCTCTCCGAGCGTGAGCACGGCGCCGACGTCTACTCCACCGACATGGTCCTTACCCCTCGTGAAGACGGCGAAGGCTGGACCGCTTCGGGCGGCAAGTACTACATCGGCAACGGCAACGAGGCCGGCATGGTCTCGGTGTTCGGCCGGATCGAAGGAATTGACGGGGCGGAGGGGTACGTCTTCTTCGCCGCCGACTCGCAGCACCCGAAGTACAAACTGATCCGCAACGTGGTCAATTCGCAGAGCTACGTCTCCCAGTTCGAACTCGACGGGTACCCGGTCGAACCCGGCGACATGCTCCACACCGGACCAGGCGCCTTCGATGCCGCGCTGAACACCGTCAACATCGGCAAGTTCAACCTCGGCTTCGGCTCGATCGGGATCTGCGAGCACGCCTTCTGGGAGGCGATCACCCACGCTGACGCCCGTGTGCTCTACGGCATGAAAGTCACAGACTTCCCCCATGTGCGCCAAGCGTTCACTGACGCCTTCGCCCGGCTCGCCGCGATGAAGCTTTTCGCCAACCGCTCGATCGACTACTTCCGCACCGCCTCGCTCGAAGACCGGCGTTACCTGCTGTTCAACCCACTGACCAAGATGAAGGTGACGACCGAAGGCGAGCGGGTGGTCGATCTGCTCTGGGATGTGATCGCGGCCAAGGGTTTCGAGCGCGACATGTGGTTCGAGATGGCCGCACGCGACATCCGGGCACTGCCCAAACTGGAAGGCACAGTCCACGTGAACATGGCTCTGGTCCTGAAGTTCATGGGCTCCTACCTGTTCAACGCCAACCCGGACCTTGAGCCGCCCGCCCGGACCCTCGAGCCGGGAGACGATGATTTCCTGTTCCACCAGGGCCCGGCCCGGGGTCTGTCGAAGATCCGCTTCAGCCCCTGGCAGGAGGCTTTCGAGCCGTTCGCCGAGGTGCCGAACGTTTCCCTGTTCGCCGGACTGGCCGAGTCACTCAAGCGGCTGCTGACCGAGGCCCCGCCGGACGAGACCCAGCAGAAGGACCTCGACTACCTGCTCACTCTGGGCGAGCTCTTCACCCTGATCCCGTACGGCCAGCTGATCTGCGAGCAGGCCGCTCTGACCGGCCTGCCCCACGACACGCTCGACCAGATCTTCGACGTGCTGGTCCGGGACTTTTCTGCCTACGCGGCCGAGCTCCACGGCAAGACCTCGGCAAGCGAAGCCCAGCAGGCCTGGGCGAAGGGCGCGATCACCAAGCCCGCCGTCGACGAGGACCGTTTCAACGCGGTCTGGGAGAAGACACGCGCCCTTGCCGGCGGCTACGAAATGCGTCCCTGACAATGCGCCCCTGACACCGCTCTTGCGGTTCAGTCGGTGCGGCGCCTGAGGCTCAAGGCGCGACCCGCAACGCCGGCTGCCAGTACGCCGAGGCCGGCGATCACCGCGGCCGGAGGCAGGGTTGCGGCGAGGATCAGGCAGCCCGCGAGGCCAAGCGCGAAAATCCACCGGGAGCGGGTCCGCTCCGAAGGGGTGAGCCTCAGGGCCGAGGCGTTGGCGATCGCGTAGTAGAGCAGGATCGTGAAGGCGCTGAAGGCGATTGCGCCGCGGACGTCGGTCAGCAGGACGATCGCGCAGACGAGCACCGCGATCGCGATGTCAGCGTGGTGGGGAACCCGGTAGACGGGGTGGACCGCCGCCAGATACCCGGGGAGGTCGCGGCGGCGGGCCATCGCCAGGGTGGTCCGGCTGACCCCGGCGATCATCGACAGCAGCACACCCAGGGAGGCGATGGCCGCGCCGACCTTCACCAGAGGTGAGAACCAGTCGAAGCTGCCGGCCGAGACGGCGGTTTCCAGCGGCGCCGGCGATGCGGCCAGCGCGGCCGGACCGACCGCCAGCAGGGCCGAGGTGATCACTACCGCGTACACCGCGATCGTGACCCCGAGTGCGATGGGAACGGCCCGGCGGATCGTCCGGGCGGGGTCGCGCACCTCTTCGCCGAGGGTCGCGATGCGCGCGTAACCGGCGAAAGCGAAGAAGAGGATCGCAGCACCCTGGAGGACGCCGTATGGGCCGACGTCGAAGAACGGTTCGAGGTTGCCGGCGTCGGCTTCTCCGCCGAAGAGTGAGGCGACCACCACGCCGACCAGGCAGGCGAGAACGATGGCGAGGATCACCCGGGTGGCAGAGAGGGTCCGGCTGATGCCGCGGTAATTGAGCGCCGTCAGCAGCACCACGGCAGCGACGGCCAGCGGACGGGTCAGGTCCGGGGACGCATAGGCACCAAAGGCAAGCGCCATCGCTGCGCAGCTCGCTGTTTTGCCGGCCACGAATCCCCAGCCGGCGAGGTATCCCCACCAGTCGCCGAGACGCTCGCGCCCGTAGACGTACGTCCCCCCGGACTCAGGGCTGTTGGCCGCCAGCTCGGCCGAGGAGGTTGCGTTGCACCAGGCGATGAAAGCGGCAATCACCAGTGAGACCAGCATCGCCGCCCCGGCCGATTCGGCCGCCGGCCCGAGGGCGGCGAAGATCCCGGCACCGATCATCGCGCCCAGGCCGATTACGACCGCATCGGAAGTGCCGAGCCGGCGGGAAAGGGCGCCGGTCGAAGGGGACGGGCTTGCGTCTGGCTCCGTCCGGCTCATTCCCGTCAACGCTACCCGTGCTGCAGGGCGACCATGTGAAGGCGGTGTGTAATCAGGCGGGCTGCAGGGCCTCGCGGGCGCGGCGGGCGAGGTCCACCGTCGCGGCACGCAGGCCTCCGGGCGAGTTGATCCGTTCGGTGAAGTTCACTCGGGTCGCGCGAGCGACTTCCGTGGTCTCCAGCTCGAGGTCGAGTCCGTAGCGGTCCGCGCGCGTGCAGCGGGCCTCAGTGGCGTCCGGGTAGGCACCGAAGGCCCGGGCCATGATCAGAAGCGCGTCGGCGTGGTCTTCGTTGAGGTGGGTGACCGCGTCGAGGGCCTGTGGCTCGACCGGATCCGGCTCGGCTGTTGCGTATTCGGACGCGAGGGCGGTATCCATCCGGCCGTAACCGCCGACCCAGCGGGCCCGCTCGACCTCGAGGATCCAGAAGGAGAAGTCGTTGAAGTCCGCGTACATCGCGGCCGAAGGCACGGCTTCGAGATGCGCCTCCCGGGCTGACTGCTCGTCGGGGTGCTCGTCGGAGCGCCGTACCCGGCCGGCAAGCGTGACCCGTCCACCGGCAAGAACTTCACCGGCGTGGTTGGGGTCGGAGACCATCAGAGACGCCTGGCGGTTCTTCTCGAGGTTGCGGGCGTGTTCAGCCAGGGTCGAGAGACAGAGCACGGGCGAGCCGTCATCCATCACGCCGAAGGTGACCAGCGAGGCCCATGGCGTTCCGTCGTCGCTCAGGGTCGCCAGGGTTCCGGAGGTGGTCGAAGCGACCAGGGTGCGGGCTTCTTCGGCGGGGGAGCGCCGTTCGCCATCGCGGGCGATCGGGGAAATCTCGGGAACAGCGACGCCTTCCGGCAGGTCGTGGGAACCTACGACGGCGGCAGCGTTGGGGTCGGTATGCGTCTGGCCAGACAATGGGACTCTCTTTCGGGCTTTTCGGATTGAGGGTCGAAGAAGTTGTTAGGGTACCCTATTCCGACGGTTCCGAGGGGAATTGAATCCGCCAGGTCCGATCACCTCCGAGCCGTGTTACCTGTACAGAGCACCCAAGTTTTCCTTTCCCCCTCGAAGGAGTTGTTCCCCAGACCATGACCGCCACATACCAGTCGCAAAAGCAGGCCTCCGGCCGTTTCGTAGCCGTTTCGATCGCGACTTTGCTGTTCGTTCTGCTCGTCTGCCTCGCCGCTGCCCCGGCCGCCCCTGCCGCTAAGGCGCCGCAGCGCGTGGTCGCCCTGACTCCGTTCTCGGCAAATACGATGGCGAATCTCGGTGTCAGCCCGATCACCGTGGGCCAGACTCTCGGCGGAGACCGTCGCCTTGCCCCGGTACTGAATACGACGACGAAGCTCAAGCTGGTCCACCCGGTCGGTCCGAACCTCGAGCAGCTGGTCAGGCAGAAGCCCGACCTGGTCTTCACTTCTTCCCAGTGGGCCAAAGGCACCCAGGCGATGCGCAATCTCGGAATGCGAGTGGTTTACGCCGAGCCGACCACGATCGGCGGGGTCTACGCGCAGACACGCCAGATCGCCCGGGTCATGAACCGCGAGGCGAGGGGCAACCGGCTTGTTCGTCAAATACGAAGCCAGCTACGCCGCAATACCGGCAGCTACACCTCCCGGCCCAAGGTAATGCTGATCCTCGGCGTCGGGCGCACCCCCTTCACCTTCCTGCCGAACAGCTGGGGTGGACAGATGGTGAAGCTGGCCGGCGGTCAACTGGTCACCGGTGGTGCCACCGGCAGTGGCGGGTTCGCGCGGATCTCGGACGAGGTGGTCGTCGCCGAGAACCCGGACGTGATCATCGCCGTCCCTCACGCCAATACCGAGGACATTCCGGCCATGATCGATTACATCAAGTCGAATCCGGCCTGGGCACTGACCGACGCCGCGCAGCAAGACAGGGTCTACGTCTCGACCGACAACCGCCTGCTGCAGGCCGGAACCGACATCGGCCAGACGATCGGCATGGTGCGCAAGCAGTACCTCCGCAACTGAGCGTCTACGCCCCCGGATCGTGACTTCCAGACAAATCGCGGTTCTGATCAGCCTGCTGGTGGCCCTCGCCGCCGCAATCGTCGCGTCGCTGGCCCTCGGTGCCGTGAACATCCCGTTCGCTCAGGTGGTCGATATTCTGCTCGGCCGCGACGCCCCGGGTCCCTCTGCCCAGATCGTGGAGGTTCTGCGCCTGCCGCGTACGGTCGAGGCGATGCTGGTCGGGGCGGCGCTCGGGGTGGCCGGGGCACTGCTTCAGGGAGCGCTCGGCAACCCGCTCGCCTCGCCTGACGTGATCGGAGTCACCGGCGGTGCCGGATTCGGCGCGGTCCTGATCATCATCCTCTACCCGGAAAGCATCGCCCTGCTGCCGGTTGGTGCATTGGCTTTCGGCCTGCTGGCCGCGGCGATGGTGTTCGTCATCGGGTTCACCGGACCCACCGGTGGAGGTATCGGCCGGGTGATCCTCGCCGGCATCGCGATCGCCTCGCTTTTTGCCGCCGGCACCGCGGCGCTGATGGCCGCCTATCCGGACCGGGTCCCTTCGGCGATCTTCTTTCTGGTCGGCGGACTCACCTCGACCGGCTGGGAAACCCTGAAGCAGCTCTGGCCGTACTTCACCTTCGGGTTCGTGCTCGCCGCCTTCATGATCCGGCCGCTGGACAGGCTGCTGCTCGGCGATGACGTCGCCGCGTCGCTCGGCTCAAAGCCGCGCACCATAAGGCTGCTCTCGGCGCTGGCGGCAGCTGTACTGGCGTCCGCCGCGGCTGCGGTCGCCGGCCTCGTTGCATTCATCGGGCTGGTAATTCCCCACGTGGTCCGCCTGGCGGGAGGCACCAATAACCACACTTACGTGGTGCCGGTTTCGGCGCTCGGCGGTGCGGCACTGCTGGTCGCCGCCGACACCCTCGCCCGGACGATCAGGGCGCCGATCGAGATGCCGGTCGGGCCGTTCCTGGTGGTGCTCGGCGTGCCGCTGTTCCTGTGGCTGCTGAGGAAGGCCGTCTGATGGCGCTGCGCCGCCCTTCGCAGCCACCTGATCCGGACGCTCCGCTGGTCGAGGCACGGGGCGTGGGGGTCACGATCGGCGGAACCGGGATCCTCCACGACGCCGACCTGACCCTGGTGCCGGGCGAGCTGCTCGCGATCATCGGTCCGAACGGTGCCGGCAAGTCAACCTTCGCCCGGGCGATCTGCGGTCTTCAGAAAGCCTCCGCCGGGACGGTGAAGTGGTCCGGCAGGGACCTCTCCGGACTCAAGGGCCGCGAACTGGCCCGGCTGAGGGCGTTCGTCCCGCAAAGGGCTCAGGTGCCGAATGGCGTCACCGTGGCCGACGCGGTGAGGATCGGCCGCTCGGCTCACCTCAAGCCGCTCCAGGGATTCAGCGCCGATGACCGCGACGCGATCTCCTCTTCACTCAAGCGCGCCCGAATGGACGGTTTCGAAGACCGCCTGCTGAGCACGCTCTCCGGGGGAGAGATGCAGCGGGTGCAGGTCGCGGTCGGCCTGGCCCAGGGGGCACCGGTGCTGGTCGCGGACGAACCGACCGCCCAGCTGGACCTCGGGGCGACAGCCGCGGTCTCGAAAATGCTGCGCCGGCTGGTCTCGGAGGGGCTAGGTGTGCTGCTGATCGTGCATGACCTCGCCCTCGCCGCAGCGGTGGCCGACCGGTTGATTGTGATGTCGGAAGGGACGACCATCGCAACTGGAGCCCCCCTGGAGGTGTTAACCAGTCAGTTGATAAGCGAAGTCTGGGGTGTCGAGGCCGAACTGGTCCGACACCAGGGCCGATCCGGGCTCCATGTGGAGTGGCTGGAAGGCGACCCGGCCGGCGGACGCTGAGAGCGAATCAATGAATCCCAAGCTTGCTAGTATGGAATAAGTAAGGCTTACCTAACTGTCTTGCCGGCCGCGCCGGAACCTAAGGAGAATCAACAGAAATGCCCCTCACGTCCTCTCGCTTGAACATCCCCGGATCAGGTTCCCGTGGCGCACGCGGCGTTGTGACCGCCGCGACTGTCTTCATCCTCGCCGTGCTCGCCTTCGCCGGGTTTGCCGGGCATGCCGCAGCCGTCGGACCTTCCGGGTCGTTTTCTCTCACCCTCAGCTACGGCAACGCAGGACAGGCCCTCAAGCGGGCGGGCGTCAGCGTTTCGGCCGTCGCTCCTTCCACTCAGACGAAGCTCAGCGGCAGGAGGGTGAAGGTCAACTCGGCACTGAGCGCGATCAGCGCAGCATCGGCGTTCTCACTTCGAGGTGGGCTGCGGTTCAGCAAGGGCAAGCGCAGCATCGTGCTTCGTCAGATGACGTTGCTCACGGACTCGGGCAGGATCACGGCCAGTGTGGCCGGCAAGCGGATCGCTTTCTTCCTCGTGGATGCAAACCCGCAGGTGAACGAGACCGCCGGCACCCTGAAGATCATCGCCGACAAGCTTCGCCTGACCGCGGGTTCGGCGAAGCTGATCAAGTCGAAGTTGCGCGTCGACCGTATCCCGGCCACACAGGTCGGCGGGTTTGCCGCGGACGTCACCTTCGCCTTCGAGGATCCTTACTTTGCGCAGTGTGGATTGGCCGCCCTCAGCCGGTCCGTGGGCACCGTCCCCGAAGCAGGACCGGTTCCGGATCTGACGGGTACCGGTCTCGCGGTTGGAGCACCGGGAATCACCTGGGGGTTCAAGTCGAGCTTCAACGGGTACATCAACGGAATCGGTCTGATCGTCGGCCTCGACGGAACTACCGTGAACCGGGTGCCGATGGCGCCGCCTCAGGTGCCGCCGACCGGCTTCACCTTCCCGAATGCTCAGGGCGCGTACCAGGTGAACGGCCCCGGGAATGCCGACGATCGGGCCTATCTGAACGGAACTGGAGGAGTCATGTACTGCAACGCGGCGCACGGCTTCCGGATCGTGATCTCGAATCCGACAGTCGTGATCGACGGAGGGTCATCGAGGCTGATCGCCGACATTGACACCAACATCAGCGGTGACTGGATGCCCACCCAGCGGGTGGACCTCGCCGACCTGGCTGTCGGTTCGGCGGTGGTCACCGGCACAGCACCTAACGTCACCTGGGCCACGATCCCGGCGACGCTCTCCCAGACTGGTGCCGATGCCTTGCGCCTGTGTGAAGTGAATGTGCCCGGTGCCCCGCCCGGATGCCTCTACCCGGCCGGTACCGTGCTGAGCAGCCTCACCGTCTCCTTTACAGGCGTCTAGAGGGAGCCGGATGGACGGTGACAGATCCCGGGTGATCGCCTGAGCCGGCCGCTGAAAGCGGCTGTTCTGGCGGTGGCCGCACCGGCTCTGCTGCTTCTGTCCGGCTTCGCAGCCGGGCCCGCTTCAGCCTCGACAACGGGCCTCGAACCGTGTCCGAAACCGCCTCCGGCCCAGAAGTTTGACGGCGATGGGACGCTGCCCATTTCGGCTGCGACGAAAAGGGACCTGCGCCAGAGCGGCCTTCGGCCGACCCTGATCTCCCCGGCGAATGCCTTCACCGGCCGACCGACCTTCCCGCTCAGAAAAGCTTCACTTTCCGGCAAGGTTTCAGTCGTTTCGCTCCGTGGTGGCTTCAGGCTCGCACCGCGAAAGGGCGGCCCCCGGGTGCGGATCTCTTCGCTGAAACTCGTGATCCGGAGCGGTACGGTTCCGGTGGTGAACGCCGTGGTTGGCGGTTCGCGGATCCGGCTGTTCAACGTGCGTGGAGCGAGCCGAAAGCTTGACCTCAAGGACGGCGTACTCAACTTTCGCAGTGGCTCCGCCAGGCTCACGCGGGGCTCTGCCGCGCGGTTGAGCGACCTGCTCGGGCTCCGCCGCGTGAATCGACTCTCCACCGGCCGTAACTGGGGACGGCTGTCGGTCTTTGCTGCGCGGAACAACAAGGTGAAGGACCCGGTGGCAGAAACCCCGGTCGAGCCCCCGTTCCTGGAGCGTCCGATCGCAGCCGCCGACATCACTTCGGCCACGATCCGGTGGCGGGTGCGGGAGTCTTTCATCCGGTACGTCGCAGTCGGCGCAGGTACCTCGGTCGCCGAGGGCGCGACCGCTGATCCGCCTGAGGAGATCGGTGGGGCCGGGCCCCTGGTCTACGGGTTCAGCTTCCCCTTCACCGATGGCTGGGTGGCACCCGGTTCGGAGCCGGCCGCGATCCACGGCGGCGGCAAGGTCGGGTTCCGCCACTGCCGGAACACCATCAATTTTACCGTGGCTGATCCCGAGATCGAACTGAACGGCGACGCCGACTCCCGGCTGATCTTCAAGGTGGACGGCACCGATGGCACCGCCTTCCCCAACTCGCGCGCAGTAATGGTCCAGCTGATCCCGAGCCTGGCAACGAAGACGACGGACGGTAATACGACGACCCTGAGCGGAATACCCGGCTACATTCCGCAGGCGGCAACGGGGATCTTCGCCGACTTCTACCCACCGTTTCCAGGCAGCGTGAACGCACCCGGGGCTGAATTTTCCCACTTCGGCTCCGTGACCGTCTCCTACACCACCGGATGAACTTCCACCGAAACAGCCCGGGCCTTCTTCCCGGCCGAACGTTGCGGGGGCGCTCGGCGATCCTGTTCACCGCCGGGTTGGCTTTCTGCCTGCTGACGTCCGTTCTGGCAGGGCCGGCACTCGCCAAGGACGGTCAGGTGACCGTTCGCGCGGCCGGTATCACCAACGCTTCGGTGACCATAAAGCTGAGCGAGCTCGGCAACAACGACATCAACAACCGCAACTACCGGCTGAAGTCGGGGTCGGTGAGCATCAGTGGCCATTCGCTGCTTCAGGTGATGAACGCTGCCGACGCGCAGTCGGCTGAGATCAACCTGGCGACGATCCCGGCGATCGAGATCGACCGACCCAGTGCCAGTGGTGGCCCGATCCGGATCTCTGGAAGGGACGTGCGCAACCCCGCGGCCTTCAGCGACGGACCGCCGGTGTTCTACGAAGACAACGGCGCGACCGTGTTTGTGATGCCGGGCAGCGGCAGCGGTGCGGGCAGTCGTTACCGTTTCGTATTCACGCCGGTCGGGATCTCGATCTCCAGCGGTGCCAGCTACGAGGTCAATCTGAGCGCGTCCCGGACCAGAATCAAGGTGGGCCAGGAGGTGAGCTTCAACGCCTCGGTGACCGGCCAGGATGGCGGCGAGCCGCTCTCGTTCCGGTGGAGGTTCGGTGACGGCGCCGTCCGGGCCACCGCCAGAGGGAGGGTGAGCCACACCTTCCGGAAGGATGGCGCTTTCCCGGTGATAGTGGACGTTACCGGCGCCTCGGGAGCGGGACAGTCCGGAATCCTGATCGAGGTCGGCAAGGTGGAAAAGCCGAAGCCGAAACCCAAGCCGAAACCCGACGAAGCCAACGGCTCCGCATCTCAGAACCCCGACGGAGACGGCGGCACCGGAGGCTCCGGCGGAGGCGGGGGAGGGTTTGGTTCAGGTTTCGGCAGCGGTTCCGGAAGCTCCGGCTCGGGAACCGGCTCGGGCCCGTCGGTTTCCGTTCCCGCTCCCCGTGCACCAGGGCCGCAGGATCCCCAGCCGAAACCCGACGCGACTCCAGACGACGGCCTGGTTGAGGTCCAGGGCCAGCTGGTCGATCCTCGGACAGCCACGGTGGTCCCCCGCGCCGATGCCCCGACCGTGGAGAGCGCCAATCCGGCACCGTCCGGGACCGAGCAGGGTGGCTTCGGGATCCCCGGCGCAGCATGGACCCTTGCCGGGGTCGGACTGCTGATGGGCCTCGGTGCGTTCGCCGAGCTGCGCGTCTTCTCCCGCATCTACTGAGGTGGCCGGCGATTCGGGGCTAGCTGGGCGTGACCTGCGGCCTAGCTTGGCGTGACCTGAGAACCGCCGGTGATCGAGTCGGTCCCGTCGGGGAAGCGGACCCACGCCTTGTTGGTGCCGTCGTAGTCGGGCGCCCAGAGGATCAGCGTCGCGTCGCCCCGCTGGTTGACTTCGCAGGCTCCAGTCCCTTCTTCGTCTACGCCGCGCCAGATCCGGACGAACGGGTTGTGCTGCCATTCCTCGGCGATGGTGCTCGGCTGCCGGTGGCCGGGGTGGATCCGGGTTTCCGGCGGAAGCGTCATGACCTTGTCCATGATCGAATGCTTGAGGTCCTCGAAACCGGTTGCGCCGGGTGCCATCGTGCCGGCGACGGTGCCTTTGAAGATCAGGTCGGCGGTGATCAGATCGGTGCCGTCGATCAGAAAGGCAAGGTGACCGCCGGCGTGGCCGGGGGTGAAGAGGGCCTCGATTCGAAGGTTTCCGGTTTCGATTACATCACCGTCTTCGAGCATGCGGTCGACTTCGAACTCGACCTCTCCGGCCGTGATTTCATGCGCCAGAATCGGGATGCCTCGTTCTTCGGCCAGCTCGCCGAGGCCGACCACGTGGTCCCAGTGGTCGTGGGTCAGCAGGATGTGTGTCAGCTCAGTGCCTTCCCGGTCGGCCCGTTCGAGCAGCGGCTCGATCACCCCGTTGCCGTCAATCAGCACGCCCTTGCCGCCGGGCTCGTCGACCACGAGGTAGGAGTTCGAAAGCCAGTCGGCCTGTTCAACACGCTGGAGGATCATGGGAAGCCTTTCGTTCGGAAGCGGGGTCAGTTGAAGTGGATAACGCTGCGGATGCCGTCCTGGGCTTCCATCAGTTCGAAGCCGCGGTTGACTTCGTCGAGGGTGAGATCATGGGACAGGAAAGGGTCGACGTTGATCTCTCCGGCCATGTAGCGGTCGATCAGCTCCGGCACCTGGTCGCGTCCCTTGACCCCGCCGAACGAGGATCCGGCCACGCGGCGGCCGGTGATCAGCAGACGCGGAACGATGTCGAGTGTTTCCCCCCTGCCCGCGACACCGGCGACCGTGCAGAGGCCCCAGCCCATGCGGGCGGACTCGACCGCCTGCTTCATGACGCTGACCAGTCCGGTCGCCTCGAAGGTGTAGTCGGCGCCGAAGCCGCCGGTCATCTCGAGGATCCGTTCGACCGTGTGCCCGTCTCCGGGCATCAGGTCAGTCGCGCCCTGGACCCGGGCCATCTCAAGCCGCTCCCCGGAAAGGTCGACGCAGACGATCCGCCCGGCGCCCTGGAGGCTGCAGCCGGCGACCGCGCCGAGGCCGACCATGCCTGCACCGAAGATGACGCAGGTCGAGCCTGGCGACACCTTTGCCGTGTACATGGCAGCGCCGAGGCCGGTGGAGAGGCCGCATGCGAACAGGCAGGCCCGGTCGAGCGGCGCTTCGGGGTCGATCTTCGCCAGGGCGATCTCGGGCATCACGGTGTACTCGGCGAAAGTTGATGTACCCATGAAGTGGCGGATCGGCTCGCCGTCCCGGGAGAGCCTGGTGGTGCCGTCTGGCAGGTGGCCCTTGCCCTGTTCTTCACGGATCGCCAGGCAGAGGTTGGTCCGGGGATCGGTGCAGTGGATGCACTCGCGGCATTGGGGCGAGAACAGGGTCACCACATGATCGCCGACCTCGAGCGAAGAGACGCCTTCGCCGAGCGACTCGACAACACCGGCGCCCTCGTGGCCGAGCACGGTCGGCGCGTAGCCGGAAGGGTCGGCTCCCGAGGCGCTGTAAAGGTCGGTGTGGCAGACCCCGCAGGCCTCCAGCCGGACCAGTACCTCGCCGGCCTGCGGTTCCTGAAGGTCGACCTCCTGGACCGAAAGTGGCTTGCCGAACTCCTCCAGAACCGCCGCGCGCATCTTCATGCGCCGATCCTACGACAGACGGGTCAGCCGGCCGGCTTCTTCGATCGCTTGACTTCGTACATCGAGCGGTCGGCGGCCGCCAGAACTTCAGCCAGACTTTCGGAGCCCGTTTCGATCTGGGAGTTTCCGACGCTGATCCGACACCGCAAGGCGAGGCCTTCAGGCCGGTAAACCAATTTCTCGAAATGGTCCATGAGCTGCTGAGAGATCTTCGCCGCCTGCGCCGCGCCCACGCCGCTCATCAGGACCACGAACTCGTCGCCACCAAACCTCGCCGGCAGGTCGGTGGCGCGGACCTCTCCCCGCAGCTCTTTCGCGAAGAAGCGCAACACATCGTCACCGGTTTCGTGGCCGTACCTGTCGTTTACCGCCTTGAAGTCGTCCAGGTCCACCATCAGCACCGAGGCGGGCTCGCCCGTCTGCAGGGCACGCTCGATCTGACTCCCGATAGCCCGCTCGATCTGACGACGGTTGGCGAGTTCGGTGAGGGGGTCCTTGCCCGCCTCGGAGCGCAGGTCCTCCTCGATCCGCTTGTTGGTAGAGATGTTGGTCGTCTGGGCGATCACGTAGACAGGGTCCCCATTTTCGTCCCGGACGAGGGAAACGGCAAGTACCAGCCAGACGGTCTCTCCGCTCTTGCGCGTGAACCGTTTCTCCAGAGAGTAGGAGTCGAATTCGCCTGCGAGAGCCCGCTTGACCAGAAGCACCTGCTCATCCATGTCGTCCTCGTGGGCGATGTCGGCGACCTTGAGTTCGAGCAGTTCTTCGGCCGGATATCCGACGAGATCGCACATCGCCGGGTTGGCCCTGAGGAATCGGCCGTCAATTCCAACCAGGGACATTCCGTTCGGTGCGTTCTCAAAGGCGGTCTCGAAGCGCTTCGTTGCTTCGGCCAGCTGGCGTTCAGCGACGATCCGGTTGGTGATGTCGGTGGCGATCGTCACGACGCCGTAGGTCGAACCGTCCGGGCGCCTGAGTGGAGCTTTCTCCGTGAGGTACGTCTTGACCGATCCGTCGCGGGCCGGCATTTCGCGCTCGACCCGAATAGGTACGGCCTTCTCCAGGACCTCACGGTCGTCGTCGGCGAGTCCTTCGGCGACGCCGGGATCGAGCAGGGCGTCGATCGGCCCTCCGACAACCTTGTCCCGGTCGACGCCCAGATCCTTCTCCAGGCTCCGGTTGATATGAAGCAGGTCGCGGTTGTAATCCTTCACCGAGACGATCTGATCGATGCTGTCGAGCACATCCTCGAACAACTGCCTTTCTTCAGCGACCTGCGCCTCCGCCTCCTTGCGCTGGGTGATTTCGGTCAGGAATCCCAAGACCCCTTTCACCTCACCGCCTTCGAGGATCGGCCGAACGTCCACCAGGTAGACACGGATCCCGTCGTTCGATCGCATTTCGAAGCTGCTGCCCTCTCCCGCGAGGGCAGCGTCGAGGCGTGGTTTCAGCAGATCGACCGTCTCGGGCATGAAAACCTCGCTGACCGCGCGGCCGAGAATCTCATCTGGATCGTAGTCTCTCTTCGAGAGCGCCTCTCCGAAAGCCTCGACGATCCGCAGGTGGAGGTCGAGAACGACAACCGCGGATCGGGGCAGCAGTCTGAGCGCACTGACGAGCAGGAGTCTGTCCGTGCTGATCGGCTCCCTTGAAATCACTCTGACGGCCGCGTCCGCTCCAACGGCCGAATCCATCTCGGTCATAGGCGGCCAGAATAGCGCCGTGGGCTTGGATCGGCAATACGCCTGCTGCAACCCCGGCCGCGGCAGCACTCCTGGCGATCGGGCGGCGGCAGAGTCCTCGGCCGATGTGGGCACTCCGCTTTCAGTGCCGCTGAAGTCGAACGGCCGGTGCGTCTGCACCGACCGTCTTCCACTTCGTCAAGTCGATGAGGCGATCACTTGATGAACAGCATCTCCGAATACTTCGGCAGCGGCCACAGGTCGTCGGCCACAATGCGCTCGAGTTTGTCGGCGACGACACGCACTTCGTGCATCGCAGTGAGTTGCCTGTCGCGCGCGTACACCGCGAGGTCGAGGCCCTCCTCCTCGATTCCGTCCGGGTACTGGTTGACGTCCTCGAGGTCCATGGTCCGCGCGACCAGTTCGTCGAACAGCGCGCGGGCTTCTGTCTCAAGAGTGTCGGCGTCGGCATCGCCGAGCAGAACCAGGTGCTTGAGCGTTGCCGGGATGATCTGGGTACGGGCCATTGTCGCCGCGGTCTCAGCTTCGATGTTCGCCTGCATCGAGTACTGCTCGACCCATACTTCGTAGCGGGCCTCGAGCTCACGCCTCGACAGCACGTTGTACTTCTCGAAGGTCTCGACCGTCGAGTCCGAGATCACTTCGGGCAGCGCGTCGGGCGTGGTGCGCAGGTTCTTCAACCCGCGCCTGGCTGCCTCTTCCTGCCACTCGTCCGAGTAGCCGTCTCCGTCGAAGCAGATCTCACGGTTGGCCGCGTAGGACTCGGCGACCACGGAGAACACCTTGGCCGCGAGGTCACTCTCGCCGGAAGCTTCGAGCTTGCCAGTCAGTTCATCGATCGCCTCGGCGACGATCGCATTCAGCACGGTGTTGGTGAAGGCCAGAGACATGGTTGAACCGAGCGCCCGGAACTCGAACTTGTTGCCGGTGAAGGCAAAGGGCGAGGTCCGGTTGCGGTCACCACCGTCCCTGGGCAGGTCGGGAAGCACCTCGGCACCGAGCTCGAGCATCTCGCCCGGGGTGTGCGGGTCGCCCTCTCCCGCCGCAAGCGTCTCGAACACCTTCTCCAGCTCGCCACCCAGGAAGACCGAGATGATCGCCGGCGGGGCTTCGTTTGCTCCCAGCCGGTGGTCCTGCCCGAGGTTTGCGACGGTGGCCCGCAGCAAGCCTTGATGCTTGTTCACCGCCTGCATCACCGCCGCGCAGAAGAACAGGAAGCTCAGGTTCTCTGCCGGGGTGTCACCGGGGTCGAGCAGGTTGTGGCCTGTATTGGTGCCCATCGACCAGTTGTTGTGCTTGCCCGATCCGTTGACTCCGGCGAACGGCTTCTCGTGGAGCAGGCAGACCAGTCCGTACTTGCGGGCGACGCTCTGCATCACCTGCATCAGCAGCTGCTGGTGGTCGGAGCCGACGTTCGAATTCTCGAACATCGGGGCAATCTCGTACTGGGCCGGGGCGACCTCGTTGTGACGGGTCTTGATCGGCACACCGAGCTTGGCCAGCTCCTGTTCGGTCTCCATCATGCAGGCAAGCACCCGCTCGGGGATGGCCCCGAAGTAGTGGTCGTCGAGCTCGTGGCCCTTGGCCGGCTTGGTGCCGAACAGGGTGCGTCCGGTAAGGATCAGGTCCGGGCGGGCGAAGTAGTACTGCTCGTCGATAAGGAAGTACTCCTGCTCGGGGCCGACCGTGGTCACCACGCGTTCTGACTCCTCGTCGCCGAGTAGCCTGAGCGCCCTGACCGCCGACTTCGATAGCGAATCCATCGAACGCAGCAGCGGGATCTTGCCGTCGAGGGCCTCGCCCGTCCAGGACGCGAACGCGGTCGGGATGCAGAGCAGCGTGCCGTTCGGGTTGTCGAGCAGGAAGGCGGGGCTGGTCGGGTCCCAGGCGGTGTAGCCGCGGGCCTCGAAAGTCGCCCTGATCCCGCCGGTCGGGAAGGAGGAGGCGTCGGGCTCACCCTGGATCAGCTCTTTGCCGCGGAACTTGGCGATCGAGCCGCCGTCGGACGTCGGGTCGAAGAAAGAGTCGTGCTTCTCGGCGGTCAGGCCGGTCAGCGGCTGGAAGACGTGGGTGAAATGGGTGGCACCGTGCTCCAGTGCCCATTCCATCATCGCCGCGGCGACCTCGTCGGCGAGATCGACGTCGAGCGCCTCACCGCGCTCGAGCGTCGCCTGAAGACGCTCGTAGACGTCAGGGCTGAGCCTCTCTTTCTGGACTTCCGGCGAGAAGACATTGCTGCCGAAGACGATGTTCTCGTCCTGCGTAAGGTCGACCGCTTCCATGGACGATCCGTCGGGAAACCATTGAGCGGCGGTTACGTTCTGCTGGCGACTCGGGGTCATAGTCTGGGCGTTCCTCCTGGTGGCAAGATTGAATGAAATTGGAGAGAAGCAGACTATTGGCGGCGGTCTGCGGTGCTCTTTGTACGGAAGGCTAAGGTTAGTTCAGGCTGCCTTTACTGTCGTCCAGCCTCACCGTCCAGCCTCACCGTCCAGCCTCACCGTCCAGCCTCACCGTCCAGCCTCACCGTCCAGCCTCACCGTCCAGCCTTACGTCCAGCCTCAGGGGGAAGTGACCGGGATCGAGGCACACTGTGTGCCCGGAGTCGGATCACTTCCTTTGAGGCTGCTCGGGTTCTGAATGATTGTGTGCATTGGCTCACGCAAAGATAGTTTAGAACTCATGTATGATCCCAGCGCAGCCAAAACGCCGAGTTCCCGGGCACGCCTCGGGAAGCGGGGGACCCAGAGGGATTTTTGTCCCTGGGGCGAATCGGAGCACCATCTCCGTAGCGCGACTCTTTCAGCGCGAGCCCGACAGCTAACCCCGCAGGCAAAAGAAAGAGATTTATATGTGCCTAGCCGAAAAACAGCGATTTACCAGGAGCATCACGACTATCGTGCTGCTCGGCGTGATTCTGCTTCTGGCCGCGGTCGCCGGAGGGCCGGACGGCTCGACCGCGTCAGGCGCACAGCGCGGCGCGGGTGTCTCGACCACGAAGAGTGGCGGGCTGGCCGTTCCTGGCAAGCCGGAAGTCACCGACGTCGTCTGCATCCGGCAGTGCGTCTCGCCACGCCGGGCCACCCCGGGAGCGACCGTCAGGGTCGTCGGCCGCTACCTCGACCGGGTCCGACACGTCGTCTTCGCCGGCCGGGAGAGTCCCCTGAGAGTGCGCTACACGGCGCGGAAGTTTCAGGCCGTGAGCGTGGAGGTTCCGAAGGAGGCCGACGACGGACGGCTTTTTGTCGTCAGCACCGCGGGAATCAGGTCGAACCGCGCACCGCGGGAACTCGAGATCCTCCCCACCAGCCGGATCCCCAAGGAGGTCTTTCCGGTTCGCGGTCCACATAACTTCGGCAGCTCCGGAGCGAGGTTCGGTGACCCGCGTAGTGGCTACGCCCATCAGGGGCAGGACGTGATGGCTTCCTGTGGCACCCGGCTGGTATCGATCCGCCGGGCCCGGGTCGTCTTTCGCGAGTACCAGAGTGCGGCCGGCAATTACGTCGTACTCCAGAACCTCGGAACCAACACCCAGTTCGCCTACATGCATCTGCTCCGGCCTTCTCCGCTCAGGCCCGGGCAGATCGTCGGGGCCGGCCAGCTGGTCGGCCTCGTCGGGCAGACTGGCCGCGCCTACGGCTGCCACCTCCATTTCGAGTACTGGGTCGGCCGGTGGCAGATGGGCGGCAGGCCGATCGACCCGCTGCCTTACCTCCACTCGCTCAAGTAGCCGGGCCACCAGACGGCTCCCTCCCTGACGGCGCTGCTCGGGATTGATGGCGTAACGGGTTCCGCTTGACGCTCAGGTAGGATTCGCCACTAAGGAAGGAGGACCATTGGTGGGGAGATTCACCGGGTAGCTTCGTATTGACGTCAGCCAATCCAGCACAGCCAAGCCGCGCATCAGGTCGCGGTCGCGCCCCGGCGCTGCTCAGAGTCGTGACTCTGGTCGTTTTCGTCTGCGCGGTCGTCCTTGTTGCGACGCTTGTCTTCAGCGGCGGATCCGGCTACAGGTACACCCTGAAGTTCGAGAATGTGAGCCTGGTGGTCCCCGGCAACCAGGTGATGGTCGGAGGCCACCCGGTCGGTTCGGTCAAGTCGATCAAGCTGAGCGACGAGAATCAGGCCGCGATGGAGGTCGAACTCGACGAACCCCTCCGTGAAGGCAGCAGCTTCATCGTTCGCAAGAGCTCGCTGTCCAGCGTCCACAACCATTACCTCTCGCTGACCCCGGGTCCTGACAACGCGCCCCTGATGGCCGAGGGCGCGACGCTCGGAGAAGCCAACACCACTTCGGCCGTCGAGATCGACCAGCTCTTCGACATCTTTGACGAGAAGACCCGAAGGGGCTGGTCGAATCTGATCCAGGGTGCCGCTTCGGTCTTCGCGGGCGACGCGGCCGAAGGCGGCAACAAGACCTTCAAGTACTCGGGCGCAGCCTTCAGCTCCACTCAGCGGCTTATGGCGGAGCTCTCAGACCAGGATGCGAAGCTCGGCGAGTTCGTCAAGAACACCGGCGGGCTGATGACCACCCTGGCCGAGGTCTCGCCGACCCTGACCGACCTGGTCAGCAACGCCAACACCGCTCTCGGTGCCATCGCCAGCGAGAACCAGTCGCTCTCCCTCGCCCTCCAGGAACTGCCGCCCACGCTGCGTCAGGCAAATACGACTTTCGTCAACCTGAGGGCCGCGCTCGATGACGTGCAACCGCTGCTTGCGGCCAACGGGCGCGCTGCCGATGCAGGCCTCGCCGGATTCCTGCGCAATGACCTCACGCCGGTTCTCCGGCGGCTGAAGCCGGTCGCCGCCAGCCTGGCGACGACCGCCAGCCGACCCGGCCCGAGCAACGACACCAACGAACTGCTTGCCGCGCTGATCCCGCTCCAGAGCACCGCGCGGCCTGCGGTGACCGCGGTGGTGCGCGCCCTCAACGCCTCGCAGGAAGAACTCTCCGAGACTCGCGCCTATGCGCCCGATATCTTCAACGCACTCTCCAAGCTCGGCGCCGCATCGGCGAACTACGATTTCCCTGGGCGGTATGTGAGGGTGCGGCCTACGGCGACCGGCCTCTCCCAGCTGAATGGAACCACGATTGAGCCGGCCGACACCGAGATCTACGGCGGCCTCGACCTGCTCAGCGGCCTCAACCGGTGCCCCGGCGGCTCGACCCAGCCGATCGCCGGCTCCAACCCCTTCCTTGATGGCGGCAATCTCGTCGGCAAGTGCGACCCGAGTCAGGTGCCATGAAACGGATCGTCACGATCCTCGCTGTCCTGGCCCTGCTCGTGCTTGCGTTCCTGCTGTTCAGGGGTTGCCAGGACTCGGGCAATGCCTACCAGGTCCGGGCGGTTTTCGACAACGGCGGCTTCGTCGTTCCCGGGATCGATGTGCGAGTTGCCGGCGCCAACGTCGGCAGCGTCGATTCGATTGACGTTTCACTCGACGGTGAGGTCGTGAGCTCCGACCCGGCCGACCCGACCCGACCCGGCAAGGCGATCGTGGTGATGAACATCGCGGACCCCGCCTTTCAGGACTTCCGCGATGACGCCTCCTGCATCATCCGGCCCCAGTCGCTGATCGGCGAAAAGTTCCTCGACTGCTCGGTCACCGAACCGCGTCCGCCCGGCACCGACCCGCCGCCGTCGCTCCAGCAGGTTCCCGGGGGTGAGCCCGGTGCCGGTCAGTACCTGCTTCCGCTTGAGAACAGCGGCCGCTCGGTCGATCAGGACCTGATCAACAACATTTACCGGCTGCCTTATGCCCAGCGTTTCCGGATAATCCTCAACGAACTCGGAGTCGGACTCGCGACCCGCGGACCGGAGTTGAGAGAAACGATCACTCGGGCCAACCCGACCCTGCTCGAGGTCAACAAGGTGCTGAAGATCCTCTCTTCCCAGAACCGGACGCTGGCCGAACTGGCAAGAAACGGGGACAACAACCTGAGCAAACTCGCCGAGCGGCGGACGAACATGGTCGGGTTCTTCCGGAACGCCGGATTCACCGCCGGGGCGACCGCCGAGCGCAGCGATGACATGCGCCAGAACCTGGCCAACCTGCCTACGACGCTGCGCGAGCTTCAGAAGACCTTCAAGGCGCTCGGAACGTTCGCCGGCGACGCCGAGCCGGTGTTCAGCACACTGCGTCCCGCGGCAAAGCAGATCAGCAAGTTCACTACTTCGACCAAGCCCTTCGCGGACGCAACCCGGATCTCCCTGACCAGCCTCGCCGAAGCGACCCGCATAGCCGGTCCGGACCTGGTTGCGTCGAGGCCGATCATCCAGAAGCTGGGCCGCCAGGCGCGGACCGGCAAGGAGCCGTTCACCGAACTCGAGTTTTTCCTCGCCAGCACCCGCAAGGCAGACGGCTTCCGCAACCTGATGCTCTTCTTCTACAACACCGGCAGCGCCCTGAACGGTTTCGACCAGTACGGGCACTATCAGCGTACGAACGTGATCATCTCCGGCTGTACCGAGTACCGGACCGCCTCGTTTGCCGACTGCTCGGGCTCATGGCAGGCGACGGCCTCGACCCTCTCCGCCGCGGCATCCGCGAGCCTCGGGCAGCTTGATTCGGGTGGCATTGCGCCCGGCGATCTGTTCGGAGCGACCGGCGCGACCGGAGCTACCGGCGACACTGGGGCGACCGGCGATACGGGCGTCACCGGGCCGACCGGAGACACCGGCGCCACCGGAGACACCGGCGCCACCGGAGACACCGGCCTGACCGGTCCCGATTCCGGCGCCCCCCCGGGCGGGGGCAACGCCGCGATCTCCGAGGCCGGCGGGTCGGCCACCAGAAACTCGTCCCCGGCGCTCGCAGGGCTCTCCGACGAGATGCGCAGCCAGATGACCATCCTCGATTACCTGATGGGCAAGTGATGAACAAGGTCCGCCGACAGTCGAGGATCTCCTCATCCCCGCTGCTGGTCGGTGCGGTCACCACCGTGATCGCGATCGTCGGGGTGTTCTTCTCCTACAACGCAAATACCGGCCTGCCTTTCGTGCCGACCTACAGGGTCGGTGTCGACCTCCCCTCGGGCTCTTCGCTCGTCCAGGGCAACGAGGTCCGGGTCGCCGGCGTGCGTGTCGGCGTGGTCGACTCGGTCAACGCCGAGCAGCTCGAGGACGGCGGAACCATCGCCAAGCTGAACCTGAAGCTCGACAAGAGCGTGGAGCCGATCCCGGAGGACTCGACCGTGACCGTGCGTCAGCGCTCGGCCCTCGGTCTCAAGTACCTGCTGCTCACGCCCGGTGATTCGAACCAGGGCCTGCCGGCCGGAGGCACCCTGCCGATCACCCAGGCCACGCCCGAACCGGTGGACCAGGATCAGTTCTTCAACATGTTCCAGCCTGAGGTCCGGCGCGCGATCCAGACCAACCTCGCCGAGTACGGCGGTGCTTTCGCGGTGCGAGGCGCTGACATCAACGAGATCCTCGGAAAGCTGCCACCGCTGCTCAAGGTCGCCAGGCCGGTCACCAGAAACCTCGCATCCGAGAAGACCGACCTGACGGGATTCATCCAGGGGCTGGCTCAGGCCGCGGCGGAAGTCGCCCCCGTGGCCGATCAGCAGGCCGAGATGTTCGTCAACCTCGATACGACTTTCGCCGCGCTGGCGGTCGTTGCCCGGCCGTTCATGCAGGATGCGATCACCGAAAGCGTCAAGACCCAGCTCGTGGTTCAGCGAGAAGGGTCGCGCATCCGCCCGTTCCTCTTTGCGTCGGCGAAATTCGCCAGGGCGCTCTTGCCGGGTGCTGTCGCGCTGGCCAAGGCAGCTCCGATCCTGAACGAGTCGCGCCGCCTCGGCATACCCGTACTGCTTTCAACCCCGAAGCTCTACGACGAACTCGGTCCGACCGCCCGCTCGCTGCGGCAGTTCGGGGCCAGTCCGCAGGTGAACGCCGGCCTGGACTCCCTGATCGAAACCAACCAGATCCTGCAGCCACTGTTCAACTTCCTCGGTCCGTCCCAGAATGTCTGCAACTACCTGGCACTGCTGCTCAGAAACGCGGCCGCGATCTCTTCGACCGGCAACTCCGCCGGCAAGTGGGTCCGGGCGATCAGCGTGCTGCCACCGGTCGGTCAGAATGCAGAGGGTGGGCCGGCAGCGGCGCCCGCAAACGGCGGCGCGCCCAGTCCTGGCTACCCGGCGAACCCCGGCAACTTCCTGCACTCCAATCCGTATCCGTACACGGCCGCTCCGAACCAGCCCCGAATCTGTGCCGCAGGTAACGAGATCTACACGCCCGGCGTCCAGGTAATCGGCAACGGGGACGCCCAGAACACCATCGTCACCAACGATCAGTCCGAGCAGCAACTGAACTGGAACCTGGGTCAATGAGCCGCGACCACCGCAAATCATCGCGCTACAACCAGCAGTTCTTCCGGGACTGGGGTGGAGCCGGACCGCTCACCATCGGTCTGATCGCAGTCGTCCTGATGGCGCTTGGCTTCTACCTCGCCTTCACCAAGTCGATTCCGTTCACCAGCCCCGGCTACCAGGTCAACGCAACCTTCACCAACGCGGTGAACATCGCAATCAACTCGCCGATCCGGATCGCCGGCATCAACGTCGGCAAGGTCACCGATGTCTCGGCGGCGGGCGAGGCCACCCTTGTGACGTTCACGGTCGACAACGAAGGCCGCCCGGTGCGCGAGGACGCAGCAGCCCAGATCAGGCCGAGGCTCTTCCTCGAAGGCAACTGGTTCATCGACCTCGACCCTGGCACGCCCGACGCCGAAGAAATGCCCGATGACGGCACGATCCCGGTAAGTCGTACCGGGACCAGTGTCCAGGTGGGCGATGTTCTGCGGAACACGCTGCAGCTGCCTCAGCGGGCCAACCTCCAGAAACTGCTGGCCGGGCTTGGCACCGCGCTGAACGCGACACCGACGGCGGCGGAAGACCTGACCTTCGAGCCCTTTGTGAAGGGTCTGAGCGGTGGCGAGGCCCTGAACCTGCTCTATCGCAAGGGTGAAGAAGCGTCCCGCGGAACGGCGATCGTCAATGCGGCCACCCTCGGGGAGAACCCGAACGAGTTGCGCAACCTGCTGCGCGGCCTCGGCCGCCTGACCGGCACGCTCAACGCCAGGGCCGGCGACGTCCAGGGCTTCGTCCGCAACTTCGCGACCTTCACCGGAGCCCTGGCGGCAGAGTCCGGCAATCTCTCGAAGACGATCCGGGAGCTGCCGCCGACCCTGACGACGGCACGCATCTCACTCAGCAACCTCAACAGGGCGCTGCCGGCGCTGCGCGGATTCGCGATAGCGATCACTCCAGGCGTCAACGAGATCCCCGAGACCATCCGGGCCGTGCGGCCGCTGACCGACCAGTTGAAGCCACTGCTTACCGAAAGCGAGTTACTCGGTCTGACGAAGATTATCCAGCGCAATACTCCTGCCGCGACCACCTCGACCCGGGAGACCCTGGCTCTGTTGCCAGAGCTCAAGTACTACGGGCTCTGCGTCGCCGACAACATCATTCCCACCGGTGATCAGGTAATTACTGACGGCACCCTCGGGAACGGCCAGAAGGCCTCGCGAGAGGCGCTCTACTCTGCGGTCAACCTTGCAGGCTCGGCTTCCACCTTTGACGGCAACGGTCCTTTTGTGCGGTTCCAGATCGGTGGCGGAACGCAGTCCGTCCAGATGCCGGATCCGCGAGTCGGCGGCATCCTGACCCCGCTGTACGGACGGACTCCGACCCCGACCCTGGGGACCACCCCGCTTGACAACGGCACTCCGCCGCTGGTTTCCAGCGAGCGTTGCTTCACCCAGGATGTGCCTGATCTCAACAGTCCCGCAGCGGTCGGTCCCGGACCGCCCAGTCCCGAGGTGTACATCCCGTGAAGCGCGCGATCAAGACCCACTACCGCGACGTCATCGCCATCACCGTGATGGTGATCGTCGCCATGGTCACGCTGCTGGTGATCCTCTCCAACCAGAAGGCCGCCCTGCCGTCCTGGATCCCCGGGCTCGGCCAGGAGTTCTACTCGATCAACGCCGAGTTCGAAACCGCCCAGGCGATCACGCCCGGGCAGGGCCAGGCCACGGTGATCGCAGGTATCAACGTGGGCAAGGTGGGCGCGGCCGAGCTGCAGGACGGGGTCGCAAAGGTGAGGCTGGACATCAATCCCAAGTACAGGGAACTGCTCCATCAGGACGCCGAGTTTCTGCTGCGGCCAAAGACCGGCCTCAGCGACATGGTGATCGAGATCGACCCGGGCACCACCGGGCCTCCGCCCGAGGAGGGTGCGACTCTGCCGCTGGCCCAGGGAATGTCGAACGTGCAGCTCGACCAGTTCTTCGCCACGCTTGACCGTGACACTCAGGATTACCTCGTGTTGCTGCTCAACGGCGCCGGCTTCGGGCTGGATGGCAAGGGTCGTGAGCTGATGCAGGGGCTGCGACGTTTCGGCCCGCTCACCTCCTACACGGCAAAGCTGAACGGCCTGCTTGAAGAGCGCCGGGACAACATCAGCGGCGGCGTCAGCGCCCTGAGCAAGATAGCCACAGAACTCGGCAACAACGACGAGGTCGTCGCCGATTTCATCACCAACTCGAAGAACAACCTCCAGGCCTGGGCTGACGAAGAAGCCTCTCTGCGTGAGGCCCTGACCGAACTGCCGCCCACCCTGCTCGCCGCCCAGGACGGGCTCGCCAAATCGAACCGGCTTTCGCTGGTGCTGCGCCCGACTCTGCTCGGCCTGATCCCGGGCGCCAAGAACCTCAAAGCATCGCTTCAGGCCCTGCAGAAATGGCGAAGCGTAACCCCGCTGGTCCGTGACGACATCAGGCCCTTCACGAGGGAAACCCGGCCGTTCTTCACTGACTTCGGCGCAACCAGTCGGGCCTCAGAGATAACTACCGCAAAGGTTCGCGGCTTCTACGTGAACCTCAACCGGCTGCTCGACCTTCTTGCCTACAACCCACCCGGCGACGCGCAGGAAGGCTTCCTTTTCTGGGCGCCCTGGCTGGCCCACAACACCAACTCCTCGATCACCGCCCAGGATGCCGGTGGCCCGGTCAGGCGCGGCCTCAGCATGATCAACTGCAATACGGGGCTGCAGGCCAGCTTCGTAGCCCTCGGCTTGCCTCAGCTGCTTACTGCATACCGACTCGCCCAGCTCCCGCCCCCGACCAACCCGGTCGACGGCGGTATCTGTCCCCAAATCCCACCGGCTGGACCATGAATAAACAGGCACCTTCTATAGGACAACTGATTACGGTTTCGGGCTTCGTGCTCGCCTGCTTCGGACTGCTGCTTTTCGTGTGGGTGGCTTTCGGCGGTCCGACTCCGCTCTCGGCCGCCGGCTACAAGCTGAAGATGCCGATGACTCAGATCGGCCAGCTCGCCGAGCAGTCGCAGATCAAGATCTCCGGTGTCGAGGTCGGCCGGGTCAGCGGAGTGGAACTCGGTACCGGCGAGCAGGACACCCAGGCGATAGTCACCCTGGAAATCGACCCGGAGTACGCTCCGGTTCCGAAGGACACCCGGGCGGTACTCAGGGCCAAGTCCCTGCTCGGTGAGGCCTACATCGAACTCACTCCCGGAGACAAGCGTGACGGCATGCTTCCCGACGGCGGAGAACTGCCCGCCGCTCAGGTCGCAAAGTCGGTCCAGCTCGACGAGATCTTCAGGACGTTCGACGCGAAAACCCGCGAGGCCTTCATGCAGGGCGCGATCGACAACTCGATCGCGATTTCGGGTCGCGGCTCGACCCTGAACCAGACGCTCGGCGTGCTGCCCGGCACCCTTACCGAGCTCGACGACGTGCTGAACATCCTCAACCAGCAGGAAGAGGATGTAAGCAAGCTTTTCCGGAACACCGGCGTCGTCTTCAACGCGCTGAGCGAGCGCCAGGGTCAGCTCAGCGGACTCATCACCAATACGAACACGGTCTTCAGAACCACCGCCTCGAGGACGCAGGAGCTCCAGGACTTCTTCCGGATCTTCCCGACCTTCCTCAGGGAGTCCCGCCTTACCCAGGAGCGCCTCGGCAACTTCAGCGAGGCCAGCACTCCAGCGGTTGTGAAGTTCACTCCGGTCGCCCGTCAGGTCAAGCCGGTCTTTGACGCCGCGATCGCACTCGACCCTCAACTTATCCGCCTCTACCGTGCGCTCAAACCGGTGATCGCCAAGGCTCCCCGAGCCTTCCCCTCACTGCGCGGCTTCCTCGACGACGAAGCGCCACGACTGCTGGCCAGGCTGCCCGACTACCTGGCAGAACTCAAGCCTCTGCTCCAGACTGCCGACTACTACAAGGAGGAGCTGGCTGGATTCCTCGGAAACGTCGCCGCGGCGACCAACGCAGGGACCTTCTATGCGGGCGGGCGCGTCAATTACGTGCGGGCCGGAGTCACTCTGGGTCCCGAGTCGACCACCGCCTTCAACCCGCAGCCGCTCAACTCGAGCCGATCCAATCCTTATCCAGTAGCAGGCTCGAACCTCGACCTGGCTGGGTCCGGTCTGCCCGTGTTCAACGACTCGAACTGCACCGGAGGGGGGATCAACGCCACCATCCCGGCCTGGGCCGCGCTGACGCCTGCCCAGCAGGCCCAGTACGCAGTCAACCTGCGCTACCCGTTCACCCCGGCCCAGGTCCAGGAGCAGTACAACAATGTGATTCAGTTCGGTTTCGCAGGCTTTAACCAGACCGATAACGTGCCGGCGCCGGCCTGTATCCAGCAGCCGCTGTTCAACCCGATCGGGGACACTTCGCAGCCCCCCCGGCAGTACCAGCAGGTCTTCCGCGAGCCCTGAAGACCTTCGGGGCGCAACTCCGGCAGGGTTGGCGTGTTGTTATGGATAGCTGCCGGAGAAGATTTCCGGGGGTGGGTACCCACTCAACCGTGGGCAAAGAGGTTCAACAGGAGGTAACCGTGAGACTTTTCAGTTCCGTAGTCGCCGTGTTCATGATGGCTTTCGCCTTCGCGATTCCGACAATGGCCAACGCCGCCGGCGAAACGGCGGATGCCGATTTGCGAATAACACCGAAAACCCCGACCTTCTTCACCAATGCCTTCAGCTCGGCGAACTACTCGCTCAAGTCGTCGATCCTTGCGGCCGGACCTTTTCCGGGAACTCCGACAGTTGTGCCGATGAAGGTCGCCGACATCAGCAACCCGCCATCGAGCCGGCTCACCTTCAACCCGAAACCGTCGATGCCGGTCTGTGCGGACGACAAGCTGGGCCCGCCTCCGACCAGCAACAGCATCCCGGTTCCCGAGATGATCTTGCGTTGTCCCAACTCGCTGATCGGTAACGGCACAGCAGTGTTCGCCCTCGGCCAGAGCAACAACCCTCTCGCCAACCTGGCCGGTGAGGTCCTCGTATTCAACGGTGGTCGCAGTGGCGGACTGCCGAAGATCAAGGTGTACGCGTACTCCTACGACACCGGCGTCGGCATCTACACAGATGCGATCCTGCAGCCCAACGGCCGGCTGCTGTTCGACATCCCGCGTCTGACCGCCGACTCGTCGGTGAGGCAGCTGAACCTGGATATCCCAGGTCAGAAAGTTGTCATTAACAAGACCGTTCCCACGCCTCAGGTGGTAACGCTTCCGGCAGGCCAGGATCCGAACTACGTCCAGGCCAAGTGCGTCGGTAACGCCTTCCCGTGGACCGCAGACTTCACCATGGGCTCACGGGATGCCGGTGGCAACCCGATCGGCCCGCCGCAGTTCGTAATCAGTGACACCGGAAGCGATGCCTGCACCGGCGTTGCCGGATCAGCGAGAATCGGCAGCGTCCAGGTCAGCGGTCGGGCCAGGGTCAAGCGCAACCGGCCCGCGATCTACACGGTCCGTGTCAGGAACACCGGCAACATTGCCGCAACAGGCGTGAGGCTGAGGGTCTCCGGACGGGGCGTCTCGGCCAACGTCGCCGTCGGCAGCATCAACCCGCGCGCGACCCGTACGGTCCGCGTCAGGCTCCGGCCGAGGGCAGTCGGCAGGATCAGGGCCCTCTTCAGGGCTACTTCGCGCAACGCGGGCACCAGAGCCGCCGCGAAGATCATCAGGGTCGTCAGGTAGACGAACGGCCAGGAACAGCACCGGGACGGGCGGCCTGAAGGCCGCCCGTTTCTTTGCAGCTCCTCATCACCAGAGACGCTTGTATCACCGGATCTCGCCTTCTCAGGGAGCAACCCCGGCGAAGGCCGCGTGTTGTTGGCATAGACTGCCGGACACTGTTTCCGGGATAGGTGCCCACCTCGGTGGGAAACGTGTTCTGTCAGGAGAGGACTTTGAAGCTTTTCAGCTCTGCGATTGCGGCGTTCATGCTGTTGTTCGCCTTTGCGATTCCGACCATGGCGAGCGCCGCCGGTGAAACGGCCGACGCCGACTCCTCCATAACGCCGAGGACCGCCACCTTCTTCACCAACGCGTTCAGCGCGGCGAACTGGTCGTCCGGGGCCACGATCAGCGCGGCCGGGCCTTTCCCGGGAGCTCCGACAGTGACCCCGATGAAGGTCGCCGACCTCGGCTTCCCGTCATCGAGCACGCTCACCTTCAACCCGAAGCCGTCGATGCCGGTCTGCGCGGACGACAAGCTCGGCCCGCCTCCGACCACCAACAGCATCCCGGTCCCGCAAATGATCTTGCGTTGTCCCAACTCGCTGATCGGTAACGGCACAGCAGTGTTCGGCCTGGGCCAGAGCAACAACCCTCTCGCCAACCTTCCCGGTGAGATGCTCGTATTCAACGGTGGCCTCGAAGGCGGACTGCCGAAGATCAAGGTGTACTCGTACTCCTACGACACCGATGCGGGTATCTACACAGAGGCGGTACTGCAGGCTGATGGTCGCCTGGTGTTCAACATCCCGCGTCTGACCGTCGATTCGTCGGTGAGGACGCTGAACATGGATATTCCGGGTCAGCAGGTCGTAATCGAGAAGCCCAGCCTGGCTCTGACGGTCACGTTGCCGGCTGGCCAGGACCCGAACTACGTCCAGGCCAAGTGCGTCGGTGACGCCTTCCCGTGGACCGCCGACTTCACTATGGGTTCACGAGATGCCGGTGGCCTCCCGATCGGCCCGCCAGAGTTCATCGCCAGTGACTCTGGAACCTATCCCTGCACCGGCGTTGTCGGCAAAGCGAAGATCGGCAGCGTTCAGGTCAGCGGTCCGGCCAGGGTCAAGCGCAACAAGTCCGTGACCTACAGGATCAAGGTGAAGAACACCGGTGCCATCGCCGCGACGGACGCGAGGCTGAGGGTGTCCGGAAGGGGCATCGCTTTCAACGCTCCGGTCGGCAGCATCAACCCGGGGGCGACCCGGACGGTGAACGTCCGGGTCAAGCCGAGGGTTGCCGGAAAGATCAAGACCACTTTCCAGGTGAGGTCAAACAATGCCGGCTCCAGGAGGGCCACCAGGACCGTCACTGTCACCAAGTAGGCGATCCAATTCATGCGGCTGCGAAACGGGCGACTTTCGGGCCGCCCCTTCTTTGCCCGCCTTCCATTCCGGGACCCGGTTTTGTTGACGGAGTGGATGCAGCCCGTCGCATCGAGGCAAGGCCGGCAGGCAAGACCCGCGGAACTTCAGCGCAACTCCGGCGAACCTCGCGTGTTGTTTGCGTATAGACTGCCGGAGACTGTTTCTGGGAGAGGCGTCCACCTCAGTGGGCAATACATTTTGACAGGAGAGGATTATGAAACTTTTCAGTTCTGCGATTGCGGCGTTCATGCTTTTGTTCGCCTTTGCGATTCCGACAATGGCGAATGCCGCCGGTGAAACGGCGGAGGCCGATGTATCCATAACGCCGAGGACGCCGACCTTCTTCACCAACGCTTTCAGCGCGGCGAACTGGTCGGTCGATACGGCGATTCTTGCGGCC